>Ga0180007_10001127_pt1 | contig 38325 bp, 28 predicted proteins | sample MM_PC_MetaG_FD_121122 | JGI IMG/M metagenome (GOLD analysis project Ga0180007, IMG submission 121122) | Groundwater microbial communities from the Aspo Hard Rock Laboratory (HRL) deep subsurface site, Sweden - MM_PC_MetaG | ecosystem: Environmental > Aquatic > Deep subsurface > Groundwater... | reverse complement strand
GCAAGCTCAATCCCATCCATAATGGGCATATCAATGTCCGTCACCACTACATCAAAGTCCTGCTGTGAAATCAGTTTCAATGCATTTACACCATTTTCTGCAAAGCTGCAGGAATAGCGTGTTCTTCCCATGGTGTTTTCCAGCAGGTCTCTTATCATGGGTTCATCATCAACAATTAATATTTTTGCTTTTGGGGGATCTTCGGAAACAAAATTATCCATCATGGGTTGCCTTTGAGTATTGATTTGAAATTTATGCAACAAAATGATTTTTTTGCCAGTTCCATATTCTGTCTATCCCGAACATAATGAACTTTTCCCGTAAAAAAGTAAACAAAAGTTTTAAAGAATGGTGGTATTAAACAATTATGACCTTAGCGTATAAAATAACTCCTTCGGCCAGATCTTACATGAATAATGCATTACCAGTTTACAACCAAACGTGTCAAGCAGACCGTCTCATATATTCTGGAATATAAATGATTGCGATCAGATAGTTCTGCTGAGAGTGGTTTGGAAAAGGTGGTTATGATCATTTTTATCTTTGTAAAAATGCAAAAGCAGCCTATAAACTATGGTTATATTATGCGAGTGTATGAAACATATAATTTTAAAGGGATCAAAGGGTATAAACTGGGCTGGTCTTTTTTGGGTCCGCCATTGATGACGGTGTATTGCTTTACCTTCGGCGATGTGATGGTGGATACAGGGCAATCCCATATGCAAAAACAAGCCTTGGAAATTGCAGGTGCCGGCAATATAAAACGGATTTTTTTAACCCATCACCATGAAGATCACAGCGGTAATGCTGCTGTTATAAAAAAAATGTTGAATGTCAGTGTATTTGGGCATCCATTGACAACAGAAAAGATGAAACAACGGTTTTCTATTCTGCCATATCAAACATATGTCTGGGGGAAATCCAATCCCTTAAAAGTGGACATGCTGCCTGAAAAAATAGAGACTGTTTTAGGCGATATGACCTGTGTTCACACACCTGGCCACGCCAAGGACCATACGGTATATCTGCTTGAAAACAAGGGTGTGTTATTTTCCGGGGATCTTTATCTTGCCGATAAAATAAAGTTTTTCCGTTCAGATGAAGACATGGGAATCCAGATAGAATCATTGAAAAAGATTCTTAAATTAGAATTTCAAACGCTTTTATGCAGCCATTATCCAAAGCGTGAACACGGTAAAAAAAGGATGGAAAGAAAACTTGGGTTTTTAGAAGACCTGTATGGTAACATCATTCTGCTGCACGAAAAAGGGTATTCAGAAAAACAGATTTTTAAGGGCTTAAAATTAAAAGAAGATTATTTTATAAAATATTTTTGTTTTGGAAATGTCAGTATGATCAACGCGGTTCGATCGGCTGTCCGGCATTATGAAACAAATAAAGGATAGGTGTTGTCTGGAACCCCCTTTTATTTTGTCTGCATTTTGTCGCTAAACCGTTTGACGTGATCCATAATAATGGCAGCGGCTGTTCGTGCATCTTTAATCTTCATGGCATCAATTATTCGTTCAAAGTCTGTGAGATTTTCCAGGGTTCTTTCCTTGTTCATGGGAAGGTATTCCGCATAATACTGATGAATATTGTCATGGATGCTTTTCTGCACAAACTGGAACACAGGATTCCGGGTCATGGTGCCGATATAGGTGTGCATTTTTTCATCGGTCTTTAGAAAATTTTCCCAATCATTCTTTTCATAATAGGTTTTTGCCTGATTAAACATCGTTTCCAGTTCCGTGATATCTTTTTTCGTGGCCCGCAGGGCAGCCAGTTCCATAATGCTGCCCTCTATTTTGATTCGAAATTCTGCAAGATGTTCAAGTGAAACACCTCCTGAGCGGATTAAAAGGGCCAAAGACTCAACAATAGGCTCTGCATCAATCCGTTTTACAATAGCCCCGCCCGTAACCCCCAGTTTGATTTCAATGAGCCCTTTTTGCTCAAGGACTCTTAAGGCTTCTCTCAAGGTCCCGCGGCTGGTGTTGAAGGTGTCTTTTAACTCCCGTTCCGGTGGAAGCTTGGCGCCGGGAACAAGCCTGCCATTTATGATGGCCGCTTGTATCTGCTCCACCACATCCTGGAATACCCGGTTTTGCTTGGCTTTTTTGAACATTGAGTTGTCCGGCCCCCTATTTGAATTGTTCGATTCCTGAAAAATCTCTATTTAAATTAAAATGTTTTAACACATCTATATCATCTTGGGTCAACTGGCAAGTCACAATTCTGCTGAGTAATTCCCCGAGCCCGGGGCCTAACATATATCCCTGACCGCACATGCCGATGGCATTGATAAAATTGGGAAATGGTTTTGTCTCACCGACAATGGGGAATCCGTCAGGGGTCATGGGGTATTGCCCTCTCCAGGTTCGCCGGACTTTGAGGTTGGACAGTTTTGGAAAAAGAGCAACCATCCGCTTTGCCACCTGGGGCAGAAATACTGATGTGGCATCACTTTGGGTTCCTTTTATCAGATGTTTGGGTGTCAGGCAGAAAATCACTTGACCTTCGTTATTCTGGTAAAAATAAAAATTGGTTGAATCCTGGGTGGCTGGATCATGGGAAGGTCTGAGATCAACTATCATGGGACCGAAGAATCTTTGAACCGGTTCTGTTATGGCGCCTTCATGGCTGTCCGGTTCCACTGGAAAATCAAGGCCAATCAATTGGCCCATGTGCCGGGCATAATTCCCTGCGGCATTGATGACCTTTGCCGCTGTGTATTGGTTTTTATTGGTTTTTATGTTTATTTCCCGATCATTTGAAATACTGATGGCCAATATGGTTTCATTGAATTTATATCGGGCACCATATTCAAGACTTTTAAAATAAAAGGCATTAATGGCCAAAAGTGGTGATGCACTGCCATCTTTTGGTGAATAGGTGGCGCCTTTAAGGTTTTTCCTGGTTATACCGGGAACGATTTTTAGATACTCTTCGGCCGTGATCCAGTCGATATTCAGGTTAAAGGATTTCTGGATTTTCATTAAATTCTTTAATTTTATGGCATCCTCATCCGTATAGGCAGGGAAACTGTATCCGTTCTGAATCCAGCCGATATCATCGCCATGGATCTGTTTCCAGGTGGAAAAAATGTCAATGCTCCTCTGGCAGGTCAGGATTTTGCCTTTATCAGAATGGGTGGCCCGGATGCCGCCGATGGCTTTTTTGTTCTGGCCCTGGCCCGGAGAGGCCAACGCATCAATGACAAGTACCCTGACCTTATTTTGTGCCAGGGACATGGCAGCTGGAACGCCAATAGATCCTGCACCGATAATGATGACATCATATGTTTTCATCGTTGACCTCCATTGGCAAATTTGCCCAGGGGAACTTCAATGTAAAGGGGACGTCGAACATTTTTTACAATATTTTCCTGTGCAATTTTCTCAGCCCGGAAAATCTGGTTCATCAGGTTTTCGCAGGTTTTATATCCGCAAGGTCCCATGCCGGCCCTTGAAATAGCCTTGATCTGATTCATATCTGTAATGCCTTTCTTAACAAGTTCCCGGATTTGACCTGCTGTTATGCGCTCGCAAAGACAGATCACCTCATCATCCTGAATATGATCATGGGGGATTTTTCGGGTCATCTGTGCGGTAACCTGTTTTTCCTGGATGGTAAATGCGACCACTTTTTTGGCCATTGCCTTTGGCACCCGGACCCTTACAACCCGGGTGCGGTCGCTGTCTTTTGTATCTCTTGTACCCAGGACCGCATAGGTCCCAAGATCATTTCCATCCACGTCCACAAGTCTGATGTCATCATTTTTCTTAATTTCAATATTTGAAATTTCATAGGGGAGAAAAACCACAGGATTTTCAGGGTCTTTCCGATAATCCACAAGGGTGATGGCAAGGCCCGGGCAGATGGTGAGGCATTTCATACATCCTTTACAGTTGCCGTCAAATTTTGGCAGGCCTTTAATGGGATCGCCTGCCATCTGGATGGCACCTTCCGGACAAACCGTGCTGCAGGGGTTGCAGGGGATTTCCTGTTTACAGTGAATCACAGGAAAAATTCCATCCTCACGGTCTGGGGGGGTTATCCGTTGAACAGGTCCGGGATGGGATTTTAAAACAGCAGCCTTTTCATACCAGGATTCAGGGATTTGCTTTGCATCGGGCTTGAAATGCTGAACCACTTTCAGGCCTGCGATTTTACCATTGAACATGGCAGAAGAGGCTTCAGCGATCTGGGAGGCATCTCCTGCGGCAAACACGGGGATAGCGGCAGAAGCTGCCTCATCCGTGAATTCTGAAACCGATTCAAGACCAACGGCAATTAAGATGGTGTCACACTCAAAGGTCTGGTCCGTTCCTTCAATGACCTTAAAGTGTTTATCGATCCTGGCAATCGTAACGGAAGAGACTGATTCTCTGCCATTGGCCGATACAATGGAGTGGGAGGTGTATATGGGCACGCCAAGCCGTCTAAGCTTGTCTTCATGAACCTTGTACCCCCCGCATTGGGGAAGGGCTTCTGCAAGGCCCACGACATTTATACCGGCCTGCAATGCATGGTATCCTGCAATGATACCCACGTTGCCGCCGCCGATGATAAAGAGTTTTTCCGTGGGTTTGATAAGGTCCCGGTTCACCAGGGTCTGGAAAGCGCCTGCACCATATATCCCGGACAATGAATTACCTTTGAACCGTAAAAATTTTTCCCTGGCCCCGGCAGCATTTAAAATGACGTTGGGGGTGACTATTTTATAGACCCCGTTTTTTATTATTCCCACTCGTTTGTCATCAAATACATAGAGAACCGTGCTGTTCTTCCATACGGTAATATGGGTATAGCCTTCGACTTGCCTGGCCAGCATTCGCCCTATGTCCATGCCGCGCATCCCGGCATGGGAGTCTTTTTGGGAACCAAAAAATTTATGGGTCTGTAAGACAAGTTTCCCGCCCAGTTCATTTTTATCATCCACAAGAATGGTATTGATCTTATGTTCTTCCAATTGGATGGATGCGGACAATCCTGCGGGTCCCCCGCCAATGATCAGCACATCCGTTTCTATATGTTCAATATTACTGATTTCAGGGTTTTCATCCACGTCAGGAAGGGTTGGCAGCCCTTTAACACTTTGAACCATCATGTTTTCCTTGACCGGTGTCATACATGCTTTAACGGGGATGTCATCGGCAATGACCGTGCATTTTGCGCATTGTCCATTGGCACAGAAAATTCCCTGGGCAGAACCGTCTTTATGGTGGTAGCCGAATATTTTGATATTGTTTGCAAAAAGTGCGGATGAGATCATTTCATCTTTCATGGCCACAAGTTTTGATTTGTTCCAATAAAAAGAGATAGTCTCTTTTTGAGGGATATTTAAAATCGGATGGGTTTTGATTCTATTATCTGTCATATTCTCTCCTGTTATTCAAAAAGAATATAGAGGTTATTTGATATACAATATTATTCTTTCAATGGTTAAACCATTTAAGATAAATTGTCAATACCATTTTCAATGGGTTCATTATTTTGAATGTTGACTGTGTAAGGTTCTCTCCAGTCAAAAGGATATTGATTTTTTTATTGCAGGAATCGGATCAAAAATCCAAGCAGAGCCATTTCATTGATGGGTATTTCAAAATAGCAAAGGTATTGCTCCAGTTCAATTCACGCTTGGGAAAAATTACGATGTTTTTTTGTACCGACCCCCCTTTTATGATCTTTTTTATAGCGTTGTAAAGGTTTGTCAGTAATAATTTTTTTTTGTCGTTCTTTGTTTACAGGATCTTTTTCAACCCATATGGGAGTCATGGAAAAAGGATCTAAACCCGTATAATACATCAGTGTCGAATAGGTTGAAGGGGATGGGGTAAAAATCTGAACCTGTTCAGGCGTCATTTTAAGCTTTTGATTGGCAAATTTTTTTAAGGCCTCCATGTCTTTCATATTGCATCCAGGGTGGGCAGCGATTAAATAGTAGGTTAGAAATTGTTTTTTCCCGGCTTTTTGACTCAATTCATCAAATTTGTTTTTAAATTGCAGGAGCAGATCACTATTCTGCTTGCCCATTAAGTTTAAAACATGGGGAATGGTGTGTTCCGGAGCAATTTTCATTTGACCTGAAACATTGTCTTTTACGATTTTTTCAAGAAACGCACTGCCATTTCTGGTGTCATTTAAAATCAGATCATAACGGATGCCGGAACTGATAAAGACCTTTTTAATGCCAGGCAGTCGTTCGATTTTTTCAATCAGCCGAATCTGTTTTGAATGATCCGGAACAAGCGTTTTGCAGGTTTCAGGAAAGAGGCATCGCTTGTCCTGACACACCCCCTGTTTAAGTTTTTTTTTACATTCAAACCCGTACATATTTGCGGTGGGACCCCCAAGATCAGTGATATATCCTTTAAAGTCTTTAAGTTGAGATATGGCTTTTGCTTCATTGACAATGGATTCTTCACTTCTAAATCTTACCGTTTGTCCCTGGTGAACGGAAATGGCGCAAAAATTACACTCCCCATAACAGCCATAATGGGTGGGAATGGAAAATCGTATGGTTGAAATCGCCTTAACCGGTCCAAGTGCTTTGTAAAACGGGTGAAGATCTCTTTCAAAGCCAAGAGAATGGATATGATCAAGCTGTTTTGTTGTGCTATAGGGTTCTGGCGGGTTTAGTACCAGATATCGGTCATTGTGCTGCTGACAAAGCGGTTGGGCCGTTATGGGATCATTGTTTGCATAAAATGTGTGAAAACTGTTGATATAGTCGCCCTTGTTTTTTTGAACCGCTTCAAAAGAGGGCAGCTCTTTTCCTTTTTTTTCTTTTGAAATAAAGGCAATACCGTTTAAGGATGTGGGGTCATTATTGTCTCGCAGTGCACCTGCAAATTTGACAATGGAGGTGTGGGCCATACCAAACAGCAGATAGTCTGCTTTTGCATCAAATAAGACAGACCTTCGAATTGTATTTGACCAGAAATCATAATGGGCTATCCGTCTCAGGCTGGCTTCAATTCCACCCAGAACTATGGGACGGGTATTTTTGAAATATTTTCTGACAAGATTGGAATAGGCAATTGCTGCCCTGTCCGGACGTTTGTTATTATACCCTCCCGGGGTATAATCATCTTGTTTCCTTTTTTTTTTCAAGGCCGTGTAGTTTGCCACCATGGAATCCACACATCCCCCTGTAATTCCCCAGAAGAGCAGGGGTTCCCCCAGCCTTGAAATATCGGTTATACTGTCCATATCCGGCTGTGCAATGATTCCCACTCGATATCCGTTATCCACAAGAACTTTTCCGATGATGGCAATGCCGATAAACGGCGAATCAATATAGGCATCCCCTGTCACAAGAATGACATCAAGCCTATTCCAGTCGAGGGTTTTCATTTCTTTTTGTGTTGTGGGAAGAAACATGATTGGTGCCTGTATATGTATGACTCAACTTTCGGACTTAAGGTTTTTAGCCCCACTCAAATCTGCTAACTCTGAAAGTTGAATTTATGATTTATATCTGATGTTCACTTCAGCCTATCATACAGGATAATCCACTTTATTACAATCCTGGTGCTGATTTGTCATAATGCAAGCCTGACCCGGTTCAAAACGTTTATATCATGAGCAGATAAATTCCGAATACGGCTGTCACAGCACCGGCAAATGCCCTCATGGATACATGTTCTTTGTGAAGAAAAATTGAAAACGGGATAATAAAAACCGGAACAAGGGATAAAAATGTGGAGGCCACCCCTGTTGCAAGATAATGCAAGACCATAAGGGAGAGGGATACCCCTAAAAACGGGCCGATGACTGAACCTGCGGCCGTAAATAATACAGCCCGTGTGTCTTTTAACGCCGTTCTTACAGATCCCCATTTGCCTGTGACGGTAAAGAAAACAACAAAACACAGAAAGGCTGCCAGCGCTCTTATCTGGGTTGCGGAGAAGGCATCCAGGTATCCGGATTCTGTCTGCATGCCGGTTTTGCTTAAAATATATCCGCATGCCTGTCCGAACATGGCGCCAATTCCAAACAGAACACCCTTTAAAGAGATGCCCCGGGTTTTCAGTTTTGAAAGAATGGGGACTTTTTGATTCCGTTCAAGTATGACAAGTCCCACACCTGAAAGCGTGACAAACATACCCGCCCACTGATGAAGCAGATATGTTTCATTTAAAAATGACCAGCCAATAAGGGCTGCCGTAGGTGCAGACAGACTGAAGATCAGCATGGTCAGTCTGGGTCCTATTTCAACAAGGGCCTTGAAAAGAAAGATGTCTCCTAAGAAAAAACCGATGATGCCGGAACAGGATAGATAAAACCAGGCATGGACTGGAAAGTGAACGGGCAAAATCTGTCCCTGCCTGAACGATAACAGAAAACCAAACAGAATCAGGGCAACAGTGAGCCTGATAATATTGACGGCTGTTGCCCCGATTCGTCTGGATGCTGCTTCAAAAAACTGGACACTGATGGTCCAGCAGAATACGGTACCAATGGCGATGAGTTCACCTGTCCAGAGCATTGAGATCCTTTGTGGTTAAAAGTTAAAAAACAGGCTAAATTAAAGTTTTTTTCTGAGGGCGATGGCTTCTTGATTTTCAGGATTTATCCCAAGGATCTGGTCCAGATAGTCCTCTGCAATAAGGATTTTTCCAATTCTGTAATATATTTTTGCAATCTGCAATTTTGTTTCAAGATGATTTTTTAGGTGACGATCGATTTCCAGAAAACACTTCAATGCTTTTCCCCAGTCAGCCATCAGCTGACAGATCATTCCGATCTTGTAAAGTACATCGTAGTTTGAAGGATTTTCCTTGAAACTTTTTTCAAGCAATACCTGCGCATATTCAAGTTCATTGTGGGTAATACAGAAATCAATAACGGTCTGCCTTAAATCATTCTGTTTGTCTGAATGGATCACGAGTTTTGAAAAAATATCCACGGACATCTGTCTGTATCCATTAATCAAAAGACGTCGAGCCAGGGCCATTGCCTGGTCATGATACTGTGTGCTCAATGACAGAATCTCAAGATAATATTTTCCAGCCTTTTCAAGTTCATTGTGATTGATATAATAATCGGCAAGAATAACTCTAGTAATGGTGTCATACTCGTTTAAGGATGCGGCTTTTAGCAGACACTTTTCCGCTATGGCATCTTTGTTGATTTTAAAATGCAATAATCCTAACCGTCGCAACAGTCTTGAGGAAGCAGGGTTATGAATCAAGGCAGTTTTAATATGTTCAATGGCAGTTTCATACTCCCCTTTCTCTTCCAGGTTTCTTGCCATCAATCGCTGCTGGGTTGCCAGGTCGGGATGATTGACCTTTTCTACAACGGCTTTTATTTTTTCTTCCAGAGATGTAAGGGTCAATGGTTTTACCAGATAACCATCTATTTCCATTTTTACCGCCTGTAAAACACTATCCTGATCAGTTTCAGCCGTCACTATAATCACGGGCAGATCCCTGAGCGCTTTGTCATTCCGTATTTTTTCAAGCATTTCAATTCCGTTCATGACAGGCATGTTCCAGTCAAGGAGGGCAATGTCGCATTTTACGGTATTGAGTATCTCCAGACCCTCCTTGCCGTTTTCTGCAAACCATACATTCTTACCGATCTTCAGATTTTCAAGCATTTTTTCAATGGTTAACAGCATGCTTCTGGTATCATCTACAACAAGGATGGATATATTTTCAATATTAATCATCAGCCGGCTTCCCTGGTAAAATTGTTATATTCGGTTTGAATCATTTTAAGTGTTGCCGCAAAAGAATCGGAATTTTCTATTTTTGCCTGGGTTTCCATTTTTAGGGCAGCCCTGCTCAATAAATCTGCATTGACATTTGCTGCAGACCCTTTCAGGGCATGGGAACTTAATCTCACACCATTGGCATCATTTTTATCGATTGCCTGGTGTATCTTTTCAATCAGCTCTGGTGCTTCCTGGAGAAAAGAGTTTACAATGAGTTCAACAAGTTTCTTGTCTCCCTCAAAACGGGTTAATAATTTATTTTTATCAAAACACAGGACTGGATCAATTCCTGCACGGTATACTTCTACAGGAGTTGATTCGACTTTAATTTCAGATGGTTTTTCCTTGGCATTGGATTTTTCCGGAGACTCTTGGCTCTTTAAGTTTGAACGGATTTTTTGTGCCAGGATATCGGGTTCAACCGGTTTTGACATAAAATCATCCATTCCAGCGTCAAGGCATTTTGTTCGATCACTTTCAAACGCATTCCCGGTCATGGCGATAATAGGGACATGATTCATTTTTAACCGTGTCTCATTTTCCCGGATCTGACGACTTGCTTCAAACCCATCCATCACCGGCATCTGACAATCCATTAAAATAAGACCGTATTGATTGTCTTTATGTTTCTAAACAGCCTCAAGACCGTTTTTTGCAGCATCTGTTTCATATCCCAGTTTGCGGAGCAATGCCTTTGCCACCATGAGATTGGTTTCCATATCCTCAACGATCAGGATCGGCTTGAAATATTTCTTACTTTCAAGGATACTGTACCGGGTAATAATCGGCGGATTTCCTTTGTCATCAGGATCGGGTGCGGATAATACGGCCTTGATACAATCCAGAAAAAGAGATTTCTCAACAGGGTTGCTCAGAAAGGCTGAAAAACCGGCCTGCTCAAATCGCCTGGCATCTCCTTTTTTCCCAATGGATGTCAGCAGTATTAATTTTATGTTTTTAAATTGCGGATACAACCTGATTTTTTGGCCCAGGGTTTCCATGATTTTGTCATGTTCCTTGGCCTCCATGATCACCACGTGAAAGGAAGTGTTTTTATTCTTTGCCTGTTTTAATTTTTTCAAGACATCCATGCTGCCATAGGCCTGATCATATCGCAATGCCAGGGCATTCAGATTTTTTTGAAAAGTTTTTCCAAGGATTGCCCCATCACTTAAAACAAGGATTCTGCAATCATCAATTTTTTGATTGGAAAAATCAAAGGTTTTTTCTTTTTCAGATTGTTTTTTTAAGGGCAGTGTGAACCAGAAGCTGGACCCGACCATATCAATGCTTTCCGCGCCGATTTGTCCTCCCATTTTTTCAACCAGTAATTTGGATATGGCCAATCCCAGGCCCGTACCCCCGTATTTTTTGGTGATGGACAGGTCTGCCTGGGTGAAGGGTTCAAAAAGTTTGTTTAAATGATCTTCCGGGATGCCAATGCCCGTATCTTCCACGCAAAAATAAAGAAGCGCAGATGCCTCATCTTCTGATTTTAAAGAGATCCGTAAGGTCACCTCTCCTGAATCCGTAAACTTGATCCCATTTCCTGTAAGATTATTGATGACCTGGCGAATGCGGCCAATATCCCCCTGTAAAAGGCAGGGAACACTTGGATCAATGGAATATGAAAATTCAATTCCCTTCTGCCGGGCCAGAAGCTGAGGCAGGGAAACCATATCTTTTATGGCAATATCAAGATCAAAATCATTGCTATACATCTCAAGCATACCGGCCTCAATTTTTGATAAATCAAGGATGTCATTGACAATGGTTAATAAGGCCCTGGCACTGCTATAAACAATCTTAGACTGGGCTCGCTGTTCTTCATCCAGATCAGAATCAAGTAAAACATGCATCATCCCAATGATACCGTTCATAGGGTTTCTTATTTCATGACTCATGTTTGCCAGAAAATCACTTTTTATTTTCAATGCCTTGTCAGCGTTTTCAGAAATCTGACGGCACTCCTGCCGGGAGTGATCAAGACGTCTGACCGTTTGTTCATGGTTTTTTACATAGACGGTTACCATGCCGAAAAAACAGCTGAAAATGGTTAAAAGGGTGTAAAACCTATAAATCCCTATATTTACAGGTTGTTCACTGACAAAAACCCCCAAATTCAGCAGTTGTTCAAGATAAAAGCAAAAGAACAAAAGAACAGCTGCCAGAAAATAAAGGGCTCTGATCTTTTTGTCTGAAACAATCGTTATCAATAAAGGTGAAAAAAATATCAGAATCATGGAGATGCTGTAAAAACCGCCGGTTTTGTAACAGAGAGATCCAATATAAAACAAGAAGCAAGTGTTGAGAATATGTTGGGGAATGCTGCTGGTGTTGTTTCGTATGGCATACACAGTTACCAGAATGATGGAAAGAACAAGGCCGCTTAATGCGACCAGGGACATGGCCCCCATTTTTATAAATAAAAATGCCTGGATGATAATCAATCCTGAAAAAAGCCAGGAAAAGGCTTTCAGATTGCTGGAGCCTTGAAATAGCATAACAAATTATATAGGAATATTCTTTGAATTGTCAAATTTATTTTGGGAAATTAAATTTTGTATGATGCATAAGGATTATCCAATCCGGTTGTATGTCAATCGAATATTGCCCCATTAAAAGAATCACTTGTTCCAGTGATTGTGTATTTTTTCATGATCCCGTTGTTTTTACATGCGATTGTCCCGTATTTCCATTCTGAATCTTGATATAGATCGTGCAAAATGATATAGTTCCGCAATTTTGAAATTACAGGCAATCAGGGTTAAAATTTAATGAAAAAAAAAGATCAGTTTACATTCAGATGCCAGTCCTGTGGTGGTCAAACCCCAAAATGGATGGGCAAATGCCCTGATTGTGGTGCCTGGGATAGCCTGGAGGAGGAACGGATCAGTTCGGGTGTGTTGAAAAAGAAAAAATCTTCTTTTCTGGCCGAACCGGTCCTGCTTGATTCTGTGGAAGCAAAAGAAACGGACAGGATTAAAACGGGTATTGGGGAATTTGACCGAGTGCTGGGGGGCGGAATTGTTGACGGCACATTAATCCTGATTGGAGGAGACCCTGGAATTGGTAAATCCACCCTGATGCTCCAGGTGTTGTCAAGTTTATCCGCTTCCGGTAAAAAATGTCTTTATGTGTCTGGAGAAGAGTCTGTTCGTCAGATTTCCATGAGGGGGAAACGCCTTGATTCCCATGGGGCTTCCATGTTTGTGGTGTCTGAAACCGATCTGGATTCCATTCTGGCCATGGTGGAACTAACCAAATATGATGCACTGGTAATTGATTCTATCCAGACTGTGTTTCATCCTGATGTCTCTTCAACTCCAGGCTCTGTGACCCAGATACGAGAGGCTGCCATGCAGTTTATGAAGCTTGCAAAGACAACGGGACTTCCTGTTTTCCTTGTGGGACATGTCACCAAGGTCGGCGCCATTGCAGGCCCAAGGATTATGGAACATATGGTGGATACGGTGTTATATTTTGAAGGGGATAAAAGCCATGTGTTCAGAATTTTAAGGGCCGTTAAAAACAGGTTCGGCTCTACAAATGAGATTGGCGTATTTGAGATGAACGAAAAAGGACTGACCCAGGTCCCTAATCCGTCAGCAGTTTTTTTAGCTGAGCGGTCAGCGGTTTCACCGGGTTCTGTTGTGACCTCGTGCATGGAGGGAACACGGCCTATCCTTGTTGAAATTCAAGGTCTTGTTTCAAGCTCGGGCTTTGGGACACCCCGGCGGACGATTTTAGGTCTGGATAATAACAGGGTTGCCTTGATTGTTGCCGTAATGGAGAAAAGACTGGGGATGAATCTTTCCGGGCTTGATATTTTTATGAATGTCATAGGGGGTGTGAAAATAGTTGAACCTGCAGTGGATCTCGCCATTGCAGCAGCACTGGCGTCAGGCTTTCTAGACAAACCCATTGATAAAAAAACAACCTTGATCGGAGAGATTGGACTGACAGGAGAGATAAGGGCTGTGAGTCATATTCAGGCAAGAGTTAAGGAATCTGCAAAAATGGGATTTACACGATGCCTTGTTCCCAGCGGTACGATTAAGCAATTATCCAAGATTAAGGGAATGACCATTGAAAGTGTCAGCTTTTTAAAAACAGCAATAGAGATTTTGTTTTAATGGCTGCCAAAAAAATAAAACACCCAAACAATAAGAAATCCGGGATGAATCAATGGGCAGATCATTTGACGCTTCGGGCAAAAAACGAGAATTATCCGGCTCGATCCGTATATAAACTTGAAGAGATTCAAAATAAATTTCAAGTCCTGAAACAAAATGATCTGGTGCTTGACCTGGGTTGCGCACCGGGTTCATGGTTGTTATACGCAGCAAAGCAGGTAGGGAATCATGGACGCGTCTTTGGTATTGATCTGAAAAAGATTGAGATTCATTTGCCGGAAAATGTGGTTGCAATTGAAGATAATATACTAAATCTTACCAATGACGCTTTTTTAATGGAACAGACTCGGTTTAATGTCATACTCAGTGATATGGCTCCTGCAACTACGGGTCGAAAAGACGTGGATGCCTTAAGGTCTTTTGAACTTTGCAATATGGCGTTAACGGTAGCCGATGATTGTTTGCTTCAGAACGGTAATTTTATTTGTAAAATATTTCAGGGCAATGACTTTAATGCGTTTCAAAAAAATGTTAAATCCAAGTTTAAAGAATGTAAAATTTTTAAACCAGACAGCTGCAGAAAACAGAGTAAAGAAATATATATTATCGCAAAAGGGAAGAAGTAAGGAGGATAACCAAAAATGTCAGGACATAGCAAGTGGTCGACGATAAAGCATAAAAAAGGTGCGGCTGATGCCAAACGGGGTAAAATATTTACCAAATTGATAAAAGAAATTACGGTTGCAGCAAGGATGGGTGGCGGAGATCCTGAATCAAATCCAAGATTAAGGAGTGCATTAATTTCAGCCAGAACTCAGAATATGCCCAAGGATACCTTTGAAAGAGCGATCAAAAAGGGAACGGGCGAGCTTGAGGGGGTTAATTACGAGGAAATCACATATGAAGGATATGGCCCTGGCGGGGTTGCTGTTCTGGTGGAATGTTTAACTGACAATAGAAACAGAACCATTGCAGAGGTACGCCATGCGTTTGGTAAAGCCGGGGGAAATGTCGGAACTGACGGGTGTGTTGCCTGGATGTTTGACAAAAAAGGCCTGATCTCTGTGAACAAAGAAAATTCAGATGAAGACACGCTGATGGAGCTGGCGTTGGAAGCCGGCGCTGAAGATGTTAAAGTTGAGACGGATTCATTTGATATTATTTCCGATCCTGCTGATTTTGATGCGGTAAAAGATGCTGTTGATGGGGCAGGAATAAAGTATGAACTCGCTGAAATTACAATGATTCCTCAAAATTTGACAAAGATTGAAGGGAAAGAGGCAGAGCAGATGATCAAGTTCATGGAAACGCTGGACGACAGTGATGATGTTCAGACATTTTATTCCAATGCAGATATACCGGATGAAGTGTTTGATTCAATGGGATAACGGCGTAATCTTAAAATATACAAAAGCAGGACCCTTGAAAAAATAAAGGCGCCTGCTTTTGTTATGCAGGACTTAAGCCATATCGTGTTTTGTTTTACAGGTTGATCATTCGTTGAACCGCCCCCAGCGCATTTATCCTGATATCTTCGGGAACCTTTATTCCTCCGGTTAAATTTTCAAGACTGAAAAGTAATTTTTCAAGGGTGATTTTTTTCATATCAGGACAAAACATTTTTTCAGAAGCAGGAAAGAATTTTTTTTCAGGATACGCTTTTGAAATGGCATAAAGCAAACCTGTTTCCGTTCCAAGGATAAAAGAAGACCTGTCAGACTGACCTGCAAATTTGATCATTCCGGAAGTGGATTGGATACTGTCAGCAAGGGCAAGAACCTCAGGCGGACATTCCGGGTGAGCCATAAAACAGGCGTCCGGGTGTTTTTTTCTGGCGCTTTTCACATCCTGTGCTGTCAACGTATTGTGAAAAGGGCAGTAGCCATCCCAGAAATGGATTTTTTTTGAGGTGTTGGCAGCAGCATACTGGGCGAGGTTTTTATCCGGAGTCATCAGGATTTCATCAGCATCTAAACTGTTTACAACCGTTATCACGTTGGCGGATGTGCAACAGATATCGGAAACCGCTTTTACTGCAGCAGAAGAATTTACATAGGTGACAACAGGGATATTCCCCAGGGCCTTTTTTTTTGCCATGAGAGAAACAGGATCAACCATATCTGCCATGGGGCAACCGGCATCTGGTTCCGGTAATAGTATGGTTTTTTCAGGAGAAAGAATGAATGCTGTTTCAGCCATGAAATGAACACCGCAAAAGACAATGATATCAGCCCGGGTTTTTGCGGCTTTGATGCTCAATTCAAGGGAATCACCACAAAGATCGGCAATATCCTGAATCTCAGGGGGTTGATAATTATGGACCAGAATAATGGCATTTTTTTCTTTGGCAAGTTGTTTGATTTTATGTTTCATTGTAAAATTCTCAACTAATGGTTTAATTTAAATCTATGATATTTAGCCCTTCAAACGGCTTGAATTCAAACGTATCCGGATCAATTTTTTTAAATTGGATATTGTGGAATTCAAACTGGGTTGTATCATCATAGATGTTATGGATTATAATTTTTTCAATCTCATCTGTTTTTCGGGATATCCAGAGGACAATTAAAGACAGTTCTGGATTTTTTTGGGGACTGACCAGATTAATCTGTGCATAATCATCTGTAATCTTATCAAGCTGGATGGTAAAATTTTTTCTTACAAGGGAAATATCAGATAAAAAAGAACCGCCAGCACCTGCTTTAAAAAACTGGGATGCCTCTCCCTGCATAACCTGGTTTTCATCCGGCCTGAAAATCCATAGCTGTTTTCCATTGGTAATGATTTCATGCTGTTCAGGTTCTTTGTATTCCCACCTCATTTTTCCGGGATGACTGAAAAAGGCTTTACCCGTTGCAGTTTCTTGGATGTCAAGCGCAGCAAGCTTAGAAGTTTGTATGAAATCAGCCTCAAAACTTTTACCGGTGTATTTTTTCTCAATGGCCGTTAAAATATCTTCTTTTATAGGGTCATTGCCAAAGGCAGGTGTGGGTGAGAAAAAAAGACCGCAGCCCAAAATGGCCAAAATAAGGTTCAGGCTGATCCTGTAGACGATAGATGTCAATTGATCTCCTTTTATAATTCTATCGAAGTAGTTTTCGAATATCTTTTCGTTTATCTTCAGCATATATCCTTCGCAATTTTGGTTTCTCAATTTTTCCCGTGGGATTTCGCGGAACATCACCAAAAAATATTTTTTTAAGTTGTTTATATCGTGGCAGGTCCTGCTGGAATTCGATAATATCACTTTCACAAAGCATGCATCCGGGTTTAACACTGATGATTCCGGCAGGAATTTCCCCAAGGCGTTCATCTGGTATGCCAATGACAGCGATATCTTTAATTTTTGTATGGTTCTGGAAAAAATTTTCAATTTCAACGGGAAAAATATTTTCCCCCCCGTAGATAATCATGTCTTTTTTGCGGTCCACAAGCCATATGAATCCGTCTTTATCATATCTGGCAATGTCACCCGTGTAAAGCCACCCATCTTTGATGGCCTTGGCCGTTGCCTCGGGGTTTTTATAATATTCTTTCATTACCCCCGGGCCCCGCACAATCAGTTCCCCTGATTCATTGGCAAAAAGATGATTCCCTTGTTTATCAACGATTTTGGCTTCCCAGTCAAATCCGGGTAACCCGATGGGGCCGATCCTGTCGGCATTTTCAAGCCCTAAATGGATGCATCCAGGACCTGTTGATTCGGTCAGACCATAGTTGGTGTCATAATCCTGGTCTGGAAAATATTTTTTCCAGGTTTGGATCAGGCTTGGCGGAACGGGCTGGGCGCCGGCATGCATAAGTCGCCACTGGGACAGGGTAAATTTTGAAAGGTCCAGTTCTTTGTTTTCAATGGCGATAAGGATATCATGGGCCCAGGGAACCAGAAGCCAGGCAATGGTACACAGTTCTTCAGAGACCGCCTCAATAATCCATTGTGGGGTTACGCCCTTGAGAAGGATACATTTGCCCCCCATTAGAAAACTGCCCATCCAGTGCATCTTGGCACCCGTGTGATACAAAGGAGGAATACACAGGAAAATGTCATCATGGGTCTGACCATGATGATGTTGTTCAACGTAACAGGCCTGGGAAAGATTCTGGTGGGTTAACAGAACTGCTTTGGGGTTACCGGTTGTGCCGCTGGTAAAATAAAGGGCAGCCTCATCTTGTATATCAAGATCAACATCCGGGGGTTTACATCCTGAGCCCGCTTCAATAAATGTCTCATATTGCACCGCCCATTCAGGGCATAAAGATTGCGGGCCAGTGAAAATCCACAGGCGAACGGATTTTTCAAGCTCATCTTTGACAGCTTCAATTCTTTCAATAAATTCTTCACCAAAAACAAAGACGCTCGCCTCAGAAGTGTTTGTACACAAAAGAATCTTATCAGATTCAAACCTGAAGTTCAGGGGAACCACCCATGCACCTGTATAGAGGATGCCAAAATAAATGGGAAGCCATTCAAGGCAATTGGTCATCAATTGTACAATTTTGTTTCCCTTTTGGATGCCCTTTTGGGTCAGGGCATTGGCAAATTGACTGGCATTTGTATAGAACGCTTCCCATGTAATAGATTTTCTTAAGCTTAGAGACGGTGTACGTTCGACAAGTGCAGTTTTGTCTCTAAACGTTGAGGCGTTTCTGGCTAAAATCTGGGTAAGAAGCATGTATAATTAAAGGCCCTTTTATGAATATGAAAAATCCTGCCGCGTCACTATAGAACACGGCAGGATTATATTCAACAGGTTTTGTCTGTTATTCTCTTTTGTTTTTTATTTGTCTTTTTTAATCTCTTCAAAATCAGCATCAACCACATCGTCATCATCCTGGGCAGAGGATCCCGTGTCTGCGCCAGGGTCACCTTGTCCGCTCTGCCCATCCTGTGATGCCTGCTGGTACATGACCTCGGCAAGTTTATGGGATGCCTGGGACAATTTTTCTATCTTCTGTTTAATTTCATCAATATTGTTTGAATCTTTGGTCTGTTTCAATGCTTCCACAGCAGATTCAATATCTTTTCGGGTCGCTTCGTCGACTTTGCTGCCATGTTCTTTCAAAGTTTTTTCAGTCTGGTCAACAAGCGCTTCAGCACTGTTTTTCGTATCCACCAGCTCTCTTTTTTTCTTGTCATCTTCTGCATGCAACTCAGCATCCTTGACCATCTTGTCAATATCTTCCTTTGAAAGACCGCTGGCTGCAGTTATCCGAATGGATTGCTCTTTTGCAGTCGCTTTGTCTTTTGCTGCCACATGAACAATTCCATTGGCATCAATATCAAAGGAAACCTCAATCTGGGGAACCCCTCTTGGTGCCGGTGGGATGTCAGCCAGTTCAAATTGGCCAAGGGTTTTATTGTCTGCGGCCATCTGTCGTTCCCCCTGGAGGACGTGTATGGAAACCGCCGGCTGGTTGTCAGCAGCCGTTGAAAATACCTGGCTCTTTTTAGTGGGAATGGTTGTGTTCTTTTCAATGAGTCTCGTCATAACACCACCCAGGGTCTCAATGCCAAGGGAAAGGGGGGTCACATCAAGAAGGAGCACATCATGCACATCTCCCTGGAGAACACCTGCCTGGACAGCTGCACCCATGGCAACGACTTCATCCGGGTTTACGCCTTTATGAGGCTTTTTCCCAAATATTTTTTCAACCCGTTCCTGGACCGCCGGCATCCGGGTCATGCCTCCGACAAGGACCACTTCATCAACACCATCGGCCCCTAATTTTGCGTCTTTCAGAGCAATTCGACACGGTTGTTCAAGTTTGTCCAGAAGATCTGAAACCAGGGATTCAAGTTTTGCCCGGGTCAGTTTTACATCAAGGTGTTTCGGACCGGATGCATCTGCCGTGATAAATGGCAGGTTGATACTGGTTTCAGTCGATGTTGAAAGTTCCATCTTGGCTTTTTCAGCAGCTTCCTTAAGCCGTTGAAGGGCCATTTTATCTACTCTGACATCAATGCCCTGGGCCTTTTTAAATTCATCGGCAACATAATCGATAATTCTCAGGTCAAAGTCTTCTCCACCCAGATGGGTATCACCGGATGTTGATTTGACCTCAAATACGCCATCACCGATTTCAAGGACAGAAATATCAAAAGTACCGCCTCCCAAGTCAAACACAGCAATTTTTTCTTCCTTTTTTTTATCGAGCCCGTATGCTAAGGATGCTGCTGTGGGTTCATTGATAATTCGTTTTACGATGAGACCGGCAATTTTACCGGCATCTTTTGTGGCTTGCCGCTGACTGTCATTAAAATAGGCAGGTACAGTAATAACCGCTTCTTTGACCTCTTCACCCAGGTAATCTTCGGCAGTCTTTTTAATATTTGCCAGAATAAAGGATGAGATTTCAGCTGGGCTGTGTTGTTTGCCTCTTAAATTGATTCTGGTATCACCATTGGATGACGCTTCAATTTTATACGGAAGATTTGGGATATCATTCTGAATTTCCGCTGAATTAAATTTTCTTCCGATCAGTCTTTTTACAGCAAAAACGGTGTTTTCAGGGTTTGTGACAGCCTGCCGTTTTGCGGCTTGTCCAACAATGCGCTCACCTGTTTCTGTAATGGCGACAACAGATGGCGTGGTCCGCCCGCCTTCAGCATTTGTAATAATTTTTACTTCACCACCTGCTTCCATAACAGCTACGCATGAATTGGTAGTTCCAAGATCTATTCCGATTATTTTGCTCATAACATATCCTCCAAGATATCTTTAATTTTCTTTATTTTCTTTATTTACTCTTTTTGATACAACAACCATGGCAGGCCTTATTAATCTGTCATGAAGGATGTAGCCCTTTTGAAGCTCTGCTGTGATACTGTTTTCAGGAAAGTCGTCGGTTTCAAACTGGGTAACAGCCTGATGAAAATTTGGATCAAACAACTGATTTTCAGTTTCCACGGTCTTTAGATTAAAGGTCTCAAAAAGCTTGAGAAGTTCTTTGTGGGTTAGTTTTATACCCTCAAGCAATCCACCTTCATCTGAATTTCCCGTGGTAGAAAAAATTGCCCTTTCCAGGTTATCCACCACCGTCAGAAGTTGTCTGAAAATCGTTTCATTGGCGAATTTTTTAAACTCATCCGTTTCCCGCTGCTTTCTTTTTTTATAATTTTCAAATTCGGCTGAAAGTCTTAAAACACGATCTTTCTCAGCAACAAGCTGTTCGTTCAGCGTTTCTATACTTTCCTTATTGTCGGAATTTATTTTTGCTTTGGTTTTTTTTGCGGGAGCTGCCGTTGTTGAGGCCTCTTTTTCTTCTTTTTTTTCTTTTGCCAATTTTCCCCTGCTCCAGATGTCCCTATCGTTAAGAGTAATTTATATATACTTTAAAGTGAATGATGGCAGAAAAATAAGTCTGTTTAAAAACATGTCAAGATATAAAATGAAGGCTTTGAAAAGAAAAGATCCGGCTGGCAGAAGGGTTAACGTAAAATTGCATGATCGGGATCGATCCACGACACGGAAGAGATCACTTATCGCTGCTTCCTTCCGGACCTGACGAGGTTCATGGCCTTCTGTTACGAGGCGACCGATCAGAATGATACGCACCTGGCCTGCACAGCCGGATGGTGTATGTATAGTCGGTTTTTAAATTTTTTTCAAGTTTAATTTGCAGCGGTTGTGTTTATTGGTCGGGGCGAGAGGATTCGAACCTCCGACATCCTGCTCCCAAAGCAGGCGCGCTACCAGGCTGCGCTACGCCCCGATTTTGTAATTAACACAAGTGCTACAAATATCATTTTGATACAATAAAGGCAAGGAATTTAATAAGGGAGCCATTTATTATTTTTCAAAATAATGCCCAATGCTTTTTTCAATGAGCTCTGCAACCTCATCAAGGATGATGCCGATCTCATCAGGGTTATGTGGCAAAATGGAAAGGGAAAACGGTTCAATCAGGACAGCCGGCATGGTAGCGCCTTCAAGGAAAATGACGGGGGCGCCCGTTGAAAAAAAACGGGGTGTCGGTTTATAAGCTGAAAAAATGCTTAAAAATGAATGGACAGCCTTTATGCTTTCCGGTTGAAAAAAAAGCGGTTTTACTTTCCATGTATTTTCCAAAGCAGGTGTTTGCTGTTTATCGGTTTGGGAAGGATCAAAATAGTATAAAAAACAGGATGGTTCTTTTGAATTGTGCAGATGGATGCTGAGAAAAAGATCAGCAGCGTTTTTATTGGCTATAAACATCCTTTCCTGGGCGGAGATATTTGTGTCTTCTGTCCTGGTTAAAATGACATTATAATGGGTTTCAAGTTTTTCCGCAGTTTTCAGGGCCAGTTGCAAGGCAATGGTTTTTTCCTGTACCCCACCGGAAGTGGAAATACCGCTATAAGGGCCGCCATGACCAGGATCTATCACAACAATACGTTGGGTGGTTTGAATCATGCTGCCGCTATATCCCGTGCCGGGCATGATCATTAATACAGTGATAATAAAGAGTAAAACGGTTTCTTTGGCCAATTTTCTTGACACCTTTATATATAAGCGTTATTTTAGAAAACTTTGTGTAAGCGATCGTTTAATGTAATATAATTTTTATATATTACATTTTTTTAATTATTTGAAGTAGTGTTTATAATATAATCCAATTTTAATAGAATGAATACAGGACGGGAAAATGCAGGTAAAAATCGAAGATAAGAGCAGTGTGAAAAAAAAATTGGCTTTTGAAATCTCTAAGGAAGATGTTGGTAAAGAGCTGGATAAGGCATACAATGAGTTGAAAAAGAAAGCAGATGTAAAGGGATTTAGAAAAGGAAAAATTCCCCGGAAGGTCTTGGAAAATAGATTTTCAAAAGAGGTTCACGCCGATGTTGCACCCCGGATGATCCAGGAAGCGTTTATCGAAGCCATTAAAGAGCATGATTTGAAAATTGTTGGTGGTCCGCAAATGGATCCCCCCCCGCTTGATCCTGATAATGCCTATGTTTTTGAGATTACAGTCGAGATAAAGCCGGAAATTGAGGATATTGAATTTGAAGGAATGGCTCTGGAAGAAACTGCATATGAAATATCAGAGGGTGAGATCGAAAGTCAGATTTTCATGATTCAAAAAACAATGGCAAGAAAAGAACCCGTGCAGGAGGAACGCCCTGTAAAAGACAGTGATTTCGTTCTGATAGACTATGAGGGATTTCTAAATGGTGAACCCTTTGATAAGACACCCAGAATTGAAAATTATGTTATGGGAATCGGACAAAAAGTGATGCCCAAAGAATTTTCAGAAAAAATGACCGGCGCAATTCCCGTACAGGACCTTGAAATCGAAGTGCCTTATTCAGAAGACCATTTTGATGAAAATCTGAAAGGCAAAACCATTGTTTATAAGGTCAAGCTGAAAGAAATTCAGGAAGAAATTCTACCCGAGTTAAATGATGCGCTTGCAAAAGATCTGGGAAAATTTGAAACTCTGGAAGATGTCAGAACAGCCATCCGTGAAAATCTGGAAAAAGGATATGCACAAAGGATAAAACATGAACTTTCCGAACAGATTTTTCAAAATCTGTTGGGAAAATATGCGTTTGAAGTGCCTGAGGTAATGATTGAAGGAGAACTCAACGGTATTGCACTGGAAGCAGAACAAGCCTATGCAGCCAATAATACCTCTCTTGAAGAAGCAGGATTGAGCAGAGATATACTGAAAACCCAGTATCGCAATGTGGCAGAAAAGCAGGCTAGAAGACATTTGATTCTGGATAAGATCATTACCCAGGGAAACGTTGAACTCACTGATGAAGAACTGGAAAAAAGCTTTGAGGAAATGGCTCGGGGAATGAATGCACCGGTTGATGCCGTAAAAAATTATTTCAACATGGATCCCAAACAGCTTGATTATTATAAACAGACACAACTTGAAAAAAAAGCAGTTGATCTTATAATAGAGAAAGCCAGCATTAAAAAAGTTGCACCAGATGCGGTAAAAGAGAGTGCAAAAATTGAACAAGACGATGCATCAAAAGAAGAAAAAGAATAATCTGTTGATGTGAGGTTGTCGTATGAAAATGAAATTAAAATAAAGATAAGGAGTTGAATCGTGCCTCTAATTCCAATGGTTGTTGAACAAAGCAACAGAGGGGAGCGTGCTTACGATATATATTCACGCCTTTTAAAAGATAGAATTATTTTTATTGGCTCTGCCATTGATAATGAGGTTGCCAATCTTATCGTTGCCCAGCTTTTATTTCTGGAATCAGAAGACCCTGAAAAGGACATCAGTTTTTATATCAATTCGCCAGGTGGGATTGTAACCGCAGGAATGGCCATCTATGATACCATACAATATATAAAGCCGGATGTGGCAACCGTGTGTATCGGACAGGCCGCCAGCATGGGAGCGCTGCTTTTGGCAGCCGGTGCAAAAGGAAAAAGATTTTCTTTGCCCAATTCCAGAATAATGATTCATCAGCCGCTTGGCGGTGCCCAGGGACAAGCCACGGATATTAAAATCCAGGCCAATGAAATTCTGAGGATGAAGGATGTGTTAAATGAAATTTTATCCTTTCACACGGGTCAGGATATAAAAAAAATATCAGAAGATACGGATAGAGATTTTTTCATGTCAGGGATTCAGGCCATGGAATATGGTATTATCGACAGGGTTGTTGCTGATAGAAGCGAGTTGGAAGAAGAAACACAGGATTCTTCAAAGGAGTAGCAGACATTATGGCTCGGAAAAAGGAAGACGATGATCAGTTTTTCTGTTCTTTTTGTGGTAAAAATCAAAAAGAGGTAAAAAAACTGATTGCAGGCCCAAGCGTATATATTTGTAATGAGTGTATCAAATTGTGCGGTGAGATTATTGAGGATGAAGAAAAAGAAAAACAATCTGACACAGATGGGTTAAAGGATTTTTTAACACCCAAGCAGATCAAACAATTGCTTGATACCTATGTCATTGAGCAGGATCGGGCCAAAAAAGTCCTTGCTGTGGCAGTTTACAACCATTACAAGCGTCTGAGTTCAACCTTGGAAAAAAATAATGATGATGTGGAAATCCAAAAGAGCAATATTCTTATCCTTGGACCCACAGGATGCGGAAAGACGCTTCTTGCACAGACCCTTGCCAGATTTCTGGATGTACCTTTTGCCATTGCAGATGCAACGGCTTTGACCGAAGCCGGGTATGTTGGGGAAGATGTTGAAAACATCGTTCTTTCCCTTGTGCAGAATGCGGATTATGATATTGAGAAAGCCCAGAAGGGCATCATTTATATTGATGAGATCGATAAGATATCCCAGCGCGGGGACAATCCATCCATTACCCGGGACGTATCAGGGGAAGGTGTTCAGCAGGCACTTTTAAAAATTATTGAGGGAACCATTGCCAGCATCCCGCCCAAAGGAGGGAGGAAGCATCCACAGCAGGATTATGTGAAAGTGGACACGGCCAATATCCTTTTTATCTGTGGTGGTACGTTTACAGGGCTCGAAAAGGTTATTGAAAGAAGAATCACCCAGAAAACCATGGGATTTGGGGCTAAGATTGTTAATAAAAAAGATCAGAATATTGGGGATCTTCTTGAGCAGCTCAAACCTGAAGATCTCATCAAATTCGGTCTTATACCGGAGTTTTTAGGCCGGTTGCCCATTATTACATCCATTGGTGAGCTGAATGAGAAATCTTTGGTCAAAATTTTAACCGAGCCAAAGAATGCGCTTGTTAAGCAATACCAGGAATTGTTCAAGATTGAAGGGGTGGCCCTTCATTTTTCAGATGAAGCTCTCGAGGCAATGGCCAGAGAAGCCGTGAAAAGAAAATCAGGCGCCCGGGGACTTCGTGCGATTATGGAAGAAACCATGCTGGATATCATGTATGAAATACCTTCAAAAGAAAATGTGCGTGAGTGCGTTGTCGGTGAAGAAGTGGTATTGAAAAATGAAGCCCCGATACTGCTTTATGAACAGCCTAAAAAGCAGGCGTAAAATAAAGAGAGTTCTAAAATTTAATGATTAAATTGTCTAAGTTCTTACATTCTGACGGTTCAGAAAGTCAAAAAAAACAACTGCCGTTGTTGCCCTTAAGGGATATGGTGTTGTTCCCATCGATTATTACGCCTGTTTTTGTTGGAAGGGATAAATCCATTAAGGCCTTGTCCGAAGCCATGGCCAAAGACAAGAGGATTTTTTTGACGACTCAAAAAGATTCAGACGTTTTAAAACCGACCATTAATGATGTTTTTCAGGTTGGTACAGAGGCCAAGATCACTCAGCTTCTCAGGCTGCCGGATGGCAGCGTTAAGGCATTGGTAGAAGGGTGTGAAAGAGGTAAAATTGTCAAATTAATCGATGCGGATGGTTTTCTATCAGTTGAATATATAGCGGTATTTGAAGCGCCGCTACCTGAAAAAGCAAGGGAAGCCGCCATCAGAACTGTGACGGAGGCATTTAAAAATTATGCCACGCTTTCCGGCGTAGTTCCCCAGACCTTTTTTAAGACCCTTGATGCTATTTCTGCCCATGAGTCCCAATTTGCAGATGCCATTGCAGCCCAGATGCCATTTAAAGTGGCTGACAAACAGAAACTGCTTGAATGTGGAAATATAGAAAGCAGATTTTTCTTATTGCTAAAGATGATTCAAAAGGAAGCAGAGGTCTTTACCATGTCCCAGAAAATAAAGGGCAGGGTAAAGGAGCAGATGGAGAGTTTGCAGAAAAAACACTATTTGAGTGAACAGATGCGTGCCATTAAAAAAGAAATGGGAGAGGATGGTAATACAGCAGAGTTCCATGATCTTGAATCTCGGATAAAGAAAAAAAGAATGTCCAAAGAAGCGGCTTCTGTTGTCAGAAGGGAGCTTGAAAAACTAAAGATGATGCCGCCCATGTCATCTGAAGCCACCGTGGTCAGAAATTATATTGACTGGTTGATTTTACTGCCATGGTTTAGAAAGAGCCGCTCAAAAAGTGATCTTATAAAGGCGGAGCAAATATTAGACCAGGATCATTACGGGCTTGAAAAACCAAAAGAAAGAATTCTTGAATATCTGGCCGTACAAATTCTGGTAAAAAAAATTAAAGGACCGATTCTGTGTCTTGTGGGCCCTCCTGGTGTTGGAAAAACTTCCCTGGCAAAATCAGTTGCATCTGCTACGGGAAGATCATTTGCCAGGATTTCTCTTGGCGGCGTAAGGGATGAGGCGGAAATCAGAGGTCATAGAAGAACCTATGTGGGGGCTATGCCGGGTAAGATCATTCAAACCCTGAAAAAAACAGGGTATAATAATCCTGTTTTCTGTCTGGATGAAATCGATAAGATGACAGCTGATTTCAGGGGGGACCCGTCATCTGCATTGTTAGAAGCACTGGACCCGGAGCAGAATAAAAATTTTAATGATCATTATCTTGAAGTGGATTATGATTTGTCCCAGGTGCTTTTTATCACCACTGCCAATACATTGTATGATATTCCGGCGCCATTGCGGGACAGGATGGAAATTATTCAGATACCAGGCTATACAGAGTATGAAAAACTTAAGATTGCCAAAGGATATTTGATACCCAAGCAGTTGAGAGAAAATGGTCTTTCAGAGACAGATGCGGTTTTTTCAAAAAATGCCGTTCATGCCATTATAAAGCAATATACCAAAGAGGCCGGGGTAAGAAATCTGGAGCGGGAGATCTCATCTGTACTCAGAAAAATAGCCAAAGAGATTGTTCAGACAAATAATCGAAAACCCCATAAAATTTCAACAACCATGGTTTTAAAATACCTGGGACAACCCCATTTCAGAGACAGTATTCTGGAAAAAGAAGATCGGACCGGAATTGTTACAGGCCTTGCATGGACCCAGTTTGGGGGTGAACTGCTTACAATAGAGGTCGTAACCATGCCTGGCAAGGGAAATGTGCAGGTAACGGGAAAACTTGGAGAAGTAATGAAAGAGTCGGCCCAGGCAGCCGTCAGTTATGTCAGGTCTCGCAGTAAAGAATTAAATATAAAAGAAGATTTTTATAAGAAATTTGATATCCACATTCATGTGCCGGAAGGTGCAATCCCAAAGGATGGACCCTCAGCCGGTATTTCCATGTGTACGGCAGTTGTTTCCGTTCTTACGGGAAGACCTGTTTCAAGAAAGACTGCCATGACAGGTGAAATTACATTGCGTGGAAGGGTACTGCCTGTCGGTGGTTTAAAGGAAAAGTTGCTGGCTGCCCATGCCAATGGTATTGAACGAGTCATTGTTTCAATAGAAAATAGAAAAGATATTAAAGAAATTCCCAAAGCCATTCAAAAACAATTGGAAATTATTTATGCTGAGAATATGTCCCAGGTGCTTGAAAACGCCTTGCTGTGAAGTCAGCTATTCAAGATAGGATAAAAACTCTATCATCGCCTCTTTTTCACCCTTTGAGGCGAGGGCTCTTCGAATTTTGACCATTTTTTTCATTTCATTTTTATCCATCAGCAGATCTTCTTTTCGCGTTCCAGATTTGTTGATATTAATGGCCGGCCAGATCCTTTGCTCGGCACATTCCTGGGAAAGAAACAGATCCATATTTCCGGTTCCCTTGAATTCCTGAAAGATAATATCATCCATTCGACTGCCGGTGTCCACCAGGATGGTGGCAATAATAGTTAAGGAACCGCCATTTTCAAGCTTTCTGGCGGCTCCGAAAATTTTTCTGGGAAACTCCATGGCATTGGCGCCAAGACCGCCGGTCATGGTTTTACCAAAGCTATCCGTATTTGCATTAAATGCCCTTGTCATCCGGGTTAGCGAGTCAATGAAAACCACAGAATTTTGTCCGATTTCTGCATGTCTTATCGCCGTGTGCATGGCCAGCCGAGTCATTCTCATGTGCTGCCCAATCTGTTGATCTGCTGAAGAATAAAGGACATGAGCATCTTTTAACCCCCTTTGGAAATCAGTTACTTCTTCGGGTCTTTCATCAACCAGAAGAATAAACACTTTTGCATCTGGATGGTTCATCACCACTGAGTTTGCCATGTGCCGTAATAATGTTGTTTTTCCGGATTTTGGCGGTGAGATAATCAATCCTCTCTGTCCCATACCGATAGGGACGATCATATCCAGGGCCTTTCCGATGATATCATCTTTATTCTGGGTAAGGTAATACCGCTCAAAAGGGTTAATGCTGGTTTGATCCTGCAGTAAAGGTGTATTGATAAATTCATCAAAGGGGAGTTTGTTTATCATTTCAACCCGGGTCAAGGCAAGATTTGGGTTGTTTGGTGCTTTTTGCTCCCCAAAGCCCTCAATAAAACTGCCCTCTTTTAAATTCAATTTGCGTATCAGGCTATTGGGGACATAGGTGTTTTCAGGTTTGGGCTGAAAGTTTTCCTCTATGATTCTTAAAAATCCAAATCCCTTATCCATAATTTCAAGATGTCCTTGTACAGGTTCCATTGTCATGCTCCTTGGTTGAAATGTATGACGAATAAAATTAAGAACAAGAGATTGATCGTCATCGAAAGTTTAAATAGCGTAGGTCAAATTTATTATGGTGAAAAATTGAATTGCGACTTACGTATACAGTAACCTATAACACATTTTAATATAAGCTTGCAAGCATGGTCTGGCCAATTAATTTGAATCCATATAAAATAATCATCATCCCAATACTTTTATCATGGTTTTTGCTTGACATATTTTTTATTTGTTGGTATAAACCGACTTGATTTTCGGGCGATTAACTCAGCTGGGAGAGTGCAACCCTTACAAGGTTGAAGTCGCAGGTTCGAACCCTGCATCGCCCACCATAAATGCAGGAAAACGGGGGTGTAGTTCAGTTGGTTAGAACGCTTGCCTGTCACGCAAGAGGTCGCGAGTTCGAGTCTCGTCACTCCCGCCAACATAACAAAAAAGGGATTCCAGTGAAAACTGGAATCCCTTTTTTTATTCTGGTTTATTGGATTTTTCCCTTTATTCCAATTCTTTTAAAATAGCGTCTCCCATAGCAGTAGTATCGACAACAGGGTTTTCTGGGCCGGCCAGGTCAGCTGTAAAAATATTTTTTTCAAGAACCGTTGAAATGGCTTTTTCAATGGCATCGGCAGCATCTGACAGGTCAAAGGTATATTTAAGCATCATTGCAGCAGACAAGATCTGGGCAATGGGATTGGCAATCCCTTTTCCAGCAATATCCGGGGCAGATCCCCCGGCAGGTTCATAAAGACCGAATTTTTTCTCGTTCAGGCTGGCAGAAGCTAACAGACCCATGGATCCGGTAATCATAGCGCATTCATCAGAAATAATATCCCCAAACATATTTCCACACAGAAGCACATCAAATTGATGGGGATTCTTAACCAGCTGCATGGTAGCATTGTCAACATATATGTGATTCAAGGTGACATCAGGGAATTCTTTTCCAATTTGTGTGACTACTTCCCTCCAGAGAACCATGGAAAAAAGGACATTGGCCTTATCAACAGATGTCACAAGATGGTTTCTTTTCCGGGCAGCCCTGAAAGCCATCCTGGCAATCCGTTCAATCTCAAACCGGGTATATACCATTGTATCAAACGCTTTTTCACCAGGACCATTTCCCTGTCGACCCTTTGGCTCACCAAAATAGATACCACCGGTTAACTCCCGGACGCAAAGAATATCAAATCCGGTTTTAACGATTTCAGGTTTTAATGGTGAGGCAGAGGCGAGGCAGGGAAACACTTTTGCAGGTCTAAGGTTGCAATATAGATCAAAATGTTTTCTCAAGGGTAATAGAGCCCCTCTTTCCGGCTGCTTTTCAGGTGGAAGGTTTTCCCATTTTGGTCCGCCCACGGAGCCAAATAAAATGGCATCGCTTTTTTCGCATAATGATAAGGTGCTTTCTGGCAATGCTTTATCATGATTATCAATGGCAATGCCACCAATGTCTGCAAATTCAAATTCAAGGCAAAATCCATAAAGTGAAGAAGCTTTTTTAAGGATTTTTACGGCCTGTTCCATCACCTCGGGTCCGATTCCATCACCTGGAAGGACAGCAACTTTTTTCAATTTTTTCTATCTCCTGATTTTTCAATTTATTTTTAAAAAATTAATCTCTCAACTTAGTGACCCATTCATGCCAACTCCAAAAGTTGAGTTAATATGATATAGATTTTTAAAATTTGCAATGCAAAATTTAGTTTTTATAAAAATAGTTTAATCATACTGGATTATAATGGATCAAACGAATCATCACCCATACTATTTGAGCATGATTTTAAGATATGGATATCTGTATTGAGGATTGGAAAACAATGGCAGTTGGTTTTGGGCCGACAGAATCAGATGGTTTTTGGCTGACAGAATCAAAATTTTTTCTGCAGCGGTTAATTTTAGGGGGATAAAGGCAGGGGACCGCCTGAATTTCTTTGTCGCCCAGCAGCAACCCCCAAATCAATTCTTATCAGAATCGCTTCAACGGTTTGGGACAAAGATTCAAAAAATTTTAAAGATTCAATTGAAACAAACACTGATCAGGTATGGCGTATTTTAAACTTTTACGACTTTTTTTGCTGAAAGTCCCTTATCATTTTTTTCTATTTCGAATTGTACGGTTTCGCCTTCTGAAAGTGTTTTAAAACCTGACATCTCAATGGCTGAAAAATGTACAAACACATCTTCACCCGTTTCCTGCTCGATAAAACCAAAGCCTTTTTTTGAATTAAACCATTTGATTTTGCCTTCCACAAAAATTTTCCTCCATGACTTCGAATTAAACCAGATAACCCATACAAATTTGCCCTGAAATACGGTTTCAAGCAGGGCAGCCCTTATATGTTTAGAAACGTCGTAAGAATTGCTTATTATTTCATTTGAAAAAATGCAAGAAAAAAAAGGGGGGTGATTAAAAAATCACCCCCCCTCTTTTTTTAAATTATGGTCTTTGTATGCTATTTTCTATTGCTGTACTCCGCATAGGTCATCGCTGTGAGCCTGTAGACGAGATGAGCCATTTTTGAAAACGGCAGGAATGCAAACAATTGAAATATGGCAATCAGATGCAGGTAGTAAAAGAAATAAGAAATATATTCCAGGTGCGCCAAACGGGACATTTCAGTAAGCATACCCGTAAGGCCCAGAACAAAAACCACACCGAGAATGAACCAATCCTTGTAATACGTGAGCTGTTCTTCTTTCTTATCCAGTCTGTTTTTAATCATCAAACCGCTGCCGATAACCAGCGCAGCACCTGAAATATTGGCCAGCCATTTCATCGGGCTCAACTGTGAATAAGGCCCGGGTAGTTGAGCAATATACAGCAGAATAAATCCGATACTGGTAACGATAAACAGACCTATAAATGAATAAAGCACCATCATGTGGGGGGTTGCCCGATCCTTATTGGATTCACACTCATTGAATTTATCATGTTTGAGAACCACAGGGATAACTTTGATAAGTGCCTGGAAAAATTCTTTGTAATTCAGAGTGGTCTTATCGGTTTTCCCTTCACGAACTGCATTTTCATGAATATCCGTTAAAAAGTTTTTCAGGCTGAGGAAAAAAATGATGACAACAGCAGTAGCCGTAGGTACAAATGTTAAATCAACAAACCAGGTTGAGAAAAAATTAGCCTGGGCGATGATATGACCTGCACCTTCATGTGCATGGGACCATGCGATACCAAAAACGTCAAATATTTTTGTCATGGTTTCACCGGCAGTCATGGTAATAAATGCCAGAATGGCAAACCAGAGTGCTGGAATTCCAATCAGAAATGGCAGCATTTTAGGATTGTTCACTGCGTTTGCCAATACTTTGGGTCTTGCATATTCAGTAATGGCTGCAGACCTGACCGCAGAAAGAACATCCCCGGGTGCAGCACCTCTTGGGCAAAGATCCGTACAATCACCGCACTGATGGCATAGCCAGATGTCCCCATTATTGATGAGCCTGTCCTTAAGTCCCCAGGAAGCAGCTATCATTTCCTTTCTTGGAAAAGGGCTGTTTTCAGGAGCAATGGGGCATGCAACCGAGCAAGTGGCACACTGGTAACACTTTTTAAGTGTTTCCCCACCAAGCCTTCTGATTTGAGCTATAAAGTCAAGATCCGGTTGAGCAAGATATTTTTCAGTCATATTTACATACCTCCTAAACTAATATTCATTAGTTTTGGTTAGAATCCTTTGAATGGGTTTGGACCAAGGTCTTCAACTTCTTCAGTAAAGGCATTTATTATTCCAGGAAGTTTGTCATATTCATCAATGGCAACTTCTACAAAGGCGACCCGTTCTTCTTCAAGTGCAAGGCTTTTTAATGCATCCCCGATTTTCTTAACACGGGTTTGTGCAAGTTCTGAACCTTTCATGAAATGGCACTGATAATCATCTCCATGTTTACACCCAATGAGGATAACACCGTCCATACCCTGGGCAAGCGCATCTTTAATCCAGATGGTGTTCACAGAGCCCAGGCATCGGACAGGGATAAACCGGACATTGGGAGAATAATCCATCCGGTTCATGCCAGCCATGTCAAGGGCGGGAAAGGCATCATTTTCACAGATCAGGGCCAGGAACCTGAAGGGTGGCTCAGAATAATCATCTTCTGACGGAACCCCAATCGCTTTAACCTGGGAGCCGATGGAATCAATGGTATAATCAGAAAAAGTGATAATCCTTTCAGGACATGCGCCCATACAGGTTCCACATCTTCTGCACCTTGTCGGATTGGCTTTTGGTGTTCCCTTTTCATCATCATCAAGGGCACCAAAGGGACACTCAACCGTGCAGCGTTTACACTGGGTACATCTCTGGAAGAAGAAATCCGGATAGGTCATATCGCCTGATCTGGGGTGAACAGCCATTCCCCTGTTGGCGCTTTCAATACACTGGATGGCTTTAAGGGCTGCCCCTGTTGCATCTTCCATGGATTCTTCAATGGTCATGGCGCGTCTGATGGCACCGGCTGCATAAATACCGGTTCTCTGGGTTTCATAAGGAAAGCAGATATAGTTGGAATCTGCATATTGACCGAAAATTTCGTTATCTCTGAATCCAGGACCTTGTCTATAGGCAAGGTTAATAATCGGATCATCTTTGGTTACAGGCACCATGCCGCTGGCAACAACAACCAAATCCGCTTTAATGGCCAGATTTTCACCTAAAAGTGTGTTTTTTGCAGTGACGGCAAGTCCATTGCCCTGCTGAACAACCTGGGTTACAGCACCCTTGGTCATAAAAACCCCGTCGTCCTGCTGCATACTTTTATAGAAATATTCCTGAAGTCCAGGGGTTCTCATGTGCTGATAAATGATATATGCCTTACCGTCTGCATAATCTTCTCTGACATATCTGGCCTGTTTCAGGGCGACCTGGCTTGTAACCGATCCTGTGTATTCAAAATCGGCATCATCTTCATCTTTACCCGGTGACTGGATAAAAACAACATTTTTAGCTTCTTTGCCATCAGAAGGTCGGACGATCTTTCCTTTAAATGCAATTTTTTCAAATTCATCATTGGTAATCACATCGGGAAGATCAATACCCAGATGTGCATACGTTTCTCCGGATATTTTAGAAGGTCGCCAACCAGCTGCAAGAACAACAGCGCCATAGAGCTCTCCATCCGGATCAAGCTGAAGAATATCAAGTTTGCCCGTATTGTATTCAAGATATTTGGCATGGGCATCTTCCGCGTTCAGCTCTTTTCCATTTTCATCCACAAGCATTTCTTCGGGCAGCGGAAAGGGAACATCAAAAGGCGTTTTTTCACCCGGTTTTTTAAACGTTACGGTAAATTCACCGGGCTGGCCTGCAATACGAGCAACTTCTGTGGACGTTTTAACCGTAATTCGGGAGAAACTGCCAACTTCTGCAATCAGCTCCTTGACAACAGGTGTCCGTAATTGCTCAAAGGGCTCTGAAATCGGCATCTGGCTTCTCAAATGGGCAGCATATCCGCCCAGTTTATCCGTTTTCTCAACAATGGTGACGTCATACCCCGCTTTTGCGGCATCAAGGGCAGCAGCCATACCCGTCACACCACCTCCCAGTACAAGGATTTTTTTTGAAAATGTTTCTGTTTTATAGGGCTCTGGCAATTTAACTTTTTCAACCCTGATCATGCCCATTTTGATATAGTCTTCAGCTTTCATCTGAATGGGATCAAAATGCTCTTCATCATCCTTCTGATCTTCAGTCAGCTTGGGGTAAGTTTCCCTTGAGTGTGGCCATACAACGCCTTCTCTCAAGTTAACCCGTTCAACGATGCACCCATCAAAATTAAACACGTCAAAGTTCACCCGTCTGGAACATGCACCAATGACCATGGCGTTCACTTTTTTATCAGCCACGTCTTTTTGAATTAAATCGACACCTTCTTTGGAGCACAAAAAGGGATGGGTGGTACAATTTACGCCCTCTTCATCAGGAACATCGACCAGCGCGTCCATATCGAGGGTATCACCGATTCCACAGCCTGTGCAGATATATACTCCGTATTTTTTATCCATGATTTTCCTCTACCTCCTTACAAGGGTCTGAATGGCTTTGAGCGCCATACCTGTGGCATTCTGGTTAGATGTGACAACATCAGCAGGCTTGTTGGCACAACCGGCCGCGAACATTCCGCCTTTTTTGAAGTCGTTTACAATGAAACCGTCAGGGTTGTAGCTCAGGTCTGCATTGGGTTTGTCAAGGGCAGCGTTGGGTTGCATGCCCGTCGCAAGTACCAGTATATCAACAGTCTGCCTGACTTTTTCACCTGTGATGGTGTCTTCGGCAACCAGATTTATGTTTCCAGTACCCGGCTCTTCTGAAACTTCCGCAACCTTACCTTTGATAAAGAAAATATTTTTATCTTGTTTAAGTTTTGCATAAAAATTTTCATATTTTCTACCCGGCGTTCTCAGATCTATGTAATAAATATAGATTTTGGCCTCGGGATATTGTGCTCTCAAATACGTCGCGTGCTTCAAGGATGCCATGCAGCAGATATAAGAGCAATAGGGCAGATGATTTTCATCTCTTGATCCGGCGCACTGAGCAAATGCAATGGTTTGTGGGGCCTTGTCATCAGACGGCCGAAGGATTTTGCCTTGAGTCGGGCCATTTAACGATGCCATTCTTTCCAGCATCATGTTGGTCACGATGTTCTGATATCTGCCAAATCCAAGATTGTCAATCTTTGTGGCATCATAAGGGGTCCATCCGGTATTCCAGACAATGGCACCAACTTTAAGATCAATGGTTTTTTCTTCCATATCAAAATCAATGGCATCATATTTACAGGCCTCTTTGACCTTGCTTCGGTCATCCGTGCTGATGGCCGGATCGATGACATATCTCATCGGAAAGGCCATGTTATGCGGAAGATATGCCGCCTTTCTGCGATTCATACCAAAATTGAAATCATTGGAAATTTCAGTGTCACAAACTGTTCCGCATTCACCACAGGCAGTACAATTTTCATTGACATATCTGGGAGCTGTTTTAACAGTGATGGTATAGTCGCCGGCAGATCCAGATACCTTTTGTACTTCTGACATGGTGAATACTTTAATTTTTTTGTTATCTCTGATTCTTTTGTAATTAATCTCTAGGCCGCAAGTAGGCGGGCAAAGTTTTGGGAAGTAGTGTTTCAATTGTGAAACTCTTCCACCAAGGGATGCTTCCTTTTCCACAAGGAAGACCTCATACCCCACTTCGGCCGCTTCCAAGGCAGTTGTAAGGCCGCTGATGCCACCACCAACCACCATTAAGCTTCCACTAACCGGGGCCAAATTATTTGTTGTCATGCTGTCCCTCCGTGCATTTTGGTTATATTCTTTATGGGTTAACTATTTTTTTTTGCCAAACCTTAAGGTTGTTACCGCAAGGGTTAAAAAATTTTGGCATCCTTTCTCCTATTTCCCAGATGAAAAAATCCTGTAACGATTATTTTTTCACCTACAAAAGAGGAGACAGGAAGAAAACCAAAACCCCTATAATTTTAAAAAACCTCCAAGCACTAGAAACCAGTGCCTGGAGGTTATTAATCTAAGACCCTACGTTAAGATCTGTTTTCCACACTAGTCGGAAATAATCTTAATATATGGTACTTTTTTCAGAGACCATTCATTGGTTACTTTGTTATATGATGAGTTGGTAAAGCAGAACCATTCTTCATCATTCTGACCCATGAAGTCACCCCTGTAGTAGAAACCGGGATATCTTGATTCCTGACGGAACTGGATGTGACGGGTATGGGCCTGAACAGTGTAGAGACGATGGTTGATTTCCCAAGCTCTCATGAGTTCATGCAGGTCACCGGCAGCAATTTTCTCAAGGTCTTCACGGAACATTTCAAACAGGTCCATGAGGATCTCAAGGTTTTTGCCGGAGGTCATGTAGTATGTCCCTGTTCCGCCGCCGTATTCATTGGTCATCTTCATCAGACGCATGGCCATGCCGGCAGGTTTGCAGTAATTCGGGTTAACATCTGTGGCAGTCGTATATGCACAGTGGTCAAGGTAGTTGTAGACGGGTTTGTATACGAAATCAACCAGTTCCTGGTCGGTTTCTTTGAAGCCAGTTACCTTGTCGCCCTGATCTCTCAGGTATTTCATCATGGATTTGGCAACAATACGGCCTTCTGCATGGGAACCGGAAGAGAATTTATGACCGGAGCATCCAACACCGTCACCAGCTGTGAACAGACCTTTAACCGTAGTCATTCTGTTGTATCCCCATTTGTAAGCTGCAGGGACCCAGTCTTCTTCAGGACCTGAACACCAGATACCGCAGCAGCCTGAATGTGAACCCAAAAGATACGGTTCGGTCGGCATGACTTCTGAGTCTTTTTTCTCAGGTTCGGTATTTGTTGCACACCAGAGACCGGCCTGGCCAATGGACATGTCAAGGAAGTCTTCCCAGGCTTCTGACTCAAGGTGTTTCATCTCTTTTTTGTCCATGGTTTCAGCCAGTTTTGCAAGGGCTGCAGACGTTTTCATGATGATAGGACCACGGCCTGCTTTGTACTCATTCAGCATGAGATGGTTTCTCAGGCAGGTCGGAGTAACAGCAGCCGTTCCATAAGGAGCATATTTCTGGAGTTCAGCTTTTGCTTCATCAGAACCGGCATAGTTTTCACCAAGACCGTTAACCGTGGCTGCCTTGAAAAGGAGGAACCACGCACCGACAGGGCCATAACCATCTTTAAAGCGGGCCGGGGTGAAACGGTTTTCCATCATCGAAAGTTCAGCACCTGCTCTGGCAGCCATTGTATAGGTGGAGCCGGCGTTCCATATCGGGTACCATGCACGGCCTTTACCCTCGCCAACTGAACGGGGCTGGTAGACGTTAACTGCACCACCGCAGGCAACCATCATAACTTTTGCATTGATGATGTAAACTTTGTTTTCTCTTAAGGAGAAACCAACTGCACCGGCAACTCTATTGGGATCATTTTTATCATTGAGAATTTCAACAATGAAACATCTTTCAAGGATATTGTCAGCGCCAAGGGCTTTTTTACCGGCTTCGGCAACAATTCTCTTGTAAGACTCACCATTGATCATG
>Ga0180007_10001126_pt1 | contig 38356 bp, 36 predicted proteins | sample MM_PC_MetaG_FD_121122 | JGI IMG/M metagenome (GOLD analysis project Ga0180007, IMG submission 121122) | Groundwater microbial communities from the Aspo Hard Rock Laboratory (HRL) deep subsurface site, Sweden - MM_PC_MetaG | ecosystem: Environmental > Aquatic > Deep subsurface > Groundwater... | reverse complement strand
AATCGTCATTTTATCATTTTAAGGAATTCTTCTTCTGATATAATTTTGACGCCCAGTTCTCTTGCTTTGCTTAATTTGCTGCCCGGATTCTTTCCAGACACTAAAAAATTAGTGTTTTTACTCACTGAATCGGAGGCGCTTCCCCCTAATTCCCATATGCGGGCCCGGGCCTTATCCCGCGACATATTCTCAAGTACGCCGGTTATTACAAAGCTCTTTCCTGATAACAGCTTATTTCCCCTTTCTGGCAATGGAGAGATAGTAATTCCAGCGCGCAAAATTTTATCTAAAAACACGCGGTTATTTTTACTATTAAACCAATGGTATATGCTTTCTGCCACCTTCTCTCCAATATCAGGGACAAACTCAAGCTCTGTGATAGAGGCCTTGGCTAATTTCTCCAGCGTCTTAAAATGAACCGCCAAATCAAGAGCTGTTTCTTCGCCTGTATGGCGTATTCCTAAAGAATAAATAAAGCGGTTTAGCGGTATGTTTTTTCGATGTTGAATCTCGGTAATTAAATTATCAGCCGATTTTTCGGCAAACCTTTCTAATGGCATCAAATCACCCTGTTTTAACTCAAAGAAATCCAAGGGCTGGCTCACTAATCCGTTTATATTCAATTGCTCAATAATTTTAGGCCCCAATCCTTCAATATTAAAGGCCTTTTTTGACACGAAATGCTCTAAAAATTCTCTTTTCCGGGCCGGGCAATTATGATTCTCGCACCTCCAAATAACCTCATCTTTGGGTCTGACTAATTCCCGGCCGCAAACCGGACATTTACGAGGAAAATTAAAGGCCTTTTCTTTGCCGTCTCTTAAATCCTTCAAAACCGTTGAAACGGCTGGGATAACATCCCCAGCTCTTTCTATAATAACCGTATCGCCGATCTTCACTCCTAATCTCTTTAATTCATCTTCGTTATGCAGGGTGGCTCTGGTAATAGTAGCTCCTTCAATTTTGACCGGCTCTAATATCGCTACAGGCGTAATGGCGCCAGTTCTGCCGACTTGCACCTTTATGTCTCTGACTTTGGTCGTCGCCTGCTTGGCCAAGAACTTAAAGGCCCTTATCCCTCGCGGACTTTTGCCAATAACACCCAATTTATCAAGAATTTGATTATTATTAACCAAAACCACTACGCCATCTACCTGAAAAGGCAAAATATCCCTGTTTTTTTGGGTTTTCTCCCAAAAATTGACTACCTGCTCTATATTTTTACAGATTTTACCTTTTTCGATCCTAAATCCAAGGCAGGAAAGCACCTCGTGTTCCGCAGAATGAGTGGTAATTCCCATATCGGTAGAGGTATCGGATGACATATCGGATACTAAATCGTAAGCCAAAAACCTTAATCCCCGCGAAGCGGCTAATTTAGGGTCGAGTTGGCGGATTGAGCCGGCTGCCAAATTTCTGGGATTAGCGTAGACAGATTCTTTGTTTTTAATCCTCTGTTTGTTAATTTTATCAAATGACGCCTTATCCATATATACTTCCCCTCTTATCTCCATCCGCCCATTTTTTATCCTTTCTTTTAAATTATCTTCAATGTTTTTATCTTCAATGGGTCGGTGAATCTCCAGTTCTAACGGAATGCTGTTTATGGTCTTTATGTTCTGCGTTACATTCTCTCCGATTCTCCCGTCTCCCCTAGTAGCTCCGGTCACTAAAATACCCCTATCATAAATCAATGTTATCGCAAATCCGTCAATTTTCGGCTCGCAAAAATACTCAAACTTTTCCAATGGCTGTAATTTTTTTAAGTATTTTTCCCAGGACTCAAGCGTTTCTCTGTCAAAAATATCGTCAATTGAAAGCATTGGAACCCGATGTTGTATTTTTTCGAACTTATCCAACGGTTTTCCTCCGACTCGCTGGCTCGGAGAATCAGGGGTAATCAATTCCGGATATTGCTCCTCCAGCCCGACAAGTTCATTTTTTAACGAGTCCAAGGCAGAATCAGAAATTTCCTGCTTATCTAAGACGTGATATAAATAACGGTGATAATTAATCACCTTTTTGAGTTTTTCTATCCTCTTTTTTGCGGACTCCTTATCCATCATAATAATAAAATATTCGTTAACCATCTGCCTCTACGGCCCTCTTAACTGAATTATAGGCGCCTATGGATTTAATGCAATAATATTGTCCTTTTCCAGTGCAATTAAAAGGGCTGTCTATTGGAATCCCTGGCAATATCCCGCCAGCGGGCTGGGTAACCCATACTTCATAAGTGTATGTCCCGCTGCCTAAAGATACCGGCCCGTAATGATTGATGTAATTAGCGTTATAAAGATCATATAATGCTGTTTCTACGCCGGTGTCAGCGGCATAGAAAGCCACTATTGAATCCCCCATTCCTTTGATAGCCCTTATTTGTATTAATACTATAGAACTAATGCTAAAAACCGCTGCCAACAAAATAGACATTATGATGATAGCAAAATATAGGGTGGCTCCTTTTTGGGAAGACATAATGATTAAATTAAAAACTAAAAACTAAAAATGTAAAATAACAGATAAAAATTAAAAAATAAATTTTAGGTTTTACATTGTGGTTTTTCATTTTTCATTTTAAGTTTTTCATTATCGGATGTCCGGGTTCCTCTGTGAAATGCTGGTTTGAAGCCGAAGGACAGCGCTGTTGGGCGTATCCGCTTCTATTTGGATAGTGACAAACGGCTGAAGATTATCTGATTCTGTTTCATTGATAATCTCAAATTTTAACGCTGACACATTGATATTGGAAGAGGTTAGCTCAAGCTCTTCTGCCCCGGTCGCATACTTTATTTTTCCGTTATCTGCGAAAAATTCCTGGCAAGCGCCTGATTGAAGGATGTTAATAAATTTTATACCACTCCTTGCCGTTAATTGATAATTAGAGCCACTCGGAATACAAAAACCCGTATTGTCTTTGTCAGCCATCCTAAGAGCGCGAGTCATATATTCCATCGCATAGCTTAATTCTCCTAAAACCTTTTTAGACGCAAGCACATTCCTTTCGGCCCTAAGGGCGGCAATAAAGATTCCGGAAATGGCTATCATTAAAACGCTGAATATCCCGGTCACAACAACAATTTCAACCAGCGTAAATCCCTTTTTTGTGCTATGACTCTTTTTTTGTCTTTTATTTTGCATTTTATGCTTTTGGGTTTTGGATTTTGGATTTTGGATTTTGGATTTTGGGCTTTGGGCTTTGGATTTTGGGTTTGACTGACCCGCTCAAGGCGGGGAGAGAACCTACCACCAGTTGTATAAATGCTGGAGTAAAAAAATACTGTAATATCCTCCCCCTCTCTTCTTCCAATAAACAGTAATGGTTGCGTCTAACTGATCAACATTAGGGGGATTAGGGGACTCTATCTGAATCAATCTTTTAAACCTGGTCTCTTCTCCGTCGTCGTAATTATAAAAACCAGGAGTAGATTTTTTAAGCGACCGAAGATCATCAGGTCCGCAAGCGGGACTGCATATTGGTTGATTCAGAACCGGATCTGTTGTTTTTGGGTCAGTATATTGAACCTCAAAATCTCCGATACCAAGCCCCTCGCTCCAAATGGTGCCGGCAGAAACATAATTATACTCTAAAAGATTAGTGTCCCTTATATTCTTAATAATCTCCACTCCTTCCTGCGCTAAAAGGGCGGCGGTAAAACGAGAATTAGAATAATCAACGGCAATAATCCCCTGTTGGACCGCGATAAAAGCGCCCACAATGCCGACACTCACTACTGTAATAGTGATGAGCATTTCTATTAATGTAAATCCGCCCTGGTTGGATAATGTATTATTAATCATCGGCTGTTATTAATCGGCAGAGATTAACCCTGCCTTATTTACAGAGATTGTCTTTGTTTTGGAAGGGTCTGCTTGTATAGTTATTACTATGTTAACCTGCTCTGCGGTTGTCCCTCCTTGCAGATAAACATCCGGGGACGGCGGGACAAATGTAATATTTACAGGATTAGACGGAGAAAGGGCGCTTAATGTCAGTCCGCTTTCTATCTTTAGGCCTTTTACGTCTTCAGAGCCGTCCGATTTTCTGCCTTTACTCGCATCTAAATCTGCAAAAAGAATGTAGCTAAAGGGATTTGCTGTGTCAAAATAAACGCCGTAACCCCCGGCCGGGATATCGCCGCTGGAGTGTTTTTGGGCAGACATTGCCATTTCTCTGGCGCTCTCTATGTCAGCCGCGATTTTAAAGGCGGATCTTTGCAATGCGAGCTCCTGCCCTCTTGGCCGATAACCCAAAAAACTGACTGCTAACAGAATCCCTATTATCGCCATGGTTATCAAGACCTCGACCAGGGTCATGCCTTTTATTTTATTGTCTATTTTTAGGTAAAGATTAAGCATTGATTAAAAAATCAAAGAAAAATACCAGTTAATCAGGCCTTGCCCCCAAAAAAAGGCAATCAATGTGCCTGCTATCAGAAATGGGGCAAACGGAATTTCGCTTTTAAGCTTTTTGCCCGAGAAAACTATCAGGCCTATTCCTATTATAGCACCGATGAAAAAACTTAAAAACAAAGACAGGGCTATCTTGGGCCAGCCCAGGATCAAGCCCAAAAGCATTGCCAACTTAATATCGGCGAATCCAATCCACTTCCCTCTGGAAATTAAATATATTAAAAGAAAAAGGCCGGCCGCTCCAAAGGCGGCGCAAAGATAATTGATGATCCCGCCTGCAACGCTTTGCCCGCCTACAACGCTTTGCGTAGCAATGCGGGCAGGTGATAATTGATAATTGATAATTGATTCAAGGGGGCGATAGAAAATTGATAATATGATGGCTGGAATCAAAACCTTGTCCAGAATAATAAAATGCTTGAGGTCGTAGACAAAAATAACAATTAAAAAACAGGCAATCAACAGATAATAAAGAATAGTTAAAAAATCCAAATGACAAAATCCAAATGACAAATCAAATCCCAATGACAAATGCCAAAAAATTGAAACAAACAAGATGCCTGTGGCTAATTCTACCAAGGGATACTGCCAGGAGATCGGTTTTTTACAATACCGACAGCGGCGCTTTAAGGCAATAAAACTGATTAACGGAACTAAATCGCACCACGCCAAAGCACGCTTACAATGAGGGCAATACGACCGGCCTTGCAAAAAACTCTCTTTTTTTTCCAGTCGGTAAATTGCGCAATTTAAAAACGAACCCACAATAAGACCGAATATAAAAATTAATAAACAATAAATAATCATTAGTTAATTCTTCAGCCAAGAAACCTCCTCAAGATAGAGGAGGTTTCTTTTTCGAGATTTAGATTATAACAGATTTTACTCACAAACGATATTGCTTACGCTGCAGGCATTGCTCGTTGATTCAAGATTGTTTCCTTGCTCATCAATACAAAAATATTTCGTTGTGCTACCAGTAAGCTGAGCAGTTACGCAGTAGCTATAGCGCGAGGCGTAACAACTGACAACCTCTCCACCATATTTTTCTACATCATTTTCTAAGATAGTCAATATATCGCTATAATCTCCATTGAGAGCGCCGGACAAGCATAAGGACTCGTATCCGCTTGCCTCTTGAATATACATATCTTCAGCCACTTTTCTAATCTGGGTTATGTTTGTGATTATTTTCGTGTTTCTGGCTCGGTCGGATGCCTCCCTTAAAGAGACAATGACAATGGTTGCCAAAATGCCGATAATAGCCACTACGATAAGCAGTTCAACTATAGTAAACCCTTCTCTTTTTTTAAGCAAAGCTTTCATAGGGAAAAATAATAACTATTAATTACTGGCAATTTATGGCAGCGGCAACGCAGTCGCTTTCGATGGCGTCATCCCTCACCAAACCATCGCTATCAACGCAGAAGTAGGTTGTCGTGGCAGGAGCAGTGAGTTTTGCGCTCACACAATAAGTGGTAGCGCTTGCTTGGCAATTCATTATGGGAGTTGCTTCTCCTTGCCTATCTGCGATGTCATTTTCTAAGGCAGCGAGTTGACTGCCATAAGTAGCGTGGGCTTCATTTAGGGTATCGGAAGCGCACAAACCGGCATAGGTAGAATCATCGGCCCAAATTAGTTCAGCTTGTGTCCTGGCCTGGTTAATGGCTGATTTAATTCGCGCATCATTGGCCCGAGCCGGCGCTCCTCTTAAAGAAACCAGCACAATGGCAGCCAAAATGCCAATAATGGCGATAACCACCAAAAGTTCAATTAAAGTAAAACCTTTTTTTGATTTCATAGCCTTTATACTTTAGATAATTAAATATTACTCTTGCGACCTTTTCCCCCACCAATCCTGCGCGATAACGCAGGATTGGTGGGGGATTTCGCCCCCCCGCTTTTATCCTGCGATAGTTTTACAAGTTGACAGGGGATTAGTTTAATTTTTACCTATGCTTATTATATGTCAAAAAACAATTACTATCAATCAACGATTGTGAATAACTTAGCTAAGGCGGGAATAACTAAAACCCGAAAGAGGATACCCCTTTATATACCGGGACTATGATGGAAATCATTAATAAGGCGACCAACCCGCCTAAAATAACTATCAACACCGGCTCAATAATATCAACCAAAGCATCAATATTTCGATTAACCTCTGATTCATAAAAATTGGCGATATACATCAGGGATTCATCAAGCCGCCCAGTCCTCTCCCCAACTTTAATCATTTGGGTTACTAAGCCCGGAACATCTTTGGGGTATTTTTCTAAAACTGCGCTCATTAATTCACCTCTCCTGACCCCTTCCTGTGTCTCCATTATTATTGCCTGATATATTTTATTGCCTGTCATACCGCTCACGATATCCAATGCTTGAGTAATAGGCAGGCCGGCCAAAATCAAGGTAGATAAATTTTCCGTAAATCTGGTAAGATATATTCTCCGGATGGTTTTGCCCAAGATCGGCACCTTTAAGGCAATTCGTCCTACTATTTCTCTCCCTTCACTGGTTTTAGAATATTTCCAGAGCAAAACTATAATTAAAATAATGCCGATTAAGAAGGCCCACCACCATATTCTTACTATATCGCCGATCCCGAGAACAGCCCGCGTTAAAAAAGGTAATTCCACTCCGAGCGAGGAAAGCGTATCTTTGAAAGACGGCAAGACCATAAATATCCCCAAGCCACCGATGCCTAAAAATACCAAAAGGATAAAGGCCGGATAGGTCATTCCGCTCTTAATCTTATTAATTAGATTATATTCTCTTTCCAGATGCTGCGCTAAATAATTTAAACTCTCGGACAACTTCCCGGACGCCTCGCCGGCTTTTATGATGTTAATAAAAAAATTAGAAAAAATTTTCGGGAACCTTGCCAAGGCCTCTGAAAAATATACGCCTCCTTCAACATCGGCCGATATTTCAACAATCTGTTCTCGGAATACTGATTTGCTGGTTTGTTCGGCCAACGCTCTTAATGATTCTACTAATCCGACCCCTGATTTCAGCATTAAAGCGAGTTCCCGGCAAAACATCATAATATCCTTTCTCCCTGCTCTGTTAAGCAGGTCAATCTGGCGGAAATAAAACGGCCGGGGCGTCACTTCCTCTAAATGAGTGATATAAAGCCCCTCTTTCTGTAAAAGAGAAACCGCGTCCTTGCGGGACGACACTTCTATCACCCCGACCTGAATCAATCCGTTTTTAGTTCTGGCTTGGTAGTTGAACTCCATTGATTTCAGTTATTTATTATATAATAGGTTTAATTATATTATAAGAACCTGCTCGCTCCGCTCCTGCCCGCATTGCTACCCGCCCGGGGCGGGTTGCAGGCGGGCACAGAACCTTGAAATTAAATCTATCATATAATTTTTTAAGGTAATTTAATTATAGCAGATTGATTAAAATTTACCCCCTAATAATGTCCTTAACCCGTCAGGATTTATCGTAAATTTGAAGGCGGACTCCCTCGTAATCTCTTTATTTTGAACTAAAATCGCCAATGACTTGTTTAAAGAAATCATCCCCTCTTCCGAAGATGTTTCTATCACTATCGGAATCTCGTGAATCTTGCCCTCCCTGATAAGATTGGCGATGGCCGGATTGTTAAAAATTATTTCGGTGGCCGGGATAAGCCCTCCTTTAATGCGAGGGATAAGGCGCTGTGAAATAATGCCTAAAAGCGAGCCGGACAATTGGGCGCGAATTTGCTTTTGTCTATTATCCTCAAAACTATCAACAATCCGGTGTATTGTCTGCGCGGCAGAATTGGTATGCAGGGTCGCAAAAACCAAGTGCCCGGTCTCGGCGGCTGAAAGAGCGGTAGCGATTGTTTCCGGGTCGCGCATCTCTCCCAGCATAATCACATCCGGATCCTGACGGAAGGTGGAGCGCAGCGCTCTGGCAAATGACAAGGTGTCGCTGAAAACCTCTCTTTGATCAACAATCGCCAAATCATCTTCAAACACGTATTCAATAGGGTCTTCAATGGTGATAATGTGACAGCTCCGGGAATGGTTAATCGCGTCTATCAGGGCCGCCAAAGTGGTTGATTTCCCTTGACTGGAAGGCCCGGTTATCAAAACAAATCCCTGGTGAGCCTCGCTGAACAAATTAAGAACCAAGGGCAAATTAAGCTCTTTAATGGTTAAAATATTCCGGGATAAAAAGCGGAGCGCGCAACTAACCTTTCCCTGCTGAAAATAGGCATTGCCCCTAAATCTGCCTTCATTTCCTAAATCGTAGGAAAAATCAATTTCCCTTTCTCTTAAAAACTTGTCAAACCTCTCCCGAGCATAGTCCTGGGATAATAAAATCTTGACGACCGAAACAATATCGTCTGATTTAAGTTCCGCTTCCTTTGCAAGGGGAACCAATCGGCTTGCTATCCGCAAAATCGGGCTCTTTGACGAAGAAAAATGAACATCAGAAGCGCCTTTTTTGATAGCGAGAGTCAATAGGTCGTTTAAAAATTCTTTATGGTCTTTAATCATTTTATTTGGCAAGAGCGCTGATCAGAAATCCTTAAATTAAAACATTTTGCCAATTTCTTCGATAACTTGAGCAGGAGTATAAAAAGCACTTTTTTCATATCTTCTAATCATTAACTTACCTCTCTTCAGAGGTGCTTCTGATAACTTCCTCTATGGAAGTCACTCCTTTCAAGACTTTTACTATCCCGTCCTGTCTCATCGTTATCATTCCCTGATCGCGGGCTTCGGCAAGTATTTTTTTCTCGCTCGGCTCGGAGATGACTATATCTCCAAGCGTTTTAGTCATCTCTAAAATCTCGAATATTCCGATCCGGCCGGCATATCCGCTTTCTCCGCACTGACTGCAGCCAACCGGTTCCCAAACTTGAATATTGGTTCCAATCCCGTATTCCTCTCTGGCCCAATCGGGCAAATCCTTCATCTCTTCAATAATCAACTCCTTTATTTTCCCGCTCGCTGCCATCTTTCTCTTGCAGTGAGGACAAAGCCGCCTCACTAATCTCTGGGCGATTATCGCATTAGTGCTGGAAGGCAAAAGAAAGGCCCTCACGCCTAAGTCAATCATTCTGGGAATGGCGCCCAAAGCATTATTAGTGTGGATGGTGGAAAGCACTAAATGACCGGTCAGGGCGGCATGGGTGGCCAATTCTGCGGTTTCGTTATCGCGGATCTCTCCGACCATAATGATATCAGGGTCCTGCCTTAAAACATGCCTCAATCCGGTAGCAAAAGTATAGCCAATCTCCGGCTTTACTTGCGACTGGCTCACGCTGTTAATAAAATACTCCACCGGATCTTCCAAGGTAACAATATTGACTCCTTCTTTATTGACCGAATCCAGAATAACATAAAGCGTGGTGGTTTTTCCGGAGCCGGTAGGCCCGGTGGACAATATCATACCGTAAGGCCTTTTAGCGGCCTTTTTTAAAATCTCTAAATTCCTTCCGGTAAGCCCTAATCCCTCAAAGGTGGAAACCCTTAAATCAGGATTGAGCACTCTCATTACTACTTTTTCGCCAAGCGTTGTCGGAAAGGTGGAAACCCTGAAATCAATATTCTGATTATCTATATTTACGGAAAAACGGCCGTCCTGCGGAATCCGCGTTTCATCTATTTTCAGTTTAGAAATAATTTTAATCCTGGCTACTATAGAAGGGTGGACCTCCTGCGGCAGGAACAAGCTGGAATGCAAAATGCCGTCTAATCGAAATCTTACCCTGCTTCGGTCGGGCATAGGTTCAATATGAATGTCCGAGGCCCTTCCTTCTACGGCGTGTTTCAAAATAACGGCCACGGTTTTGCTGATAGGGGCCTCGCTTCTTTTTTGCACGATTTCTTCTGTTGAACGCAATGGCGCATCTTGCCGCCCCCCCGGCTGAAGCTGTCTCTCTAATTCTTGAAGAGCGGTTTTAACCTCTCTCCCCAGATTTTGATATTTCTTCAAAAAACGCTGGAAACTGCTTAAGGTGATTAAGCTCACCCGATAATTAAACCCTCTTTGGCGGGCTAAAAAATTTAAGGCCTCCTGGGCTTTCAAGTCCTCGGGATAAACCATTGCCACTTCAAGCATATTCTGCTTCCTCTTCAAAGGAACCATTTTGTAATGTTCAGCGGAATCCTGCGGGATAAGCTCCAAAACATCAGCCGGAATATCTTGCGAGATAACCTCTTTTAAAGGAATACCCAAGGTATCGCTTTTTATCTGGAACAGCTTGTCTTCCGGAAACAACTGCCTGCTTAATACAATCTCTTCCAGGGTTCGCCCGGAACCTTCGGATTCTTTTAGCAAAGAATCGGCCGTCTTTTTATCAACAATCTTTTGTTTCAATAATTGGTTTATTAAATTCATTGTAAGAATAGAGCCACCCGCCTGAGTGGACTGTAAAAAGCTATAAAAATTTTGTCTGATAATGACAAAATCATCACTTTGACGCCGGAAGCGGAGGGGCAAAAGGATTATCCCTCCCGATGCCCTCGGAAAGAGGAGAAATCGGATTAAAGGGCTGCAAGTCGTTCCAAATTTCCTCCTCTAATTTTTGAAAATCTATCTTAACTTCTTTGACTGCCGGAATAGATGAAATTGATTCTTTTACGCCAAATCCGCCTCCTTTAATTTTAACGAGAACAAAAATGAGGATGACAATCAAAGCCAACCCGGCAATTGCGATGTAAATCTCCTTTTTCTTCTTTTGATAAAATACTATCGCCATAAGAGAATATTATTAATCAATAATCAATACGAACTGATTCTTGCCCTAATTTTAATCAACGCTGACTGCCCTTTGGCTACTGGCACGAAAAAATTCACTTGTTCTACCTTTATCAATCGGGAGCTTGTTTCAAGGGCAAACAGGAAATTTTTGAATGAGAAATAAGAGCCGGCCAGTTCCGCGCTGAAGAAATGGCTCTTGATTCTCTCTTTTTCGTCGCCGGAAGAAATGTTTTCCCAACTAATCTTGTTCAGCCCAATGCCTGACGAAGCAGAGGCGTTTTGCAAGAACTCAAGCAAGGAAGGCGCATCAGGCCCAATTGGAAGAGCGCTCTCAACTTTAGAAACTATTTCCCCTCGCTTATCCATTTCTTTTTTGGCTTCTTTCAGCGATTGAATATATTTATTCTGATTTTCCAATTGCAATCTTTTCTGGTCCAACTGATTCCGGACTTCGCTCCAATCCCGATAGCCGGGCCAAACTAAGAAAATGCCCAATATTAGGGAAATCAATATGCTTATGGCGACAATAATAATAGCGTATTTCATTATAATTATTGCTTAGTTATGTCCGTGTTTTTATCCGGCAAAGATAATCCTATGACAAATTTTACTTCCCCCTCTCCTGACAGAGCGACATTGGATAATTTCACTTCTTTGATAAACGGATCCTGTTGGAAGGCGAAAATCTGCTGACCTAAACTTGTAAAATCTTCCGACACTCCCTGCAGATTTAATAACCGGTTTTCAATATCAAGAGTCATGGAGTTAAAATATACTTTCGGGTGGACATATGTCTCAAGAAAGGTCAGTATGTCTGAAACTTTTTCCCGGTCCTTTAATAGGACGGCGACATCATCAATCCTTTTCTGGAAACCCAAAACGGTCTTCTGAAGCTCTGTCTGCTCTTCAGTTCGAGTCCTTTCCAGCTCATTTTTTACTTCTTCCAAAGAAGTTTCCGCCCTTTTGATTTGAAAATTAAAGGCAAAATAAAGGATGAGCATTATGGCAATCAATAGCAAAGAAAACCAAGGCAGCATCTTTTTGACCAAGGACTTCTGGGGAGCGACTTTTCTGGGAATCACCTGCACCATAAGGAAAAAATAATTTTACTTATTAAAACCGCGAAGAGCCATTCCTACTGCTATTGTAAATCCGGAACTAATTTTTTTCAATGTCTCACTGAGAGTCGGGGGGTAAAAAATATCTAAAAACGGATCGGCCAACTCTACCGGCAAATCCAATTTCTTGGAAAAATAATCCGCTCCGCCCGTCAGCATCGCTCCGCCGCCCGAAATAATAATCTTTCCTATCCTCTCTTTATCTTCTAAATACAGTTCGTCTGTAATGTTTTGAATCTTTTTAATAATCGCTTCTATTTTCGGCTTGATTATCTCTTTAATACCCGGGTTCTTATCGGTAAGTCCGTACATTCTTTTAATGGTTTCTGCTTTTCTTTTGTCAATCTGCAGGGAATCGGAAAATGCTTTTGTGAAATCTTCTCCCGCTACATCAAAACTATGGGAAACTTTTAAAATTCCCTGGGCCACGACATTAATGGTGGTGCTTCTTTCGCCGATATCAACCAGGCAGATAATGTTGCTTTTGTCCTGATATTTAACCAAGGCCCTCATAAGGGCAAATACCTCTGCCTCTAAGGCAATCACCTTGAGCCCTACTGTCAGCGCTATGTTCTGATATTGATTGATTACCTCTTTAGGGACCGCTACCAATAAAATCCGCAATGGCGTCCGGCCCTCATCAGAAGGACTGCCCTTAATGAGCTGCCAGTCAAGAATTACTTCCGACAAGGGCAAGGGAATGCGGCGCGGCGCTTCGTATTTGACTGCTTCCGGGATTTCTTCCGTAGACATTGACGGCAGGTCAAAAGTGGTAAAAAAGGTGGCGTAATCAGGAATGGAAAAGAATGCCTGCTTTGATTTTATGCCTGCCTCTTTCAGCATAACGGCGAGCGCCTCGGAAATATTGTCCTCGGAAATAGAAAGCATCCCCTTTTCCCGGGTCTGAAAATCGCCTTCGCCAAAGTAGTCGGCGCTTAAAACAGCGTAATTAGACAAAGCAATGCCTTTGCTCTTTTGCAGCTCCACTACCTTAATGGACGAAGTCCCCACATCAATCCCTAAAAAACTTTTAGAAAATAGCGGCATTTAAAAAGTGATATAATATTATTACGATTAATCTATTTTACCCCTCTTTTGTTTTTTTTGCTATTATCTTGAAAGACACCATGTGGAAAAACCTAAAAGAAACTATTTTAGACGCCTTCTGGCCAAAACGCTGCGTAAATTGCAATAAGCTTGGCCAATGCCTCTGCGCTGATTGCTTTTCATTGATTGATATTCTCCGGGAGCCGTCTTATGAAAAATTCCGACATCTTGACGGCCTGCATGCCGCCACTGCTTATAACGACAAAATGGTCAAATCAATAATCCATTTATGTAAATATAATCGCCTCAAAGAATTAGCGCCCCATTTGGCTGATTTAATTATAGCTCACTTTAAATTATTGGACAATCAAACCCTTCTATCGAGCCGGCTATTCTCTGAAAATCAAGGCTGTTCCGATTTAATTGTCTGCGGCGTGCCGATGCATAGAAAGAAACTGAAAAACCGGGACTTTAACCAATCCGAAGAAATCGTCAGACATTTTTCTGAAGAGTTCGGCTTATTCTTTGTGCCCGGATTGCTTCTCAAAACCAAAACAACCCGGCCGCAGGCAGAGCTTACCAAAGAGGAGCGAATGGAAAATGTCCTCAATGCTTTTGAAATAAATCCTTTGTTTAAGCAATTGGTTAAAGACAAGGAAGTGCTATTAATTGATGATGTTTTTACCACTGGCGCGACAATGGAGGAATGCGCGAAAATCCTCAAACAAAACCGCGCCAGCCGGGTCTGGGGCGCAGTGGTCGCCCGAGGATAAAATTAAATGATTGGCGGCGGGAAGAGGATTCGAACCTCTGGTAGCTTGCGCTACAACTGTTTTCAAGACAGCCCCATTCGTCCGCTTTGGTATCCCGCCTAATAAAATATTCCTAAAATTTTTGCTCCCGTTTGTAAAGACTCCCAATCTGCGAACTGCGAAGGGCGGAGGAGGTGGGACTCGAACCCACAAGGGGCTTTTAGACCCCTACGGGTTAGCAACCCGCTCCCGTGACCATTTGGGTACTCCTCCTCTCGCCTCTTTTTATTCTAATTGATAATCTCATTTAGTCAACGCGAAAATTGAAATTATGCCTATTTTATGCTAACTTTAAGCTACGTCCCCGTAGTTCAACGGATAGAACATCTGGTTGCGGACTAGAAGCTTGGAGGTTCGATTCCTCCCGGGGACACCAGCGGCCGCTTCGCGGCCTAAGTTAAAAGTTAAACCTGCCCGCAATGCTACGCCAGCCCGCAGTAGATACAGCGTTTCTGGCGGGCATAGCGTTGCAGGCGGGAATGAAAAATTAAAAATAAGGGGAATAAGAAAGTTGCGAAGCGAATTTATTCGCTCTTATGCCCGCCGCAGCCCGCCTCGGGCGGGCGGAGGCGGACTACATTCAATCTAAAAATCAAAAGTCCAAAGTTAAAAATCAAAAATAAAGAAAAAATACGAGGGCAAAAAATACAAGGGAAAATTGCGAGGGAAAATTACGAGGCCGGCCTGCCCGCATCGCTACCTGCCCGAAACTGTTGCATCGCTGCAGGCGGGCGCGAGCAAGCTCGCTTGCGAAGCGTTGCGGGCGGGGCCTCGCAGTGGACCTCGTAATGGACACAACTTTGTTAGGGTGCGACCCTAACATCTGGCGACCCTAACATCTGGCAATAAAAATATGCAATTATCCACTCTGGTAGGAGAAATCCCAAAAGTCGGGCCGGTTTATATAAAAAAACTTGAAAAAATGGGGGTCAGGACTATTCGCGACCTTCTTTTTTATTTCCCCAATCGCTATGAGGACTTCTCTAATCTCAAAAGAATAGCCCAGCTGAAAATAAACGAAACCGCCTGTATTAAGGCCGAAGTGATAAAAATTGAAAACCAAGCCACATTCAAAAGAAGATTTTCCCTCACCAAAGCAGTGATAAAGGATTCAAGCGGAACGATGCAAGCTACTTGGTTTAACCAGCCATATTTGGTTCAATCAATCAAGCCCGGGGATACCGTCTGTTTGGCCGGAAAAATCTCCATTGGCAAAGAAGGCGCTTTTTTCTCTAACCCGGTTTATGAAAAAATTTGGGCCGGGCAAAACAACGGACAAAACGAATTTACCCACACCGGTAGAATTATCCCTGTCTATCCTGAAATTAGAGGCGTTTCTTCGCGCTGGCTAAGGTTCATTATCAAGCCATTATTAAAAGAATTTGCTAATAAAATTCCAGAAACCTTACCCGAGGATATTGTAAAAGAAAATAATCTTTTGCCTATTAAAACAGCTATTTCCGAAATCCATTTTCCAAGCACTGCCAAAATGGCGGAAAAAGCGAAATACCGATTTGCTTTTGAAGAATTGTTTCTGCTGGAATTATTTGTTTTGGGAAAGAAAAAAGAAATTTCCCAGCTCAAAACAATTCCTATGCCGATTAAGGTAGAAACAATCCAGCGACTCGTAAAATCGCTTCCCTTCAAGCTTACTGATTCGCAAAAAAAAGTCGCCTGGAGAATCTTGAAAGATATGGAACGGAACCGGCCGATGTCCCGCCTGCTTCAGGGGGATGTTGGCTCAGGCAAGACCGTTGTAGCTGCTATGGCGGGATTAAATGTAATAAAATCCGGGAACCAAGTTGCCTTTATGGCGCCCACGGAAATTCTTTCTAAACAACATTTTGACACTCTTGGCGCTCTGCTGCAGGATTGTAGAATAAACATCGGGCTTCTTACCTCAAAAACAGATAAATTTATTTCCAAAAAACTCAAAAGACAAGCAGTGGAAATATCCAGAAAAAAACTTTTGGAAGACACTCTCAAGGGAGAGATAGACATTTTAATCGGCACCCATTCTTTGATTCAGGACAAAGTGAAATTCCTGAAATTAGGTCTGGTGATTTTAGACGAACAACACCGCTTTGGCGTGGAACAGCGAGCCAAACTCCATCGCGCCGGAAAAACAATTATCCCTCATCTGTTATCAATGACCGCCACTCCTATCCCCCGAACTCTGGCCTTAACGATTTACGGAGATTTAGATTTGTCTTTAATCGACCAGATGCCGAAAGGACAGAGAAAGGTTAAAACCCTTTTGGTTCCCCAAAAAGACCGGAAGAAAATCTACAAACTGATCGAAGAGGAAATAAACAAAGGCCGGCAGGCGTTCGTAATCTGCCCCCGCATCGAGGAAAAAGAACTGGAAGAAGGCCAAGAAGACAAATCCGGCTGGTCAGAAGTAAAAGCAGTCAAGGAAGAATATGAACGACTCTCTAAAGAAGTGTTTCCGCAATTTAAAATCGCGATGCTTCACGGCAAAATGCCGACAACCGAAAAAAATAAGATAATGAAGGATTTCAAGAGGCGGAAAACCGATATTTTGGTTTCCACTTCGGTGGTGGAGGTGGGGATAGACATCCCTAACACAACGGTGATGGTTATTGAGGGAGCGGAAAGATTCGGCTTGTCCCAGCTTCATCAGTTCCGGGGCAGAATAGGCAGGCAGGGCGACCAGGCGTATTGCCTTTTATTCTATAATGCCCGCTCTAAAAACGCCTATGCCCGGCTCAAAGCGCTGGCCACCATAGATAATGGCCTGAAACTGGCGGAAATGGATTTAAAGATAAGAGGGCCCGGGCAATTCCTTGGAACAAAACAATGGGGACTGCCTGATATCGCGATGAACGCCTTGGATGATTTTTCTTTGGTGGAAAAAACCCGGGAAACGGCGCAGGATATTTTAACGCGCGACCCGGAACTAAAAAACCTGCCCTTCTTAAGACAGAGATTAATTTCTTTCCGCAAAAATATCCACCTGGAATAAACCCAATTAAACATTCTGGCATGTTTAGTTGTTTAGTTGCTTAGTTGTTTAATTGCTTGGTTGCTTAATTGCTTTCCTATGTTTCGGAGTGGGCCAGAATCCCATATATTTCCCCAAGAGTAATCTTGTCTGAGCATCTATCGCCGGCAGAGCGACAAAAAATATCATTGTAAACGGCAGTAATATCCATTGAGAACACGCCCATAAAAGATTTAATTTCTGCCTTTTGGTGTCCGGTTTGGGAGGGAGAAGATAAAAGGTGTAATACATTGACATAACCAAACCCAACATAGAAACAGCAAGGATTCTGCCGAGTATTTTTGGCAGATTATAGGAAAAAATTGTCTGGGTAAACTCCGCGCCTCCAAGATAAACCGGCAGCCAGCCGAGCACGAAAATAAGGATAGGGGCGCAGGCCCAATTCCACTGCCCTTCTATAATTTCAAAGGCCAGGGCAATTTTTCTTTTGAAAGATATTTTTTTATTCTTCAAAAACCCAAAAGTAAAATAAGCGATTTCCGCCGCGCCATAAGCCCACCTTCTTTGTTGTTTATACATATGAATAAGGGTTCGGCGAAGGGTTTCGGCGGCGTTCGCATCCATAGATATGGGGCAGTGCAGGGGCTCCACGCGGTAATCTCCATCGTAATAAAAAAGGCATTGCCAAAAAATCCGCGAATCATCAGAAACAACATCGGTCTGCTTAAACCCCACATCAACCAAGGCCTTGAAGGGCATCGAGTGAGAAGAAAAGGTTATCAATTTTTCCGGCCTTTCCTGGTTAGTCAAATGCCAAAAACTTGAAGAGAAAGAAAAAATTCTCGATATCCCCGGGGCCTGCCAGACATTGTTTAAAAATAAAGGGATTGGCTGGAAGCTGGTTCGCAATGGCTTTGGAGTGGTCAAATAGTGATAAGTAAGGCAGCTGAAGTAGTTGGGAGAAACAACGGTATCAATATCAAAAGACGAGAAGATAACTTTTTCAAAAGGGATATTGAGCCCCGAGATTAGTTCTTCGCCTGTTCGAGCGGCCCAGGTCTCATTTGAGGACTTGGCCGCTATCTCACCCGACCGGTCTTTTGGATGGACGGTAATAAAAAATCGGAAAAAACTATTTTGAAACTCCCGGCTTATCTTCTGCGTCAAATTGTTGTTAAAGTCGTCTCCCGCCCTTTCTTCCTGGGCTAAGATGACAATCATTCTGTCTTTGGGGTAATCGGTCTCTAAAAGAGATTTTAGCGAATCCCTCACCACTTCATCCGGCTCTTTATACATTGGCAGTACTACTAAATGGTAAATCTCCTGCCAATGACGAACCGGTAATCCGTTGGAAGCGGCGCCAAGCTTATTCAGCTTGCCTAACCAGTCAATTTCTCTATGTTGCTTCATCTGGCGGTAACTCGCTTTCAAATGGAATGAAAAATACATTGTCTTGGAAAGCCAATATATGACAAAAACGATAATGAAAACAGAGACCCAGATAGGCCTGAAATAAGACAATAGGATTACGCCAAAAAAACTTAGCCAAGTCATTAGGCCGGGCAACATTTCTAAAAAGCGGTAAAATATCCGCTCGCTTGTTTTCTCCAAGTCAGACGCAAAGGCAATTCTAAGGTAGTATTTGTCGGGCATACAAATGATGTTGTAAGCCCGCCCCGGGCGGGTATAACCCGCCCCCAAGGCGGGCATAAGAATAAGTAAGCTCGCTTAGCTCGCTAACTTCTTCTAATGCGGCCCTACGGGGAGTCGAACCCCGGTTATCAGGTTGAAAACCTGGTGTCCTAACCATTAGACGATAGGGCCCTGCTGGAATTTTCAATTTTCAATTTTCAATTTACAGATCATATTTTTAATTTCTAATTTTAAATTTTGAATTAAATTTTCAATTTCCAATTCCCAATTTTCAAATTCCAAAATCTGGTTTGGAAATTGGGATTTGTGGTTTCATTGAGAATTGTAAATTGGAAATTGGGATTTTCAAAGGTGGTTTCATAATAGAGAAAAAGTTGTAAAAATTCAAGGGTCTTGATATTCTAAATAAACGATGAAGATATTGACTGTTGAAACATCTTGCGACGATACTTGTATTGCTTTGGCAGACGCTTCTGCCAAAAATTTTAAATTGTTATCCAATCTCATCTCGTCGCAAGTGGAAATTCATAAAAAATGGGGAGGGGTGTACCCGACGCTCGCAAAAAGAGAACACCAAGCAAATTTGGTTCCTTTGCTTAAAAGGGCTTTGAAGGAAGCAAATTTGCTTAGAAATTCCAATTCCCAATTTTCAAATTCCAAACAAATCACAAGCACCAAATTCCAAATAATAAAAAAAATCCTTGATAGGGAAACCGCTCTTTGTGGAGAATTGATAAAGTTCTTGGAGAAATATCAGAAGCCGAAAATTGATTATATTGCGGTGACAGTGGGGCCTGGTCTTGATCCTTGTTTGTGGACTGGCGTTAACTTCGCCAGAGCGGTCGCCTATTGGTGGGAACTGCCGATAATTCCGGTTAATCATATTGAGGGGCATATCTTCGCCAATTTTTTGGCAAAAATTGGCGAGAAATCCAAATGTCAAAATCCAAATGTCAAATCAGTGTCAAAATCCAAAATCCAAAAAAAAACGAAAAATAGGAAACAGAAAACCGGAAGCGAGATTGATTTGCCAGCGGTATGCTTAATCGTCAGCGGTGGACATACGCAGATTATTTTGGCAAAAAAAATCGGGGAGTATAAAATATTAGGGGAGACGAGAGATGATGCCGCGGGCGAAGCGTTTGACAAAATAGCGAGAATCCTCGGCCTCGGCTATCCCGGCGGGCCAGCCATTGCTCAACAAGCCAAGCAATATAAATCCCAAATCCCAAATCCCAAATTCCAAAACAATTCAAAATTCAAAATTCAAAATTCAAAATTAAACATAAGATTGCCGCGGCCGATGCTCAATACCAAAGATTATGATTTCAGTTTTTCTGGACTTAAAACCGCAGTATTGTATGATTACATAAAAAGAAGCCCTAAAATTAGAAAATCGAAAGAATACATTCAAGCAATGGCGAAAGAGGCCCAGCAATCAATTATTGATGTTCTAATTAAAAAAACCATTAAGGCAGCCGGGGATTACAGAGCAAAGACGATTATGCTCGGCGGAGGCGTGGCTGCCAACAAAGAATTAAGAAAACAATTTGAGAACAGGGTTCAAGAATACAACTCAAGAGCCAACTTGATTGTTTCGGATGCTAAATTATGCACCGATAACGCAGCTATGATAGCAATGGCCGCCTACCAATTAAATCCCCGAGAAAAAGCGGTAAACTGGAATAAAATTAAAGCAGAACCAAATCTCCGCATCGCAAGCGATTAAGTCGCCTCAACCCGCCCCGGGCGGGCGAGACAAGCAGTCCCGCCTCAACCCGCCCCGGGCGGGCGAGGCCGGCCTGCCCGCCTTGGCCAGGCAAACGATAAATAATAAATGATAAAGATGATTAGTGATTAATGATGAGTGATTAACTTATGTTCCAATACCCTATTTTCATTATTCTCGGACTGGTGCCCAGCGTCATCTGGCTGCTCTTTTATCTTAGAAAAGACAAGAGGCCCGAACCGAATGAAATGGTCATAAAAATATTTATTTACGGAATGGCCATTACTCTCCCGGTCGCCTTGATAGAGTGGGGTTTTGTAAATGTGCTCAAAAATTTTAACCTCTCTTCTGGCGTAATGATTGCCATTTATTTCCTTTTGGGAGTGGCTTTGGTTGAGGAAACGGCAAAATATTTGATAATAAAGTTCCGAATACTAAGAGATCCGGCATTTGACGAACCGATAGATGCCATGATTTATATGATTATCGTGGGATTGGGATTCGCTGCCTTGGAAAACATCCTGGTTCTCTTTGTTCTGAAAGAGCCCGAGCTTCTGGAAAAAACCATTTTGACTTTAAGTGGAAGATTTATCGGCGCCACCTTCCTGCATGCCCTTTGTTCCGCAAATATCGGATTCTTTTTAGCTCTCTCCCTTATCAAAAAGAAAAAAAATACCTTACTTTTCCTGCTCGGCCTGACCGCGTCAATTATCTTGCATGGGATATATAATCTTGCTATAACAATAGAAGGATGGTCTAAGGCCGTGATTATAATATCAATGCTTTCTGGCCTCTTCCTTGTGGTTCTGTACGAATTCAAAAAAGTTAACAAATTAAGAATTTACGGTATGCGCCAGGCGCTTTAAAAATTATGTTTAAAAAATCAAAATTAGAACAAACCGAAAAACAAGGAAAACAACCCCAAGAAGAGTGGCTCTCCCAAAACAGCGAGGGCGAGTTAGCAATAGATGCCTATGAAACCGACAAAGAAATCGTCATTCAATCAACAATCGCCGGCATCAGCGCCAGCGATTTGGATATTTCCGCTGAAGACGATATGCTGATTATCAAGGGCTCTCGCCAAAAGCCGGACGACGAGGGAGTAAAAAATTACTTCCAACAGGAATGTTATTGGGGGCCGTTTTCCAAAAAAATCATCCTGCCCGAGAAAGCGAAAATCGCTTCCGCCAAAGCCGAGGTCAAAAACGGAGTGCTTACTCTAAGAATTCCCAAGGCCCAAACCGTTTCCAAGAAAAAAATCGCCATAAAGGATAAATAAAAACCTTTAATGCTTTATGACAAAGATTGAATCCGTCTGTATAAAAATTATTCGGACTTCTTTTTATTTAATTCTATTAGCTCCTCTTGTTATTGCTCCGGGGTTAATCTACCCTTTTTCCGTGAGCAAGGCCTTATTTTTCTATTTCTTTACCGAGGTCATTTTTTTTACCTGGCTAATTTTGGTTGCCTGCTCTACGAAATATCGCCCCAAAAAAAATACAATTCTGTTATTATTCTCTTTTTTCATATTAATTCTAATTTTAACGACAATTTTCGGAGCCAATCCCTCCCAAAGCTTCTGGTCTGATTTCGGCAGAATGGAAGGACTTTTAATGTGGCTCCATTTATTCGCTTTTTTTGTGGTTATAACCTCTGTTTTTAAAAAGCAAAAATGGCTGAATTTTATAATCTTTTCGGTAGTTTCCGCCACCATCGGCTCTCTCACTTTCTGGTTTGATAAAACCGGATTCCCGGGTCTGCCTCCTTCGGAATCCGGCTCATTTATAGGTAATAGTTCTTTTCTTGCAAGTTATCTTCTTTTTAATATCTATTTTGCCATTTATGCTTTCTTTGCCTTAAAGAAAAAAAATGATTTCAAATTTTGGTTTTTAGATAAAGCAAAGGGCGCTTTGCGCTGTCTGATGGGAAGCGGCGTAATAATAATGTTAGCAACGCTTATTGCAAGCGGAGGTAGGGCTTTTATAATATCTTTTCTCGCTACTTTGCCTCTGCTCTTGTTTTTATGGCTGATTTTTTTGGGGAAAAAAGGGGAAATAATTATTCTTGGAAAAATCGGTCTGTTGATATGGATTGCAGTGTTTCTGTCACTCATAATCTTGCTTTTAACCCCCAACAGCATAGTTCAAAATAAATTTAATGATATGACTAATGGGGCGCGGACTATTGTTTGGAAAGAGGCATGGGAAGCATTCTTAGAAAGGCCTATATTGGGTTGGGGTATAGAGAATTTTATGGTAGCCACGAATAAAAGTTTTGATCCGCATCTCCTGTATATCGGAGAATATGGATTTGATAGGGCCCACAATATTATATTTGGCAATCTCGTTGACGCCGGAGTTCTGGGATTCGCAGGGTATTTTTCGCTTATCGGCTTTTCTATTTATCTGCTGTGGAAGCGATACTCGCGCAAAAAGATAAATTTCTGGACAGCAACTATTCCGACAACCATTCTTATAGCGCATTTTATGGGAAACTTGAGCGTGTTTGATACAACTGTAAGTTTTATTATGCTCGCATTTTTGCTTGCCTTTATTTCATCTTCTACACAAGAATTGCCGAGGCGCGAAAGCGCTATTAGAAACACTAATGTTTTTACTATAATAATCGCTGTTCTTTCTTTTATCGGCTTCGCATTTTGTTTTTGTTTTTTCATCCAAAAGCCAATCGCGGCGAATCATGCTTTCTTGAAAACAACCACTGCAAGAGATGACTCAATTTTCATAAACTATTATAATCAAGCGCTTTTTTCTTCTCCGATGAATAAGTTTGAAACAAGGAGACATTTAGCCGACATCACAATCAACTGGGTAAAAAATAATAAAGAAACGGTCTCCTGGGAAGAAATAGGCATAATTAAGCAAGAATTAGAGAAAAGCATCGTATCTTCGCCTCTTGATTACTATAGTTATTTAAGTTTGGCTAAGATTTATAGATCATTCGAAGAAGAAAATAAACTTTCAGAAGCGGAAGCAATCCTTGAAAAAGCAATAAGTATGTCGCCTGATAATCAGAACGCTTATTGGGAATTATCCAAAACCGAGCTTCTCCTGTCCAAAAACGATGAAGCAAAAAAAATGGCAGAAAAGGCTGTTGAGCTGGAACCCGAATTGGAATACGCGCATATATTTCTAATCAATCTATTAAGAAATATAGGCGAACAAAATCTGGCAAAAGAAAAAATAGAAGAAGCGATTTGGCTGATTCCCGATATAGCCCCTAATCTGCAAGAGTCCTTTGATATACAAGATTTTTAGCTTGTTAGGGTCGCACCCTAATAAAGTCCTCATTACGAGGCCGGGCCTCGTAATTTTCTCTTGGTTATGCTGGGAGAGAGATTCGAACTCTCAAGGGTTGCCCCGCTGGGTCCTAAACCCAGTGCGTTTGCCAATTTCGCCATCCCAGCAGGCCAAAAACGAATACTGCCATGTCTCATATTAGATTAACAAAAACAACTCCCGCCTTCAAGAGTCCTTCAAGAGTATGGCGAGAGTTGTTTAATGATGATCTATTTATGGCTGATTGAACACTTATATGCTGATACTCTGACCGAGCAATGCGCCAACCAATGCAATCAATCCTCTGACAATCACTGCTATTGCTATGCCGATCAATGCGTACATCAACATTTTATTTGCTTTGCCAACCGTTTCCGGGTTTCCTCCAGCAGTGACATACAAATATGCAGCAAAAATAAGCATCAAAACTGCTACTGCCAAAAGAAATCCGAAAGCATAGTTAATGAGTGTGCCTATTATTCCGAGTGCCTGGCTTGCAGTATACGACGGTGGAGATGTCGGAGTAACACTAATTGTTTGTGCCAAGACCGGCATTGCAAATGTTCCGGCAAAAACAACTAAGCTCATTATCCCCAATATCTTTTTGTTCATTGTTTTTTGTTTTTATTATTTATTCCAAATAACCGACCTTTGAAGTTTTGTTTTATTATACCATTTTAATCCACAAGCATAAAAAAGCAAGTGATTTGTCCACAGGGTGCTAAAACGTGACATTGATACCCAAAATTTTGACAATAAGCAGAGCAATTCCCCTTGCCAATAAAATCAAAGCGTAACCAATGATGGTAAAAAGAACAATCTTTTTTCCTTTTGTAACCTGCGTCGGGCTTCCAGCGGCAGTAAGAATGGTAAATCCGCCTATTATCACAAACAAAACCGCCAATGCGCTGAAATATATAAAAATCCTGTCTGTAAGCTGCCTTATAAGCTCCGCTGTTCCGGTAGCCACCAAAGGATTAAGATCATTCCCGTGCGGAGTCGGGATAGACGCCGCTGTGACATAAACGGTCTCGGGACTCCCTGTAAAATCTACGGCAGGAGAGGACCCAATAACAGAGGAGGACGAACCCTTTGGCGTAACTGTGAAAGTACCAGACCTGGTGTAAGTATGGCTGAAATTATAACTACACCTTATAATCGTCTGGTCATCCCACGTTGAATCAACCCTGGGCACGCAAATACAAGGCTCCCCTTCTAACGGCTCATCCGGAGCACTTGCATGTGGCGGGGGCGCTTCTCCAAAATTTATTATCGGATGGAATGTTTCCATATTAGACACATCACCGAAACAATGACCTTCTATAATAAGAATGCCATTAACCGTATACCCTGTTTGTATATTAGTAGGCCCAATATCAGATATAAACACAATGCCATAGCCGTAAACCCGATGGCTCAATCCAAAAAACAAACCGCCAACAATTAATATTATAAAAAAGAGATAATGTTTTTTCATAAAAATATTATTGAAAGATGATAACTCATCAAATAGTGATGTCAGCGCCGATCATTACGCCAACCAAAGCCACCAGCCCTCTGCTGATGACTGCCACGGCCAAACCAATAGCAGCATATATCAACCAGCGCCTCGCGCTTTTTATTTGTTCCGGGTTGCCTCCGCCGGTGACAAATAAAAAGGCCGCAATAATAAACATCAGAACGCTGACCACTATTAAAAATCCGAAAGCGTAATTGATAATATTAACAAGGCCTGTTTCCGCAGTCACGCCTTGAGGCAGAATTTGCTCCACCAAAGCAATGATTCCTCTGGATACGGCTACGATGGCAACGCCCGACAAAGCATAAACAACCACCTTTCTGCCAGTGGAAAATTTCTGGGGGTCGCCGGCGGAAACCACCATCATATAACCCCCGATAATGAGCATTAAAACTCCGATCGCCAGGGCAAATCCGAAAATCCAACTCAAGACCCTTGTAAGCATCTCTTCATAACTTATATTCCCCGGCCTCAAAGGGTTGGTGATAGTAATCGCTTGAGTGTAAACAACAATAGAGAATAACAAGAACATTACGAGCGCTCCGCAAAGAAATTGGCTTGTTTTTCTCATAATTTTACTGAAAGGTTATGTCTGGCGCGAAAAACGCGGTCATTGCCTTTATTATTAAAATTATACCAAGAATTACGGCTGTGTATAGTATAATCTTCTTGCCTAAAGCGATTTTCCCAGGGTCAAGCCCGGCAAAAATTATCATCAGCCCGCCGGCGATTATCAGTAAAGGTCCCAGAATTATTGCTATCCAAAACAATGAGCCCGCGACATCCCGGAATAACTCTCCGAAAGTGCTCGCTTTTAGCGGGTTTAAATCATTGTTAACGGGCGGTTGAGATGGGTATTCTATTTTGCACTGGCTGCTGCACCCGTCTCCGGAAACGGTATTGCCATCGTCGCATTCTTCGTCGCCTTCCTTTTTTCCATCGCCGCAAACTATTCCCTTTACTTCGGCAATAGCTGAACTAGTTGTGCATCGGGTGGGATCTGCGCCATCACAAGCTCTTGCGACAACAGTATATTTCCCCACCGAACCATATTGGTGCGAAAAACTTACAGTACAAATTCTACTAAAAGAATCGACCGCGCATGCACTAGATCTCGTCGGCCCCCCGTCACCAAAGTCTACAAATATATCCCAATGAATCCTAGGAGGATTAAGAGTCTGCTTAACGCTAACGCTAACCTGAACCTGGCTGGTATCGCCGATATAAACGGAGTTAACTGAAACATCTAGATTATTGATATAGTATAGGGAAACTGCGGACACTACGGCAGAGGGCAAAATAGCAAACAATAAAAGAGTCGTTGCAAAAAACAACTTTAATTTTAATAAATTTTTCCTAATTTTCATATTTTGTTTATTGTTTGCCGATAATCATCTCCACCAAGGCGATAATGCCCCGAGAAGCGGCAATTATGGCAAATCCGACTATTGCCCAAATAACTATCTTTCTTCCCTTATCAAATCTTGAAGGAATTCCGCCTGAAGTTGCCATTACATAACCGCCGATTATAATAATTAGGACCGCTAACCCCATCATCATGCCAAAAACCGTTTCCATTGTTCGCTGTAAAAATTCTGGTATATCACTCCATGTCACAGGATTGTCATATCCACTTGGAACAGAAGGGCAATCGCTGTCGTTGCTAAAATTACATCCTAATTCCGTGGGACAGCAATTATTGCCGCCCAAGCATCCGCAATCAGAATCTTGGCTGACATCGCAATTTGGCTGACAAATTTTGTCGCACTGGATAGGAGTACACAGCTGGGGAGGCGGACAATCGCTGTCAGTAGTAAAATCGCAACTAAGCCAGCAGCAAATACCATCTCCGCCAAGGCATCCGCAATCAGGGTCTTGACTGATATCTCCATTGCAACTCTCTTCGCATTCTCCATTGCAAACACCGTCACACGCCGGCTCCGGAGCAAGGCCACTTACTTCTATACTAATTGTCACACTAAGAGGGGCGATAGGAGGAGCCCAGGTGCCGGGATTGCAGGAAAAGAGAACCGTCTTATCTCCGCTACTGGAATAGCTGTGGCTGAAAGAGTACGAACATCTTCCGCTTGCTGACTCACATTCAAACAGTTCTGTTGCGATGCCATCTCCGAAACTAAGTTTACACAAAAGACGCTGCCACTCTGCTTTATCAGATATATTTGCTTTAGCAGATATATTTACCGCTTGACCCACTATCGGATTATAGTTCGAAGAATCTAACTCAATACTATAGGGCAAAGGGTCGCCACCAGCTGAGGCGGCGGAAACTACATCTTGGATAAAAAAAACTCCTAAAAAAATCAGTATAAGAAAAAAGGTCTTTTTTGGCATTTTGCAAAAAATTACAACTTTACAAAAATCGCTCCCCAATGGTAAGTGCCGGCCTCCAGCTCCTTTACCAGCTTAATGTCCATAAACTTCACCATTTTGTGAATTTCTTCAAAAGAGATTCTTTTTTCTTCCGGCCCGAAAGGAGAATCTGGATTCCAATCAACTATTACCAAATTCCCTTCCCGCTTAAGCACCCGTTTGGCCTCTTTCAAAAAAGCCTCTTTGTCTTCTATCTGGAACAAAGTGTTGGCTATCAAAACCAGGTCCAATGATTCGTCTTTAAGAGTGGAGCCCTTGGGCTCCTCTAAATCGCATTGAATTGTTTTGATATTCGGCAAGCCCGCTCCTTTGGCCCTTCCAAGCAAAGCGGAAAGCGGTTCTCCCTGAATGTCTAACGCATAAACCAATCCTTTCGGCAAACGCTTTGCCAAGGCAATGGCAAAACCGCCCGGACCGCAGCCGAACTCGGCTGCCTGCCAGTCCTGGCTTAAAGGAATCTGCTCTAATATTTTTTCCGGCTCCAAAAAACTGACCATAAAAATTTTATAATTTTATTAATGAAACTACTCTGTCGCCCTCATCCAAGCGCATTATTCTCACTCCCTGAGTCGCTCTGCCGAGAGCGGATATTTCTTTGGCCGTAGTTCTTAAGACCTGACCGTTTCTAGAGATGAATATCAGCTCTTCGTCGCCTTTCACAATCTCCGCCCTAACCAAGTCGCCTGTTTTCGCCGTCAGTTTGGCGGTCATAATTCCGGTTCCTCCTCTGCTCTGCTGGCGATAAGAGGAAATTCCGCTTCTTTTGCCGTATCCCTTGCTGGTCACTATTAAAATATAGTCCTTGGACTGGTCTTTTTCTATCGCCTCCATCCCGATTACTTCATCGTCTTTCTTGAGATGCATTCCTTTGTTGCCGGCCGCGCTTCTCTGCATCGGCCTTATCTGCTCTTCTTTAAACCTGATTGACTGGGCTTGTTTGCTGACTAAAATTATTTCGCTTTTTCCGCTCGTCTTTTTGACCGACCTCAACGAATCGCCTTTTTTAAGCCGAATCGCGATTAAGCCGGAGCTTCTCAAATTGCGGAATTCTTCCAGTGCGGTTCTTTTAATTATACCATTCTTGGTTGCCATCACTAAATATCGTTTCTGTTCGCTGTCATCTTTTTTCCCCAGAGGCAAAACCGCTAAAATCTTGTCCTCCGGGCTTATTTCCAAAAAATTGACCAAGGCCCGGCCTTTGGAAATCCTATTGGCGGATGGGACTTCATAGGCAGGCATGGCGAAGACCTTGCCGGAATCGGTAAAGACCAATAGTTTATCAAGGGTATTGGCCAGGAAGAAGTGTTCCACAAAATCCTCATCCTGCGTCTTAATACCGGCAATGCCTTTTCCGCCCCTCTTTTGAATCTTATAGGAAGAAGGGCTCACTCTCTTGATATAGCCCTTATTGGTCAGGGTAATCAAAACCTCTTCTTCCGGCACCAAATCCTCTTCTGATATTTCTTCCGCTTTTTTCACATATACTTTAGTTCGGCGGGCATCGGCATAAACTTCCTTTAATTCTTTAAGCTCTTTTTTGACCACTGCCTTCACTTTTGCCGGGCTTTTAGCGATTCCGGACAATTCTTCAATTTTGGCCTGAATCTCTTTAAGCTCATCTTCTATTTTTTGCCTCTCCAGCCGGGCCAAAGCGGAAAGCTTGGTTTCTAAAATGGCCTCGGCTTGAATATCGGTAAGCTTGAATTTTTTCTTCAGGTTGCTTTTGGCCTCATCCCTGTTTTTGGATTTCTTAATGGTTTCAATCACCTGATCAATCTTTGCCAAGCATTTCGCCAAGCCCAGAAGAATATGCTCCCTTTCTTTGGCTCTGGCTAAATCAAATTTGGTTCTCCGTAAAACCACTTCCTGGCGATGTTTCAAGAAATATCCGAGCATCTCTGCCAAGGACAAAACCTTGGGCTGAATTCCATCAACCAAAGCCAGCATATTGAGATGGAACTTTTTCTGCAAATCGGTGGCTTTGTAGAGATAGTTCAAGACCTTCTGGGGAAACGCTTCCTTTCTTAATTCTATGACAATTCTGATGCCATCTCTGTCTGACTCATCCCGGGCGTCTCTCACTCCTTTAATTTTCTTTTCTTGAATCAGTTTGGCTATCTGCTCTACCAAAGTGGATTTATTAACCTGATAAGGAATCTCGCTGATAATAATTTTCCAGCCGCCATTCTTTTCCTCAACAATATCCGCCTTGCCTTGAGCTAAAACAGGTCCCTTGCCTTGGGCATAAGCAGAGATTATGTCTTTCTGATTGAAAATAATGCCTCCGGTCGGAAAATCAGGGCCTTTGATGAATTGAAACAAATCCTCGGTGGTGGCCTCGGGATTGTCAATCAAATATGTAGCCGCATCGCAGGTTTCCGCCAGATTGTGGGGCGGGATGCTTGTTGCCATCCCCACCGCAATTCCCAAAGAACCGTTCAATAAAAGCTGGGGCAGGGGCGAAGGCAGGACTGTCGGCTCTTTTCTGGTAGCGTCATAGTTGTCTATAAAATCAACCGTATCCCTGTTTATATCCCTCAACATTTCCTGACCCACCCTTGAAAGCCGGCACTCTGTGTATCTTTGAGCGGCCGGGGGATCCGCATCAATCGAGTTATGGACAAATATCCCAGCACTAAGGAGAAAATTATGCCAGTTCTCAACGCTTACATCATAAACATCTTCTCTCTTGCGAAGTATTTTAACTTTAGTCACCTTATGATTATAATTTTGAGCCTTTTCAATTAATTCTGAAAAATCATCGAAATAATTTAAAGCATTTTCAATCTTAGGGATAGAGTTAGCGTATCTTTCATTCTCATATACTTCAGGGGTTAACTTCCGATATTTTTGAGAAAGAGAATGAACATATCCCAAAATTCTACTTTTGATTACTTTTTCTTTATATAAAGGGTTTTTCCAATTTTCATGTAAGGCAATTTTGGCTTTTTCTGCCAATTCTTTCATCGCGCTGGGATTCTCTTTCATACGACGCCTATTGCTCAATATTACTCCATCCCGATGTTTTTTTATAAATTCGGGGTCTTGACGCTGTTGGGCAATTTTTTCCCGGTGAAACTCTCGAATTCCAGGTTGCGCCCATAACTTTTCTCTCATTTTTCTAAAATGACTTTCTGGATATTTTGCTCGATATTCAGGATTTTGCCAAAGCTTTTTCGATCTTTCGGAGATCTCCTTTCGAATAACTGGGTCAGAGAACTTCTTCCTTAGTGAATCCCGATGTTTCTCCCGAAACTCATCTCCTCTTTCTTTCCATAGATTCTTAGCCTGTTGCAGGTGCGCTTCATAATGCTCCTCTACGGTAAGTCTTTGTATATTTTCTGGGGAATTATTAAACTTATTAAAATCTTTATAGTGTAAAATAAATGATTCAAGATTACTTTTGGCTCGATTAAAACGATAATTATATTCATCCGCGAGCCTGTGGACAAACTCATAATGCCCGGTAAATGGTTGTAATACCGCCAGATAATTATAATGACTCCTAATACGTCTTGTATTAAAGTAGGCAGCCATTAGAGAATCGCCTGCTTTTAATTTCTGTGCCTCTTTATACGTCTCATTCCGCAACAGAAAGCGATGGTCTAAGGTACATCTAATCTTTTCTCCGTTGTCCAGCATTACTTCCATAATCCTTTCTTTCTTTCTCGTTAATCTTGGTTTTTGAATCTCTGCGATTTCTATCTGTTTATTCTGATGATTAAATGTAAATCCCCAATGCCTTTCACCATCTTTCTGTTCTTTAATTAACTCCTTAAAAGTTAAGCTTCGTCCATCGCATAATCTAATTTCAGTATCTCCTGTAAAACAACCAAAATTGCCCTGGCCCTTGACCAGCATATATCTTAAAGAAAAATCTTGGGCCATTCTTACCAAAGAATCATAAACCGCGGCATCGCTGTGAGGATGGTAGCGGCCAAGCACTGCGCCAACCACGGTGGCTGACTTTCTGAACTTGGCGTTGTAATAAAGGCCCTCCTCTCCCATGGCATAAAGGATTCTCCGGTGCACCGGCTTCAGCCCGTCCCTGACATCAGGCAATGCCCGGGAAACAATCACTGACATCGCGTAATTAATATAGCTCTCCTTCATTTCCTCGCTGATTTCTCTGGGCTTTATGTATCCGATATTCTCTAACCCTTCTTTATTATTTCCGTTATCGGCCTTATTATTCTTGTTGTCTTTTTCCGGCTTTGGTTTTGGCATAATGATAAAAATTATTCGTTAAGATTAGGGATTTCAAAAGAAGGAATATTGAGCTGCTGCTCAAAATTCCGAAGATTAAACGACTTAAATCTAAAAACCGCCACTGCTAAAAACAGCAGTAAAAAAATTAATCCGATGATTGCTATGGTCACCCATAAGACCATTTTTCTTTTTTCCAAAGACAATGATTGAAGCTTTTGTAAAAATTTCATTTTCTATGGCTTCAAAACTACTATTTTCATTTCCGCGGGCAATCCTTGCTTTTTTACTTTGAACGACGACTGCGCCTCAATATTTTCCTGCCCCATCACTTTAAGAAAGTTGCCAATATCTTTCAAATTCACTTTCAGGCCCGGCAGTTTGTAATGCATTGGCATCACTATTTTGGGCTCAATCTGATTGATAATCTTAGAAGCGCCGGCCCCGTCAATGGTGTAAGTTCCTCCGATCGGAATCATTAATATATCAATGTCTCCGATCGCCTCGACCTGCTCGGGAGTAAGCTCGTTCTGGTTCAAATCGCTTAAATGGCATAATTTAACGCCTTCTGCTTCAATGGTATAAATGGTAATGTCCCCCAAATCTTCTTTATCAATGCTCCCGTGCGAGGCAGGGATGCCTTGTATAAAGATTCCTCCCGCCTCGTATTCGCCGGGACCATCAATCAAAAAAGGAGAACCTTTGACTGCTTTAATGTTGTTGTGGTCAGCGTGCTGATGGGTGATTAATAAAATATCCGCGGTAAGGGAGGGAATTTTAAAACCAATATCCTCCGGCGAAAACGGGTCTATAACAATCGTTTTCTTTTCATTTTGATTCAAGGGTACCCTTATTTCAAAACACGATTGCCCATGCCAAAGTATATCCATAGTCCGTAAAAAGCGGTTAATTATTTTGAAATCCTTTATGATTATAACACTTGTTATCAATAATCTCAACCCCTATTGAGTAAATCCCAATGACCAAATCCCAATTCCCAATCCCTTCGACAGGTTCAGGGCAGGCAAATCCAAATGATTCAATCTCAAAAGAATACATTTCTTCAATTTGGATTTTGGATTTTGAGCTTGATTTGACATTTGATATTTGGATTTTGGATTTTAATCTGGTCTTGCCTTATCCAATATCTTATGCTACCCTTTATTCTACTATGGCTAAAACAATCGAAAAAACAATTCCACCAAAAGACGAACTGCAAAATATTACCACCCCGCCGAAAAAGGGACAGACAATAGAAGGCAAGATTATCGGAACCGGCCATTTTGCCGTTTATGTTGATTTGGGGCCGGTCGGCGTGGGCGTAATTTATGGAAAAGAATATTACGCGGCCAAGGATATCATAAAACGGCTTCAACCCGAAGCGACAATAAAAGCAAAAGTGGTAGAGGTGGATAATGAAGACGGCTATTTGGAATTATCCCTCACCGATGCGCAAAGAGAGGTAAGCTGGGAAACCCTGAAAGAGATTGAGCAGATATCGCAGACAGTTATGGTTGATATCGCGGGAGCGAACAAAGGCGGGCTGCTGGCGGAAATGGAGGGAATCAAAGGATTCCTCCCCCTCTCACAGCTTTCCATCAAAAATTATCCCCGCGTCAAAGACGGCGATTCAAACGAAATCCTGAAACATCTGCAGAAATTAGTCGGTCAGCAATTAGAGGTAAAAATCATTGATGTTTCTCCGCAGGAAAACAAACTCATCTTTTCGGAAAAGGCGGTCGCTTCAAAAGCGATAAATGAACTCTTGAAACAATACCAGGTGGGCGACATTGTGGAAGGAAAGATTACCGGATTGGCGGACTTCGGCGCGTTTATAAAATTCCCGTTGTTAGAAAAAGGCGAAGCCGAAGAACCGGAACAGGAAAAAGTTCAGGCCGAAGGCCTGATTCACATATCAGAGCTGGACTGGCAATTAATAGACGATGTCTCCGATGTAATTAAAGTTGGAGACGTGGTTAAGGCGAAAGTCACCGAAATATCCCAAGACGGAAGGGTCTCCTTGTCGCTGAAGGCGTTGAAAGAGGATCCTTGGAAAGACATAGACAATAAATACAAAAAGGGTGATATTATAGAAGGACAAGTGGTAAAAATAAATCAATTGGGGGCCTTTATTGAAATTGAGCCAAAAATCAGGGGCTTGGTTCATCTCTCTGAATTCAATCATCAGGATAAGAAAAAAGAAGAACTTCAAAAGGGCAAAAAGTATAAGTTTGAAATTATTGCCCTTGATGCTGACACTCACCGCATGGGCTTACGCCTGAAAAGCGACTAAAATAGAAATAGGTCTGTATTTATAAACAAAAAGATAATGAAAAAAGCAACGCAAAACTTAGCGAAGAACTTTTTTGTTATCGTGCTGATTTTTTTAGGCATATCAGCGGTCTTTACTCTTTTCTCCCCGAGCTCCACTGTTAAAAAAGAAATTTCCATCAGCCAGCTTGGTCAGGAAATAATTCAGGGAAAAGTTAAGGAAATAATCGTTACTGGCAATGACATTCTTGTCACTTATACTGATAACACCCAGGCGCAAAGCAAAAAAGAGACCGAGTTAGCTCTCTCTGAATCTTTGGCTAATTACGGAGTTTCAAAAGAAAAATTGGCAAAAGTGAACCTTGTTGTTCAAGAGCCCAAGGCGGGCTGGGGGCAAATCGGTTCCATCCTGTTATTTGTTCTTCCTTTGCTGTTTTTCGGTTTATTATTCTGGTCATTCGCCCGCCAGGCCAAGATGGGGGCAATGCAGACATTTAATTTTTCCAAGGCCAGAGCTCGTATTTTCGGGGCCGAAGGTCATCCCAAACAGAAGATAAACTTCCAGGATGTGGCTGGCTTAAAAGAGGCGAAAGAAGAGCTGAAAGAAATTGTTGAGTTTTTAAAAACTCCTAAGAAATTCTTGGACATGGGAGCGAAGATTCCCAGAGGCGTTTTGCTATTAGGTCCCCCGGGATGCGGTAAAACCCTTTTGGCAAGGGCGACCGCGGGAGAGAGTAATGTCCCTTTTTTCTCGGTGGCTGGCTCTGAATTCATAGAATTGTTTGTGGGGGTCGGAAGCGGAAGGGTGAGGTCCTTGTTCCAGGAAGCAAAAAAACACAATAAGGCAATCATCTTTATTGATGAATTAGATGCCATTGGCCGGACCAGAGGAATCGGCATCGGCGGGGGTCATGATGAAAGAGAACAGACCTTGAATCAGATATTGGTGGAGATGGACGGCTTTGAAAGGGATTCAAAAACCATCATTATTGGGGCGACGAATCGCCCGGATATCTTGGACCCTGCCCTTTTAAGACCGGGGAGGTTTGACAGGCAGGTTATCTTAAACTTGCCGAGCATAGAAGACAGAGAGGCAATCCTTAAAATCCATATCCGAGGCAAGCCCTTGGCAAAAAATACCAAGCTCCGAGAAATAGCGGAAAGAACGCCGGGTTTTTCCGGAGCTGATTTGGAAAACCTTTTAAATGAAGCGGCAATCTTGGCCGCCAGAAGAAATAAGCAGCAGATTGAGCAGATGGAATTAACAGAATCAATTGAAAAAGTCCTTTTGGGACCGGAGAGAAAAAGTCATGTCTTGTCGCCAAGAGAAAAGAAAATTTCCGCCTACCATGAAGCAGGCCACGCTTTAGTGGCGTCATTTACCGATAAAGGAGAGCCGGTAAGGAAAATATCCATTGTTTCAAGGGGGATGGCCGCCGGATATACGATTAAATCGCCAATAGAAGAAAAAAATATCAAGGCAAAATCTGATTTTTTGGCAGACATCGCCACTTTGCTCGGCGGATATTTCGCGGAGAAGAAAAAGTTTAAGGAAGTAAGCACCGGCGCAAGCAACGATCTGAAAATCGCTTCCGATTTGGCGCGAAAATTGGTTAAGGATTACGGGATGTCGGAGAAGCTCGGACCGATTGTTTTCGGCGAAAAAAACGAACTTCAATTCTTGGGCAAGGAATTCGGCGAAGAAAGGAATTACTCGGAAAAAATCGCCCAGAAAATAGACGAAGAAGTGGCGAAAATAATCAAACAAGCGGCAAGCCAGGCAACTAAAATCCTGAAAGCGAAGAATAACCTTCTGGAAAAGCTTTCCCAGAAATTGATGGAAAAAGAAACTCTGGAAAGAGAGGAAATTGAAAAAATCCTCAAAATCAGTAAAAAGAAAAGGGGCACGTAGCTCAATGGCGGAGCAAGGTCCTTATAAGGCCGAGGTTGTTGGTTCGAGTCCAACCGTGCCCACATTGCCATCCTAACTTTTCTTAAAGAAAAAGTTGAGAGGATGAAGGGCGAGTAGCTCAGTGGCCAGAGCATCCGCCTTACACGCGGCAGGTCGGGGGTTCAAATCCTCTCTCGCCCACCATTCGACAATCTCATGGCAAAATCGGCTCAATCTGCCCCAGCACTATGAAAACTATTTATGAAGATGAAAATATTATAGTTTTGGACAAACCAGCCGGGATTGCTGTTTTTTCAGATAATAATTCCGGATTGATGGCTGAATTGACGCAAGCTAATCCTGAACTTGAAAATGTCGGCGAGCCGCCAAGATATGGGTTAATTCACCGCTTGGACAAAGACACTTCCGGGCTGTTGTTAGTGGCAAAAAACAATCCTGCCTTGTCTTTTTTTCAAAAACAGTTTAGAACAAGAGAGGTGCATAAAAAGTATATTGCTTTGGTGGCTGGAGAAATAAAGGAGAAAGAGGGAGTAATAAAAACACTTATTGGCAGAAGCAAAGACGGAATCAAACAACAAGCATCTCTGTCAGCAGGTCCTGAATCAAAAAAATCAGGACCGAGATTAGCAGAAACCTTTTGGAAGGTTATAAAAAGATATAACGGCTATAGTTTGGTAGAGACAATCCCCAAGACGGGTAGAAAACATCAAATAAGAGTTCACCTGTCCCGCATTGGACACCCGATATCAGGAGACAAGCTGTATTCATTTAAGAATCAGACCGCGCCGAAGGGATTAAAAAGACAATTCCTTCATGCCAGCGAGCTAACAATTAAATTAGTAAATGGCGAGGAAAAAACATTTTCTTCTCCCTTGCCCGACGACTTGAAACAATTATTACAAAATCTATGACACCAGAAAACGAAACAACAACAGACCAAGAGCAAGAAGCGAAATCAATCCCGGATATCCGACCCGGCGATACGGTTAAGGTCTATCAAATCATCCCGGATTCCGACTCCTCAAAAAATGGAGAAGGAAAAGAAAAAATACAGGTTTTTGAAGGCGTGGTCTTGGCAAAAAGAAGAAACCGGGAAATCGGCGCCACCATCACGGTAAGAAGGGTAATAGACAGAATAGGAGTAGAAAGAATCTTCCCTGTTTTTTCCCCTACTATCAAAAAAATAGAGGTGGTAAGAAGAGGAAGGGTGAAGAGAGCCAAACTCTTTTATCTTCGCCGGGCCAGTGGCAGAAAAGCGCGGCTCAAAGCCAAAAAATTTATGCCCGAGATTTCTGTGGAAGAAACGCCGATGCCCGTTGAGAACGGAGAAAGTTCAACGCAAGAGCTGGAAAACGAAAATAAAGAAGGGGGTGCTGTTAGTTGAAAGCCGAGGTGGAGGAATAGGCAGACTCGCATCTTTGAGGGGGATGTGCCAGCGATGGCGTGTGGGTTCAACTCCCACCCTCGGCACCGCGATGCCGAAAAGCAAAAAATCGCCCTGAGCTTGTCGAAGGACGATTTTTTGCTTTTCTAATTCGGTCAAATATCAATTTAAATCTCTAAAACTTCTATGTAGCTGTAGCGTGCCCCAAAGTCAAGAGCTCCTTGCTTGGAAGAGAACCAAATATCCACTTGCCTCGTTTTCCGAGGGTGCATCCTATCCTCAATAACAAAAATCTTGTCTCCATATATCTCCGGAATCCTTATTTCTGTCCCGAAAGGAAGAAAATTCGCAGCTGCCACGCCATCATGGACCCAGGCGCCGGAAGCAGTGATATAAGGGTCGTCATCGGTTTCAGTGGGGCAAGAAGAATAAGCAGTAACAACAACCTTAATTATCTTTGAATCTACAGCCCTTGGCTCTGTCAGATAATGCTCTGTGTTAGAAATAACGCTATTTCCTTGGACTAATGCCAAAGCGCCTTCTGACTCAAAATAATCATCAGGCAAAGAATTGTCCTGAGAAGCAGCCAAAGCGCCTGACAAGGAGAAAACCACCCCGCCAACAACGCTCCAGATAATAAAAAATTCAATGTATCCTTGAATTTTAATTCTCATATATTTATTTATCCATTTTCGAAATCTGCCTATATCATATCATTTTTGCCCCCCTTTTGTCAAGTTTTTTGGAGTTTTTGGACGATTTTTGTCATTTTGGAACAAAAAATGCCCCAGCAATGTCTATTGGTGCGTATTTACAACACCGCTTGTATTTACTTTAGCAAAAAATCCTGACCTTGACCAGAGTTTACCTAGTTATTCAGGTAGTTATTCTGTTCTGCTCTGAACGACTAGGCAAGAAATGCGGTT
>Ga0180007_10001125_pt1 | contig 38361 bp, 27 predicted proteins | sample MM_PC_MetaG_FD_121122 | JGI IMG/M metagenome (GOLD analysis project Ga0180007, IMG submission 121122) | Groundwater microbial communities from the Aspo Hard Rock Laboratory (HRL) deep subsurface site, Sweden - MM_PC_MetaG | ecosystem: Environmental > Aquatic > Deep subsurface > Groundwater... | reverse complement strand
GTGGAAAAACCTCAGGAGGTCAAGGTTTTTCCACGCTTGCCGAGTGCAGCGGGCTGCCAGGATGGCAGCCGCAAACGTCAGATTGGATTTTAGTTTTTGAAATTCTTTCACGGTGCCTTTAGATAAAAACAAACCTCCGCCTGAATTGCCGATCTGTCATCAGACGCTACGCGTCTGATGACTTAATCATTGCGGGGCCCCGCCTGCGGCGCCCCCAATGATCGGCGAAATCCCTTCCACGGTGCCAATTGAAAAAAGACAACCAATAAATGGCTGCCTCAATAAGCGGATTTATTAGCCATTAAACTCTGCGCAATGATATAATAAGAAAAAAAGTCGGAGAATTAATTATATGAAAAGATTATTTATTCAGATGCTGAATCTGTGGTTTCTATCCGCTATTGCCATTTCCGCTGCCGGCAGTGATGAACTGATGCTGACCTTGCCGCCGGTGATATATGCTGCGCCGGGTCAAACCAGCGGCTTTTATTTTGATAATATCATTCTTTCCGAAACACCCAATGAGTTCACATATACCGTCACATGCAAGATCGGCACAAAAGAAGAAAGACGGTATATTTTTAACCCCGGGCCGAAAGATGCCGGCACTTACCCGCTCAGGATAACCGTCAGTTCTGAAGGCAGTGAACTTGGCCGCGCGGACGCAGTGGTCAAAGTTGCCGGTCCGGAGGCAGGGAAAGGCATACAATTAAAATTGCTAGTGGTCGGTGATAGTCTTACCGGCGCTTCTGTGTATCCAAATGAGTTATATAAATTTTTAACCACAGGCGGTATTTCCGTTACTATGTTCGGGACATCAGCGGCTGGAGGCCGGCTGCAAGGCGTGCAGCATGAAGGTTACGGCGGATGGACCTGGAATAACTTTTTAACAAGAATTGAAAAAGAAGCAGCAAAAGTTTATAATGTCCGTACCAGTCCGTTTATTTTTGTTGATGAAAACGGAAGCGGTGAATTCAGCATTGAAAAATACTTTGAAAAACACTGCGGCGGTACCGGGCCCGACCTCGTCACTTTTCTTCTCGGCATAAATGATTGTTTCAGTTTTGATCCATCTGGTTATGACTTCAACAGCAGGATTGACTCAGTCCTTAATATTGCAGAGGAAGTGATCACGGCTTTTCATGAGGCATCGCCCAAAACCGCGCTCGCGTTTTGTCTGACTACTGCGCCGAATGCACGGCAGGGTGCTTTTCAGGCAAATTACGGGGACAGATACACGAGGTGGAACTGGAAAAATATTCAGCATCGTCTCGTAATCAGCCAGTTAAAGAAATTCAGCGGCCGCGAAGATGAAAATATTTTCATTGTGCCGACCCAATTATGGATAGACCCGATCGATGGATATCCGGAAAATAACGCAGTGCATCCGAATGCTGCAGGATATAGACAAATTGCGTCGTCTATTTTTTGCTGGACCATGAACTGGCTTGAGACAAGGAAGAAGTAAATATTTTCAGCGTTTTCTGCGGGTTTTCAGCTTCATTTGCGTCCATTAGCGGTTTTCTTTTGGTTTTAACCGCGAATAAACGCTAATGTACGCGAATATCTCTGTGTCCTCTGGTGACTTTCTTTCTTAGTATATTCCAATAAGGTACGGTCGGTTTCATTCCAGTCGTATCTACTGCAATCATGCTCCGTGTCCTTTATAAAGTGCGTCGCGGAGTTCTGCCCAATTTTTATTTTCAAATTCAGGAGAGATACCATAACCGGAAAAATATGAAGGAAAACCTATTCCCTATATGTTGAAAATTCTTATCGAAGCTCCGAATGGATTTTGAAGTTTTGTTTGTAAATCATCAAAAATTTCACAATTTAGTGGATAGCTAATGACAAAACAATAGCTCAAACTGTTCTGGATTAGTGTCTCACCCCAAGATTCGAATTCAGGCCCAGTTTTAACATTTTATTTGACATTTTGAAAATTCCGTATTACAATTGTACTACGGGGGCTTAGTCATGACCATAACACTAAGAATTGGAAAAGATTTAGAAAATATCATTGAAAATGAATCGCGCCTGAAAGGCATAACAAAATCTGAATTAATCCGAAATTGTATAATTCAATATTCAGGTGATGCAACAAACAGAAAAAGCCCTTATGAATTAGGCAAAAATTATTTTGACAAGTACGGCAGCGGAAAATCCGATTTATCTAAAAACAGAAAAAAATATTTAGGTGATATATTTAATGTTAAAAAAAGCATTAATTGATTCAGGGCCTTTAGTTGCATTATTTGATAAAGATGATAATTATCATCAAAAGGCTCTTAATTTTATACAACAAAATAAATTTATTTTATACAGCAATTTAGCTGTAGTGACTGAAACCTTTTATCTGTTACAATTTAATATTAATGTTCAAAAGTTATTTATAAGATGGATTAAGGACGGTGCGGTTTTTATTCTTGATTTTAACCAAATAGAATTTACAAATATTTTTTCATTACTAGAAAAATATCAGGATATTAAACCTGATTTTGCTGATTTAACTTTGGTTGTACAATCAGAAAAAACAAATATCTATAACGTTGCCACTATAGACTCTGATTTTTATGTCTATAAATTAAAAAATAAAAAATATTTTAAAAATGTATTCCTTACCGATTAGCCGCCGGATTTCGGATGTTGTACGAAAAAACATATCCGTCTGAATTGACTTACTTCAGCACCTCACCTCACAATAATCAGGTAAAATTAAAATGACCCAAGTAAAACCAGAAGCAGTTCCTACCAGAAATTACGATGCCGGTGCGGTAATATTCCGCGAAGGTGAACGCACCTTTGAAATGTATATCATTATCAGCGGAAGGGTGCGTATAGTTAAGGAAAAAAAGAACGGTCAGCGGATAATGCTTGCCGAGCTGAAAGCCGGGGCTGTGTTCGGAGAAATGGCGCTTATCAGCAAAGAGGCCCGTTCAGCAACTGCAATTGCCGAAGAAGCGTCTGCGGTTAAAATTATCACACCGGAGAGTTTTCAGGTTTCCGCTGCCGGAATTCCCCCATGGGCGATAACTCTCGCCCGTGTATTGGTGCATCGCCTTCGTAATGTCAATATCAGCATAGAACAAAAAACCGTACAGAAAGAAACCGGTATAGATCAGCAGCACCAAGGTCAAACCGCTGTTGATTCAGGCAAATCCTTTTCTCTTGATACCAGTCCTGAGCGGCCGGAAGTTATTTACCTGAAGGGATATTTTTTCCGCAGCAATATCGAACCGGTGCGCAACGCCGTCGGCATGCTGCTGCATAAATCTGCGAAGCGGATAACCCTGGATTTTTCCTATATCATTGACATTGATAAAGACGCGATTGCTTTTCTTTCCCATGAAATTATGCTCGCGCGGAAAATGCATGCAGTAATAGAAATTCAGAATGTGCAGCTCATCCATTCAAAGCTGCAGAATTCCCTTACCCTCCAGAAAGTGGTAAAAACACTTGAGCCTCCCCTTCGGACAATCGGGCAGGGGGATTATCTCATGCGCCAGGACACCGACGGAGATACTCTCTTCATTGTGAGGAGCGGCCGGTTTAAAATTACCCGGACCATTGATGGTAAGGAAATAGATTTCGCCGAAGTGGGAACAGGCGATGTGATCGGGGAAATGGCGCTCATCGCGGGAGGAAAACGGAGCGCATCTGTGCGCGCGCTGAGCAGTTCCTCAGTGTACAGCATTTCCGCCGACCAGTTCAGCCGGAACGAGTTCGATATCCCGCAGTGGTTTTTATCTATTCTCAAACAACTTGTGGAACGGATACGGAATGCGGGAATAAAATTCGACGAGATTGTGCAGTCCGCTGCGGAAGCTCCGGAAACTGCCATTGATATCGATTATGTACCGGACAGAAAAAAAGCCGGGCTCTTTAAATTAAACGGAATTTTCAATGACAGGAATGTACTCGCGTTTGAAAACAGATTAATACAGTTAATCCGCAAAGGGTTTAACAACCTTGTTTTTGATCTCAGCGCGGTAGAAAATATGACAGAGGAATACGCGATCACTTTTCATAAAGCGGTAAACTCTCTGAGGAAACGCGGCGGCTCGCTTCACCTCATACGCGGCAATAGCGGGGTAAACAGAATGCTTGAACAGCAAAAGCTGCTTCGGCCATATACTGCCTCGCTTGATTTTTATACCCATTCCGATACGGTTTTACAGCTTAACGCGGATATTAATTTTGATACAATCACCGGCCTCTATCATAAGACCTACTTTATGGAATACCTCCGCGAAGAAATGGAAAGAGCCCGGCGGTACAAGGGGCATCTTTCACTGCTTGCGGCCGGGATAGACCGTTTTGATGAGATTGCGGGAAATTTCAGCGTACCCGACCGGGAACAAATTCTGAGGCTTATCGGTCAGAGTTTAAAAAAGAAAATCCGTAAAACCGATATTGCTGCACGGGGCGGTGAATACAATTTTTTTGTTACTCTTCCGGGTACTGACGGGCTTCACGCGCGCAAAGTCGCAGAAAAATTTCTTGCGTTTACCGCCTCAAGGAAGTTTCTTGCCGGCGATAAAAATTTTACTGTATCCTGCTCAGCCGGCATTGCGGTCAGCGCACCAGGCGACACGGTTGATACGTTTTTCTCCCGTGCGGAAGAATGCCTTGGACTCGCCCGGAAAGGCGGGTACAATCAGGTGTACCCGGAGGCGGCGAAGAATGAATAAAGTTTTCATGATCTGAGCTCTTTGTGCGGGAAAAACACATAACGCATTATCTGACACGGGAGTGTCTTGAGCCCGGTGCTGATTTTAAGATTTTCTCCTATACCCACCGCGCCGGCGGAACACCATGGCATGATCATGAGTTTTTTGAACTGGTGTATGTGACTGAAGGCACAGGTATTCATACCACTCTCAGGCGGAAATCCAGAGTGCGTCCCGGGTCTGTGTTATGCATAAACCGGGCAGAAGCGCATTATTACACGCCAAAAACACCTTTGACCGTTATTAATGTGCTTTTCACCAAAGCATTTATTGTTAAGGAACTTTCATTACTGCCCGTACATCTGCGTGAGTCAACCGGGATTTCGCTTTTTTTATCCGGCGCAGGAGGCGGTTTCCAATTCTTTCAGCTCTGCGCATCTGACTTTGTACGGTTACGCAGGATTCTTGACCAGGTTCTTATCGCGTACAGAGAAAGAAAAAAATATTCTGATGAAATTGTCAAAATTAAATTTCTTGAATTATTAACTGAAACTCACCGTATGCATGAAAGCGGAAAATCCCGTGCGGGAAGCCGCGTCAGCAACAGAAGGAACGAGTGGGTGGATAAAGCCGTTGCCTACATGCATGAAAATTATAAAAATAAGATTTCGCTTACACAGGTAGCTGCGGTTACTCCGTATCACCCGGCGTATTTTTCAGCTTTATTCCGCCGGCAAACAGGCTTTTCCGTAGTCGGATATATTACAGAGTACCGTATTCATAAAGTATGCGAACTTCTGGCCAATACACAAAAATCAGTTCTTGAAATTGCAGGCGTAGCAGGATTTAACACACTGTCGCTTTTTAACCGGACGTTTCGCGCGATTGCCGGGACCTCGCCTCTCAATTACCGCCGCAGGTTTCTTACCGGCCCGTCGGGGTAAGCGCTGCACTTTGAGCCGGATTTTCTTAAAATAGTGTCAGAATATATTTAAAAAAAGATAGTAATTTACAAGGAATTTGTCTATACTATGCCTGTGACGATGAACAGCAGAATTCAATTTATAAAACCGGTTATTCCTGCGGATGAGGTAAATGCGGCGAATATGAAAAAGCACGCATGCTGGATATGGATGCGGAATGAAAAAGCGAATATCCTGAATATCTATGCGGCAATGCGGTTAAGGTTTAATCTTTCTGTTTTGCCTGAAAAAGCGCCGCTCTGGATCAGTGCCGCGAATGTGTACCGTTTATGGATCAACGGGCGGTATGTCTGCCGGGGTCCTTCACGCGAATGGCGGGGAAAATTGGGCATTGACGGGGTTGACATCGTCTCATTTTTACAAAGCGGTGTCAACATCATCTCAGTACAGGTGCATTGTTACGGTGAAGATACCAACGGGTATCCCGGAAGCTGTCCGGGTTTTTTTTGTTACGGTAATGCGGGTAAGGTATGTTTGCATACCGGACGAGCCCCCTGGTTTGGTCAGCTGCTCAGCTGCTGGGACGCCGGGGCGGAGCGTATGCATGCTGAATACGGCCGGTTTAATGAAATTGTGAATATGGATCAATACCATCCGCAGGTATGGGAAAAAGGTTTTGATAACGGTAAATGGATTCATACTCAGCCGGTCAGTAACAAATTTCTGAATAAATCAGAATTTATACCCCGCAGCGTCTTGTTTTCTGAAGAAAAAAATATTTCATGCGGCATTATCTCAGCCTGTGCTGAAATCGAAAAAATTCCGGTCAAATCAGGCCGCCCCCCTGCAGAACAAAAAGATTCGCCCGCGCATCTCTGTTTAAAAGCAGGGAACGGAATTGTAATTTCCGAAGCGCTTCGGATGATGCATAGGCCGCGTAAAAAGCTTTCAATCCAAAACTATACAAACCTGTCCGGAAAAATCACAGCCGGGGCCGGTAAGCCGGTATCATTTATTTACGATATGAGCCGTATGTATTCGGGTGTGCTGCAGTTTACAATGTATTCAAAGTGCAGTATTGAACTGAAAATAGGATACGGCGACCGGCTTCTTATTAAGGGGAAACCGCAGGCTCCGGAAAAAAACAAATCTGAAGTAAGCCTGCAAAGACGGTTTCTTGAAACGATTAATGCTGACCACGGAAAATATAATAATTCCGTCGATACATTTCGTCTGAAATCAGGTATTAATCGCTGGGAAGGCTCATTTGTTGTCCGTGGATTCAGGTATGTGCAATTTGATTTTGAACAACGGGACTACCCCGTACAAATCAGCCGGCTCGGTGTGCGTGAAATCGCATATCCTGATGTATCCGAAGCTGCATTCACCTGCAGCGATGATTTGCTAAACCGGATTTGGGATGCTTCCCTCAGGACGCTGCGCCAGAATATGGCAGAAACGTATCTGGATAACCCGTCGCGGGAACGGCAGCAGTACGGCGGCGACGGACGCATTCAGGCCCTGTGCGGGGCAAGCTGTTTCCGTGAATATGCATTATGGAAACAGTATCTGCGTCATATGGCAGAGGGCATCGGCAAAGATAATGCGATGCAATGCGGGGGACCCTGGCCGTGGAATCAGATCATTCCTGGATGGACACTGCACTGGATAGAATCGATCCGTGAGTACATTGAATGGACCGCGGATCTTTCGGTTTTAAAAACTATGCTTATACCAGTCCGGAATGCACTCGAATGGATATCCCGATTTGAAACAGCGGGCGGAATGCTCGCCATGAAACACCGGTATCTTGAACGGACTCCAAAACCGCGTACGGTGTGGAATTTTACAGACTGGCAGCTTTTTGACGGAGAGCTTCCCGCACAGCCGTCTCTTCTGGTGCTTAATTGTCTGTATTGCAGTGCACTTAAAACGGCTTCAGACCTGCATGCATCAGCCGGAGATCGAACACATTCGGATTTTTTTTACAAAAAGTGGATGAAAACGCAAAACACTGTCCTCTCTGAAATACGGAGAGATCCAGTTTCAGCAGAAAAATCAGAACATGCAGCGGCGGCAGCGTCGCTTGCCGGACTGGGTACCGGATATATCACGCAGGCGGCGCGCCGTGCGTCTTCAAGGGGATGGACGAGTGATGTGCTCTATGCCTTTTTTACCCTCGCGGCGCTGGAAAAAGCGGGATTAGCGGAGGACGGCCTGTCTCTTATCAAATACATAACCGGACCGATGCTTGAAACAGGGTATAATACATTTTTCGAAACGAGGCAGGCGTTTTCAAATCCGCAGAAAGCGTTATGTCAGGGCGTTGCCGGCTTTTCCGCGCATTTTCTGCCACGGTTTGCAGGCGGCGTACAGGTGCTGTCAGGATTACATAAAACAGTCCGGTTTACTCCCGGTGTTCCGGGGCTTACTGGCGCGAGCTGCCGTATTCCGGTACCCGGAGGATACATTAACGCGGGTTGGAAACGGAGCGGGTTGAAAGTAAAATCAGAGATTACATTGCCGGAGGGGTGGAGATGTGTGAATACTCATTAAAAATAAACATACGTTATGCAGCAGCAATATTATGGATATTAATTGGATTGCGAACTGTTTTCGGTGTAACAGCGTCTGAAGAAAATAACGAACTTATTCACCCCGGCTTCGAGGAAATAGAAAAAATTGAACTACGCAGTTCATCATGGGAATGTGACAGTAAAAAAGAAAATGTTGAAATAGAGATTGACAGTTCAACAAGTTTCCGGGGTGCACACAGTGTGCGCTTTGTGCATAGCAAAGCTGCAAGTGCGTATATCAAACAGCGTGTCCGGCTTGAACCGGATACAGATTATTATCTTTCGGCATGGATAAAAGGAATAGTACCGAACAGCAATAGTTTTAATTTTTTTAACCGCGACATGCTTCAGGGCTGTCAGGGCTTTGAGATGACAGTCATTCAGCTTAACGGACGCGGGTTTCCCAATAGCACCACGCAACGCTATCATACCGGAATTTTCGATTGGAGAAAAGTAGATACAATTTTTAATTCGGGTACAAACGTGGAAGCCTTTATAATTTTCTGGTTTCGTAATTCTTTAGGTACATTATGGATTGATGACGCATCACTTTCCTTATTATCAGACTCAGCTGTTGCCATTGGGGATATATCACCGCAGGATACAGAAAAAAAAACTGACTTAGCAAAAATAAGCGGAAGCCTGACTGTATTCCAAATACCCTGGATGGAAAGGACTTACACGACCAGAATGCCTAAAAAGAATGAAATTTCAGTACCATTCAGCATTCGTGCTGCCCGCGGAGAATTTGAATCACTTACTTTCGGGGTTTACGCTGATAAAAATGTAACTGATATACGTACAGAAATCAGCGGTGATTTTATTCACACTGACGGCCGGAAAAAAATATTAAAAACCGATGTTACTCTTCATACTGTCGGTAATCAAAAATGGAATATTGACGGATACCGGTATATAAACATTCCAACCTACCTTGAAAAAAATCATTCCGTTGATATCAACAGCCGGCGGACGCAGCGATACTGGCTTACTGTGCATGTTCCCCTTGATGCCGCTGAAGGACTGTATAAATCTTCAGTCAGGATTATTGAAAACAATAAAATAGCTGCGGAAATTCCACTTACAGTTCAAGTCCGTTCTTTTACTCTTCCTATTCCGCCGGTTTCATATTTTATGTACTTTGATAAAAACCGAATGAACGGACAGGATAAACATATAGATACGAATTATTTAAAAGAAATTTACACTGATATGAAAAATCATGGCATGACCACGATGACCATCTATAATTATCCCTGGCATCAGAACCAGTACGGAGAAATGGTATTTGATACAAAAAATGATTACATGAAAAAATTTACCGAGTCTGATATAGCCGGAAAAATGGGTATTGAGACAGTTATTAATCTCGCCGGTGAGTGCGGCTTTATTCATCCCGGTATCGGTCAGAATAAAACGAGCAGGACAAATTTTCCACTGCTGTATCTCTGTCACAGCGGGGTAACCAATTATGAATTGATTGCTACTTTTTGTCCGGGTATCAGGACAATAAATCTCTTAACCAATCTTGTTCATAAAAATAACTGGCCGGAATTATTATTTTATGTAGTTGATGAGCCGGGAACGCCCAATCGTATTGAAGAAGCGAAAAAAGCTCTTACGATATTAGAAAACGCATCTCTGCCGGTGAGAAAAACAACCGCAATGGTTCTCGGCGGCGTGAAAGAAGGCCTGATGCCGCGGTATGATATTAATATTATTGATATTCCGCAGCTCTCTCCGGAACTGTATAATGCGGTTAAATCACATCAGGATGCAGGAAATATTCTCTGGGGCTATGACTGTCAGCAAAATGGAAATAACCCGCAAGTGGAAAGGTACATGTACGGGTACTATTGCTGGAGGATGGGTTTTACCGGTTTTGGTCAATGGGTTTACGCATGCGAAAACCGGGAAGATTACTCACGGAATTTAATCACATACGGACATGTGCTGCTCACGTCCAACGGTATTGTCTCCACCATCGGATGGGAAGGTAAACGCGAGGGTATAGATGATTACCGTTACTTGTTTTTACTTAAGACGCGTGCAGATTCTAAAAGAAAGGGCTCTTCGGGTACAACTGCTGAAGTGATTCAAAAGGCTGATACATTATTACTGAATATACAGAAAATTGTGCGGTATGACAGTTTTCATGAACGGTTTAATATTCTTAATCATTCCGATTACCGGCTTGATAATCAGGCACAGTCTGATATTCCAATGACAAAATATGATAACTGGCGCGAAACGGCGGCGGATTTGATAGAAAAGCTGAGTGAACCATAGGAGGCAATTTATGAAAAAATTAATTTTACTTACATACATCTTCATCATCGCGGCATGGGCAATCGAGCCTCCAGAATCACCCTGTCCCGATTCTGAAAATATTGCCAAAGGAAAGACAGTTCAGTTAAACCCTGCAGGATCATATCCGAAAACTACAGACGCAGCTGATGCAGCGCAGCTTACCGATGGTGAATTTGCCGAAGCGGCGAATATGTGGTATGACCTGAAAGCGGTCGGTTGGGTCGGGAAAGTGCAAATTGAAATTATTATCGATTTGGGGAAAATCGAGCCGATCCATGGGACTGCCGTGCATACCGCGTTCGGCAGTTCAGGAATTGAACCGCTTGAAAGCCTTGAGGTGAGTGTGAGTGATGATGGTAAAAATTATTTTCAGGCCGTTGATCTGATCGCACATTGTGAAGAAATTATCGCACCTGCCGGGTACAAAAGAGCCTGGCTTGTGGTTGATGATCTGAAGACACATGGCCGTTATGTGAAGTTTACCGCAACAGGCCGGGGCGCAGGTAAGTATTTTTTCTGTGATGAAATTGAAATTTACAGAGGTAGAACGAAATGGCTTTCTATACCACTTAAAGACATGGTAATAAAATCTCCGGTTTTACCTTCGGAAAATAAAGAAGCTGACGATTCTTCTGAAACGCTCCGCAGCTCTGATTCACCATATCCCGATTATCCGAATATCGCTCAGGGAAAGACCGCGGTCTTTTCTCCCAATCCGAATTATGGATCCGTCACAGACTCTGCGGACAGCCGTCAGCTCACCGACGGAATCACAATCAAAACAGCGGTGATGTGGCAGGATAAAAACAAGGGTGCGGTAGCCTGGGTAAAGACATCTGCGCCGTCAATAACTATTGATTTGGGTACGCCCCATCCGATACGCGGTGCTGCGCTTCATCTCGGCGGCGGCCAGGCTGGCGTTGAATGGCCGGAAGCAGTACGTATGCAGGTCAGTGATACCGGTAAAAAATTTTATTCGGTCGGCGATTTGCGGGAAATGTCTGCGGTGAAACCGCCCGAAACAGGATACGCGAATATATGGCTCGGTACCGATTCAATTGAAACATGGGGACAGTATGTGAAATTTATTTTTACACCAAAGGGAGCAGGAGCGTATACAATGCTTGATGAAATAGAGATCTATGAAGGTGAAAAAAAATGGATGAAAAATCCGCTTGTCGCGGAAAACGCGCCGGCTTCGTGGACGGCACCGCTTGCGGAATTTGTATGGACGGATAATGCCTCATCAATACCCGAAAAGCTGCGTCCGGCTTTTCTGCGTCTGCATAACGGGAGCACCGTAACCGGCGGAGAAGGTGTTCTTCAGGAAGCACGCGCTGAAAAAAACGGAGTGAATTTCACTATGCGCGGTGAGGCCGGCAAATCACGGCAGATGCGCTGGACGGCGAAACTGAGTAAAGAAATCTCTGTTGCCCGCTGTCCGTTCGCGATCATTACTTTTCAGGCAGAAGGAAGCAGCCGCAGTATTTTAAACCGTCCTCTTTTACTACTCCGGGGAGCAAGCGATACCGGCTCCGGAAACGAAGTGCTGCTGCTTGATGCGAATATGCCCTTAAACGACGGCAAAAGCCATACGGTGGTACGGCGTATCCCTGACGGCTTTACAGTAGCATCCATTGAAGTAAATCTTTTTAGTGATGACGATCAGCCTCGTTTCATGCTTGAGCGAATGGAGTTTACGCCGGAAGTCCCCGCAGTGTTCACCGGCGAAATACACACCGGCGGAAAAAGTTCAGGATATAGTCCGGTAAATATTTCGAAACAGTATAACGGATCGCTCACGGATTTTTTTGAGAAAAGCCTCGCCGCGCACACGCATATTTTTGACGGCGCGCGGGAATTAAAGGGCGGTACGGTAACTGTATCCGGAATTCCATTTACCGTGCCAGGCGACCCGAAAAACGTGATCATTATGCCGGAGTCCGTTCCGTCTACAAATACAGTAACTTTTCTTCGTAAGCAGGTTATGGAAAAGTATTTAAATCCGAAGTCGCGTAATGACCACATCAGCATAGATGTAAATCTCAAAACAAGTGAAGTTTACGCGCTGCTTGCGGTGTCTGCTCCTCCTGCAGAAAGCATCGCCGTCGCCTACGCACCGCTGCGTCTCGTTGATATCGAGTGCATTTCGGTGGAGCTGATGTATGATAATGGTGAAACCGAAATTTCTTTCCCATACTCAATCGCGGATAAAAGCTGCGTGGTTACTTCGCGTTTTCTCGCTGCCTTTGCGGCGGCCGCGGATCCTTCAAAAAATCTTAAAAGAGTGAGTATCCGCAGCCGGTACTACCGGCTTAATTACGCACTTGCCGGACTTACCGTTTTGACATCAGGGAAGCCCGTTGTTCCCGAATTGGCGACAGCGCGGCGGCCCGAAAAAACAAAAATCAACCCTGAGCCTTCAGCTAAACCGTTATCTGTCATTCAAAAAGGAAAGTCACTGATATTTTCAAACCGCTGGTTTGAGTACGGGTTTGACCTGCAAAAAGGTTTTTCGATTTCCAAAGTTGTGAACCGGTGGAACGAATCGGCATCGCTTTCGCTGTCTCCGGAAAGCGGCCTGCGGGTACGTGTCGGAAATGATATCTATACCGGAGCTTATTTCAACGCGAAAATAGTACGTACAACAAAAACGGAGGCGGAGATACGGCTGACTTCAGACAAAAAAGAACTTCCGTTAGAACTCAACGTACTGATTGCCGCTCATGAAAGCCCTGAACTGCGATTTACCGTTAAGGCGGTTAATACCGGTACCGAAGCATTTTCTTTTGAATTGTGTTTACCGTCATTTCAGAGCTTGACGATCGGAGAAAACAAACAAACACGCATGTTTTTTCCGCAAATGCGTGCGGTCGATACAGCCGGCATGGTTTTTTTACGCACACCGTACGGACCGGAATTCCCCGCTCAGTTTTTCAGTGTGTATAATCCCTCTTCAGGAACGGGTCTCATGCTGCGCACCGACAATAAAGCGCAGATGATGCTTGATTACACGCTCAGTAAAAATCAATCCGGTACCTCAGGTGGAGCGCTGATAATCAGCGATTTCAACAGTCTTAATCCGAATGAATCCCGGACATATCCACCGGTCTCCTTTGTTGTTCATAACGGCGGTTGGCATGAAGCGCTGAAATTATACAAAAATTGGGTGCACACCTGGTATAAACCGTACCGCAGTCAGGATAAGGAATTTTTTCTTAACACGTTTGATATTAACCATTACCGTACGGATAAAATCAGCTGGCAGGATTCAAAATTTCCCGGTTTTGTCACGCCGGACACAAAAGAGTTTCTCATTTCAGAAAATTTTGATTATGAAAAAAAGGTACTCGGTCATGTCTGTGATATTATGCACCTGTTTAACTGGAACTACAGTACACGGCAGGAGTTTGGTGTGTACAGCACACCGTACAGTTATGAACAGGTCGGCGGGCTTACGCACTTCCGGAGCAATATTTCTCAGATGCAGGAAAAATGCAAAACGCCGGTTTCACTCTATACTATTCAGGACCGCTTCAGGATATCCGGAGTGCCGGATCAGGAACTTGCAAAGGAACTCATGAAGGGTGCGCGCGCGGTCGCATTTGATAGTGAGGGCGGCGGTACTTTACGCGGTGGTTCTGAAAAGGACGGAATGGTATATCCGCTTCTGGGTAACGCTAAATGGAATGACTTTACCATCACCGACATTGTGCAACTTGTGAAAGATACGGGATGTAAAGCGCTGTATCTTGATGTGTTCGCCCAGCATTCACGGTACAGGAATTATGTTCCGGGAGTAAGTCCGAGAGATCTTGATATGATGTATCTCAAACGTCTGAAGGAAGAATTACCGTCTGAAACAGTTTTATGGGCGGAATATTCTCCGACTGATTTTGGTATGCAGTATCTGGACGGTGCGCATAATTATTATTTTTGCGATACCAGTTATATCTTCGCGCATCCCTATAATACCGGGGACATTTCCGAAGACCTTTTCGCGGAGCTGCCGCTTAACATTATGCGGTTTGTTATTCCGAAATTTAAAAATGTAGGAATGGTCTCCCGTCATGAAGCCGGTTTTAAACCCGGTGTCATGGATTTCGTATTCATCAACGGGGATGTGTTCGCAGAGAACACCTGGCGTCTGTACGAATCACGTATCCGTGAAAAAATAAACCGCGGATATTTCATAAAACATGCGTACAAGGATTGTTTTATGAGCGGCAATCCTGAACCCTGTGTTACTACAGAGGCTCAGGGCATTACCGCGAATTTGTTTCCCGGAAAGAACCGCAATCTCTGGACATTTTTCAATGGAAGGCCGCGGACCTATAAAGGCGCGGTTATCCGCGTCCCGCACCGTCAGGGAGCAAAGTACCGCGACGTCTGGAACAACAAGGATCTTGCCCCGGTTATCACAGACGGAATTGCGGTTATTGTTCTCACCATCGATCCGCAGCAGCCGGCATGTGTTGTGCAGGAGTGAAAAAAAATGGACTGACTTCAGCGCTTTAACTGTATAACATTGTTGTTTTCTTCAGCCAAGTGGAAATTATCATCTCCGGGAATTCAGAGCGGTAACTTGTAGTCGCTGTGTTGTTTTTAATAGTCAAGTGGAATGGTTTCGTAAACAGTAATTAAGAGTATGGACTTTCAGTAGCTGTGTGATTTTCTATAACTCAGTGGGAGGATTCCGCAATCGGTAATTCAGAGCGGCTTAACGGAGAAAAAAACGGCAGGATGCCGCATTTTTTTTCTCCGTTCAGAGTGCAGTCCGCCGCCAGGAGGGCGGCGGCAAACGTCCGCCTGAATTGCCATTGCGGAACCCTTCCACGGTGCCTATTAGAACAAGACCACCTGCTGTCCTCCGCTCTGAATTACCGATAGCTGACCCCCTTCCACTGCGCCTGTAGAAAAAAATAATTTCCGGTTTTTTCCCATTCTACGGTATATATTAGTATAAAACAATTTAATTCAAGGAAACAAATATGAATAATTTTAACTTTACAGCCGTTGAAGGAAACCTCACCAGGGATCCTGAACTCAAAACCATTGCCGGTGATTTCGCATTATGCAAATTCACTATCGGCTCAAACCGTTCCTATACCAAAAAGAACGGCGAAGTGGTAAAAGAGTCCAGCTTTTTCGACATCACTACGTGGGCAAAGCTCGCGGAAACATGCGCAAAGTACCTTAAAAAAGGTTCACGGGTTCTTGTCTCCGGTAATCTCCGCAAAGATACATGGAAAGACAAAGACGGTACCATGAAAAACAACGTGTATGTTGAAGGTAAATCCGTAAATTTTTTATCGCCCGCAAATAGCCCGGCGTAAAACTCACAGGAAATACCTGCCGGGGCAGTGGTTATAAGGCGCTGCCCCTTTTTTATTCGTACATTGCTGATTATTAAGTTGAGGCCTGTGCTCTGATGCCATTCAATGCATATGGGCCGTGAATTTTAATCATAGTGTGAGTCAGGTTAAGTTTATCGAGTGATTTATCTCTTCGTGTACTTCGTGGACTTCGTGGCAATAAATTCACCACGAAGTTCACGAAGCGCACGAAGAATTGAAGATGAGTTTTAATCTGTGATAAGTCAGGTAAGGCTTTTCACATACTGATCCTCAAAGTACCAAGGATAAAAAATCACGCCCATGCATATGATTTACATTGCCAATGCGTAAAATGTTATGATATAATCTTTAATTCCACAGGGGCGGTTATGAGAACAACACTGGATTTATCCGAAAGTTTAATAAATGCTGCTATGAAAATTACCAAGTGCAAAACAAAAACAGAGTTATTTACAGTTGCTTTAACTAATATCATACGAAAAAAGCAAATTGAAAAACTCATTAATTTTCATGGAAAACTCGACCTCAATATAGATATAAAAAATATAAGAAAAAGATGAGTAAGGCATTAGTTGATACTTCAATTTGGATAAATTATTTTCGTAATAAAAAACAACACAACAAGCTCATTTCTTTAATTGAACAGGATATTATTTGTACAAATCAAATTATTTTATCAGAATTAGTGCCGAGTCTTATTCATAGTAAACAGAATGAATTGCTGGAAATAATTCAAAATGTTGAAATAATTCCTGTTATTATCGATTGGGAGATAATTATTAATTATCAAGTATTGAATTTGGCCAATGGCATCAATAAGGTCGGACTAATTGATCTCGTAATTGTTCAAAATACAATCGATAATAATCTGATTTTATACTCTAATGATACACATTTCAATTTGATGAGTAAAATATTGAAGTTTGAAGTTTTTGAAGAATGATTCCACCCGGCAGTCAGGAAGCCGCAAAAATCTGCCGGATCCCCGCCTGCCATGGAAAAATAATCACATCCTCGACTATACGCTCTGTTTTTTCTTTTGATAGAATAAAACACGGTGATCCCGGGAAATCTTTTCGGTAATTTTTTAAAGCCGATAAATCTTCCTGAAATATTTTCTCTTTTGATTTTATTTCAACTAAAACCGGTGTTTTGCCCGGACGGTCAACAATCAAATCAATCTCAGCACCGTCTTTTGAGCGAAGGTAATAGAACCTGTAATTTTTTTCAAGATAATCATTAATCCTGAAACATTCGGATACTACAAAATTTTCGAAAAGTTTTCCGTATGTATAGGTACTTTCTGTAATTGGTATATCAAGATTATTTTGAAGCGCCCGCAGTACTCCGGTGTCAAAAATGTAAATTTTCGGTTTTTGAGTCTGCTGTTTACGCACAGAATGATGATATGGTTCGAGATAAAATGCGGCAAGTGTATCTTTCAGGACTTCGTAATAACGTTCAACACTTTTATAGTCGACGCCCGCTTCTCTGCCGATTTTTGAAAAATTAACAATATCGCCGCTGCATTGGGCTGCAATTTCAATGAACCGTCTGAATGGAGTCATGTTCCGGACAATCTGCTCAAGCTGAATTTCCTCTTTCAGATAGGTATGCGCGTAGGCCTGTAAAAATCTTTTTTTATCAGTTATCCGGGTATGTTTAAAAACACCGGGAAGCGTTCCCCAGGCGAGAGCTTCATGGAGATCAAAACCGGCGCCGATTTCGATATGTGTTAACGGATGCAGGTGAAAAACAAAAGCACGTCCGGCGAGCATATTCGCTGCGCCGCGCATCAGTTTTCTTGCACTGGATCCGGTAAGTGCGAACCGGATATTGTACCGCTCTATTCCAAGATGGACGGTATCGAGAATAGCCGGAACTTTTTGTACTTCGTCAATTACTACCCAATCCGGTTTTGGGGAAAGACGCTGCCACCGCTCAAGCAAAAGACCGGGATTTTTACTGTACTCACTTTCTGTTTTTGCATCGAGAAAATCAATCCAATATGCATTAGCATTCTGGAATTTTGACTGTAGTAATGTTGATTTACCTGAACCGCGCGGACCGAATAGAAAGAAGCTATTATTCACGTCGAGCAATTGAATTCTTTTATACATATGTCTAAATTATCGGATAAAATAGAAGTTAAGTCAACTTATAATTCGCACAATTATATCAAAGGCTTTGTGAAGGGGGTTACAACGAAAGATATTCAGACGAGTGTTTGTAGGCACTTTTTTCTAAAGAGGATCTATGGATGGATTACGCAAACGGTTATTCGGGCGGAGGTTTGTAGGTTGTCTTGTTCTACAAGGCGACGTGGAAGGGTATCGCAATGGTAATTCAGGCGGAGATCAACCGGTGGTCTTGTTTAAATAGGCACCGTGGAAGGGTTTCGTAACCAGTAACTCATTCGGACGTTGGCCACTGCCATCCTGGCAGTGGCTGCACTCGGAAAGAATGAAAAAATTGAGGCATCCTGCCATTTTTTCATTCTTTACGCCTAATGAATTACTGTTTACGAAATCCTTCCACTTAACTTTTTAAATTAGACTACTGATAAATGACTGCAGCGCAGAATTATCGGCGACACACCTTTCACCGGTCTATGAAAAAGTTGTGCGAATTATAAGTGGAGACCTGCGTAATTTGTTTATTAAAATGAAACATAATTTAAAATTATTTTTATCTTACACTTGAGCATTTTTTTACAGCCAGCCCGTTTCTTTGGCGATAAGTTTGATATAATAAACAAAATTTCCCCATGAAATATCATGCGGAACCCCATGGTCGCAGCCGGGAATATATCCGCCGTCCTGAATAACCGGCCGGATTCTTTTTATTTCGTTTTCAATATTCCGTCCGCCTTTGGCCATTTCCCGTTTATCAACTCCGCCGCGGAATGCCATTTTTTTACCATATTTTTTTCTCAACTCCACAATGTCATTATTGGCGGCAACTTCTACCGGATCACAGGCATTAATTCCCGCTTCAATCCATAATGGAATAAGATCATCAATATACCCGTCTGAATCACAGGCATATATGGGTACTCCTGCATTTTTCAGGCAGTCGCCCCACTCTGCCCATACAGGAAGGAGATATTTTCTGCACATTTCCGGCGATATCATTGACGCGTGTTTATACGCCATATCTTCTGATATGTGGACTTCATCCGGTATTGCGTAGGAAAAGGCTTTCTTCATGATTTTGAGAATATAATCCTTCCAGAAATTAAGCATATCTTCCAGCAATCCGGGGTCATCGTAAAAAAGAACACATAAGTTTTCAAACCCTGTCCATTCTCTGAGCTGCCAGAACGGCCCGTATAAACTTAAAATAACCGGTGCGGTGGCAAATGTATCTTTCTTCAGGGTTTCCGCACCTTTAAAACGCGCCGGGTCATCTGCATTATACCGTTTTTTCATGGCATCCCATTCCTGATGGCTTTCCACCGGACATTTTATCCAGCGCCGGGTAACGAAGTCACCTCTGGCATTATCGCCGCCCAAATGATCAACGGTGTATTCATTTCCGATCTCGCAGATATTCCCTTTCCAGTCCTGTACAATTTGGGAATCCGACCGACGCTCAATTATTTTTTTTTCAAATTCAGGAATCATGGTAAATTTTGCCGGGAGACGTTTGGAAGACGGGAGAATTTCTTTCCCGCCCGAAATTTCGTATGCTTTTTGTATTGGTTCGGCACCGATTGGAAGCCCTTCCCGTTGCCACCGCGCAAGAGTCGACTCGCGGCCGTTTCCCGGCCGGAAAGGTATTTTATCCGCCTTTTTAAATAAATTCACCGCAATATACCGTTCTTTTTCCGTCATAAATACTCCTGATTTATTGTCAAATCTATGATACTATTATAAGGTATTTTACGGTATCCGGGTATCACTTCTCCGCAATAAACTTATACTTTTCCGTAAATCATACATAACATGTATCTTGGTTTAAAATTTCAAAACAGCGGTTATGTGTTCGATACAATCTGTTATGATTCGTATCAGTATATCTGCGTAACAGAAGGAGAACTTTTTTTACAAATTAATCACGATGTGAATAAGGAATACGTTCTCACAAAAGGCCATATTCTTATTTTATGCCCGGGTATTGATTTCCGTTTGTTTTGTAAAGAACAAAACTACCGCGGCATATGCGTGATTGATCCGCCGGGAAAATCTGTTCATTTTGATGTCCCGTATTTTTTTAACGCTGACCAGCCGCTGTCTCTTTTAGTTTCTTCGCTTGAGCTCGAAATAAAAATCACTCAATTCCTGAGTCCCGGGTTTACAGAAAATGCGGGACAGCTTCTCACTGCTTTAATCGAATCCCGGCTGCATACTGCCCATACACTCACACAGAAAAAAGTTTTGTCTAATGCCGATACACGTGCATGGATAAGCGCTGCAGTCGAAACACTGCGTGTCGGAGCATCCTCCGGTCAGGGAGTTAAAGATCTTCTGCAGAAAGTCCCATGGGATTATGAATATTTTGCGCGGTTATTTAAAAAAGTTATCGGTATATGTCCCAAAACATTTTTAAATAATGTGCGTATGCGGCGTGCAAGAGAGATGGTGCGAAAAAAACAGCAGATTACATCTATTGCGTTTGATCTCGGTTTTTCTTCGCTGCCGCATTTTACACGGGAGTATAAAAAAAAGTTCGGGGTTCCGCCGTCGAAAGAGGGGAAGGATGACGCATTTCGGGGAAAAACAAAATTTTAAACTCCAGCATTATTTGTCTCAGTACTGCCTCTGCAGTAAGAAAATTTTTACATACGATGGCTATCGCGGCGTCACCAACGTTCCATTCACAAATTTATGCAGAATACTTGACACAAAAGTCTGATAAGGCAGACCCTCTGAAACCGCCCGTTTCTGCAATTCAAGAAGATCATGCTGAGAGATCCGGATGTTAAGGCGCTTATCCTTGCGGAGCGTTGCTCTGGCGTAGCGAACCAGATCTTTCTTTCGCTTCTCAAGATTCGAAACGCTCTTCCATTCGCCCCGTTCAAAACTCTCGAGGATATTCTGTTCTTCCGCATCTAATTTATACTTCTTAACGTGTTCCATTGTTATTACCTCGTTTCAGATAATCCCTCGTCGCCTTGCGGCTGGGGATGATGGTTTTGAGAAAAATCCCTTCCTTGCTCTCAACATACGGCACCAGGTAGATGTATTCTTGAATTTCTAGGACATATATCCTTTGGTTAGGATACTTTGCCCTGTCAGGGTGAACGATGTCGTCGATTATCAGGTTCTGCTCAATGAGAAAAACCACTTCCTCAAAACCGATACCTCGGACAGCTTTGAGTTGACGGCTTTTCTCACTGTTCCAGTTGATGTGCTTCATGCTGTCTCACCGCCCTCGGCCGCTATATGATACCACAAAGTGTGCATTTTGGCAACACATATTCAAGATCTCAATGCAGGGCTGATGCACACTTAGTTTCTTTCCTTTCTCCTTATGATACAATCGGTCTGAAGGTATAGGCATTATACATCAAACCCAAACCCCTTGAAAAAATGCTCAGCTTCAGACACTGCTTCCTGCGGTACTACATCGTTTTCACTTTTCTTATATGCGCGCGTATAGCCGTTCAGCGCAGCCGGCGCATTAAAACTTGCGGGAATAATAATATCTGCCGCTGAAAGCCTCCCGGTTTTATCAAAAGTATATTCGTGAAAGGTCATGCCTGATGGCAGTTCGAATACGGCCATGCCCGAACATTTTTTTAATTCGTAGGAGCAGTCAGTACCGGGCATTTCAGCCTGAAGGATGAGGTTCAGGTATCCAGCAGTTTCATAAAAAAAATGAATAACTTCAAGGACTTGTGCATCTGCGTTACGGTTCAGGAGGTAATCAGGAAAAATAATTCCCGCAGATTCTGCGGCCGCGCGTGCTTCTTTGCGAAGTGCAGGGTAATACATATTTACCCGCGCGAGCGGACCAGTCCACACATGCTTTTTTCCTAAGGTAAAAAACGGTATTGGGGAAAAGGTACTTGGTGCAGGCTGAACACGCAGACGGTTTTTAAATTTTTCTGCCGGTATGGTTTTTTTTTTATTGGCTGTAAAGACCGCATCAGCGGCAGCAATCGGGTATTCTCCTTTAGTATTTACAGAGATGTATTCATCCGCCGATATATCGGATATTTTTTCATGGCTGTGCAGTAAGGAGGCAATACTTTGTATTGTTTCAAGTGCTGACACAAACCGCGTATCGAGATTGAAAAGCTCTTTTTTATCGGGGAAGTGCCGGTGTCCTCCGACAGTAAACGAAACCGGATGCACGGCGCGTCCGCACACTGTGTCAAGGAAATCTGCGGATAATTGCAGCAATGTGAAAACTGAGTCTTTGATGTCTGATCCGGTGCGGGGCTCCGCGGTCAGCGCCGGGCTTACGCGCATTTGTGAATAAATATCCTGGAGGTGCGAGTGCAGAAACATTCCTGCAGCCGCGGCGCGGCGGAGCAGGATAATTGATTTATGTACAGTGATCTGAAGGGCTCGTTCAATTGCAGAAATAGCCGCAAGCTGATGCCCGATACCGGAACTGCCGGAGAGCCTGCTCACCGCATGAGGAATTTCGTGCGGGAGTAAGCCCCTGATCCGGTCAGGGATAAAATTATGTCCGTCATTGCCGGGCTGATGAAGATGGAAAAATTTAATCCGTTTTTGTGCTTCGGTGTTTTCTGAGCCGGGCAGCAATCCGCGGCAGGAAGTACACTCCCAGCCTTTCTGAATGCAGATTGCTCCGCAGCCTCCGCGGGTGATCATACCGGCACATGAACGGTTATTGTGCAGTACACATTCAAACTCATTTTTTTTACATTCTCTGCAAACCGCATCGGTAATAATTTCCGGAGACATTCCTCGGCTTATACGCGCGATAGCGCGCCCGATTTCTGAAGGAATTACCGGACAGCCGCTGATTGAAAATTCAACAGGAAAACTTGCTTCAAAAGAAGACCGGTGTGCGTAATTTGAAATATTTCCATTTACCGCGCACGTACCGCATGCGATGACATATCGGGATAAAGCACGGATTTTTGCGAGCACCTCTTTGTCTTTTTCAGCATTGGCCATACCCGTAATGCAGGTGATGTCCTGGAAGGGTATTTCAGGGTCAAACGGCTGAAACGCCTGCACGGTACAATCGTATTTTCCGGTAATTTTCTGAATAATCCCGCTTCGGAGAATATTAGCCCGGCATCCTCCGCATGACGGAAAATCAAAAAAGGAAATTTTTAGTTGTTTTATTTCTGCAGTCATTTGCGCATCTCAGGCAAGAGCGATAGTTGGGTAATCGGGCCGTCTGTGCATGTATGTATGCTCCCGGTTTTACATTGTCCGCAAATTCCGGCAGCACAATGCATTTGTTTTCTGACGTGAACGTAGATATTCTCCGGCTTAATAAATTTTCCTGAAATAATATGAATTACCGGCAAGGTCTTTTCTTTCGGCATCGCGGTAAAGCAGACAGTGCGTTCGGGGTTTATTCTGAGTGCATTCATTGAGCTGTATATACGTTCTGCGGTATCTGCCGGGTCAGTGCGGTGGGCTATGCGGACGGTTTTAATATTCGGACATGAATCCCATGCGGGAATATCTTTTTTGAAAAGATATTCCCCGGAAAATTCGGATTCGGTATAAATAGTAACCTGAGAAAAATCACTGCAGCGTTCGGCGGCGCAGCGAATAAGAGGGAAGAGGGCTGCGGAATCCGGGCCGGAGGCGAAAAAAAGAAGATTTTTCCCGGTAAGGTTATTGGGATTAATCGCACTGCCGAAGGGACCCCGTATGCCGAGTACAGTACCGATGGGGCAATTAAAAAACGGACCCTCAGCCGATATTTCAAATGATTCGGTTGTGTGAATATTTTTATTTTCTTTTTCTTTTTTGCGGACCGCGCTCCATGACCTTGGAACTGAAGTTATTGCCGCAGCCAGTTCACCGTGTCCGTATCTGGTAACCATGATGAACTGCCCGGGCATGTAGGAGAAGGGCAGTTTTGTTTTCAGTGTGAGTGACTGCACTGAAGATGTGAGCGCGCGTATATCCGCAACAACGGCATTATGAGGAACCAGGCCATTCATATATTCTCTCCGGCGCGGGTAACTGCCGAATAAATATCAATCCCTGCCGGACATTGCTGCACACACCTTCCGCAACCGGTACATCGGAGCACATCCGGGTTATCTGTTTGAAATGACCATTTTTGTGTATAACGGAATATTGTCCTTTCAGCGGCAGTTTTTCTTTCCGGTGCTTCTCCCGGAGTGGTGCCGAACCTCTCAGTCATACATGCGGCAAGAGATCTTGTACGGCTGCCGGCTGTTTCGGAACTTTCCGGAGAATCATGCAGGCAAAAACATGTGCATGTCGGACATACGTAATTGCATATACCGCAGGAGACACAACGTTCTGCCGCGACTGTCAGTAAACGGGAATTTTTTTTGCTATTGACCGCAACCACCGTTTTGTGAAGAGACATAGCCGGTGTCCGGCCGAATGTATCAGGAATATTTTTTGCCGGCTTCAAACTCTTTTTTTTATCGTGTTCATTTTTAGAAAAATCGGACACTTCATACAATTCTTTTCCTGCGGGAGTGTATACTTCGATGTGAATTGTATCTCCGTCCGGGGTAAGTAAAACATCTGCGCCGCGTGTTTCATTAATTGCTCCGGTAAAGCCGCAGAAACAAAGCGGGCTGCATGGCTTACTGCAGCGGTATGCAACTATAACAGTTGCGTTTCGTTTGGCCGAATAACCTGGATCCTGCGCGCCATGCAGCAATACCTTATCGGTAATATGAATTGCTCTGAGGTCGCATGGCCTTACACCGAAAATTATTTGGGGGCTTTCATCAATATTTTCAAAGTGACTATACCGGCTTGTAGTTTTTTTATAAGAGAAAACGTCAGCGTCCATCGGGAACAGGGTGCGGACCGGAGGCATGACTGTGGGGACGTATTCTTCGAAATGAAATAGCGCGGATTCGGTTACCGGCTGAAACCGGAAACTTTTTTCCCCGGTTTTTACAGGAGTACTCACGTGGTGTGAGAGAGCGATCTGATTAAGCCATTCGCTCAGCTGCGGTCTTGAGCATGTGCAGGAGAGGAGCATTTCCATATATTTTATTGTATCATAGATTAATTTTTTTCTGTTTCGTGCTATTAGTGCGAAACAGGGTAAACGGGGACTTTGAGTTTCCGGTTAGAAACCCTTTCTCCAGCCAATATAAATATTTTGTGAATTATTAGTGTTTTTGAATTTGAAGATAGAGTTTTTAATTAAAACATCTACTCAAGAAACGTAGATATCTTCAATTCAAAATTCCGCTTTACCAACAAGTAGAGTACAATCGGCTTTGACGACAGCGATCAGAGATCAACGGGCGTTATGCGGAAACATAATGCAATTGAGTTCTGGCAATTGGTATCTGTCTTCTGAGGCCTGCGATGCAGTCGGCTCGGTTTCTTCAGCGAAGCCGGCTTAGTATACTGTTTTATTTAAAAAGAAGAAATAATAATTTTCTATTGAAAACAATGATTCATCATGCTCGTTAAGGGCGTTATTGTAATAACTGAATTAACAGTTTTAATTTCAAGTTGAACTCACGAATGCGTTGTGATAAAAAAAGACAGTAGTCAGAATGTCTAGTACATGCATCTTTTTTAAATTGAGTATAATAACATTTTATTATTATCTGCAATAAACATATTGGGTTTCGATAGCCAGAATATAGAACAATTAAAACACTTTGGTTTCAATTTCTACTTAAATCATGTTATAGACTAATATGCAGTAAGCACGCCATGCTTCTTAAATGTAAATAAATAAAAATAAAAAAAATTGCGAATTCTCTTGACAAATAGGAAAAAATAAAGTATACTATGTATACACTAGGTTGATTCAAGGTGATTAGTGTTGTGCCTCATCTTGGCTTGAGTAAGAGTTTCTTCTTAGTTCAAAAGCATAAAGGATAACTTGTACAAGTGTTTTTCTGAAGCATGACACTAATCAGGTAAAATAATTATCAAATGAATGACTACACACCCAAATATATTCAAATAATTAACACAATAAAAAAACAAATCATTTCCCGAAAGCTTAAACCGGGTACAAGGATACCGAAAGAGGCCGAATATGCCAAACAATTCCATGTAGCTCGAAAAACATTACGTAATGCTTTTGCTTTCCTAGAACGTGATGGTTTTTTACTAAGAAAGAAATCTGTAGGTACTATAATCGCGCCGAAGGCATTACATAATAAACATCTTCATGCCGATCTTGCTGTATTAATAAAAGTTGTCAATAATGATTATTCTACTTATGCTGATGTTTTTTCAGAGACAGAAGGATATCTAACTGATTTAATCAAACAGCTTACTTCCCGTGGATATCTTTTACGGTTCATTCCGTGGTTTTATAATACACCTAATTATTATACTGCAGATACAATTATTAAAAAAAAAAACATCGACGGGTTCATAATTAATTCACCGATGTATATGAAACCACTTATGAATATTATTGCATCTAACAAGATACCCCATGTTGCCTTAGAAACAGAGTATTGTCGTCCGGGAGTAAATACAGTAATGAATGATTGTAACGCATCAGTATATCAAGCTGTAAAAAAATTATTTTCCCTTGGTCATCGAAAGATTGGACTGGCCGGATGTCTTTTGAAAAAAGCTGAAATTAATACCGCTGCCTACCGGACAATGACAGCATTTGTTGAAATTTGCACAGATTTGAAAATTCCAACAAAGAAAGAGTGGATAATTAATTACGGACATCAATGTGATCAAAAAATGTCAATGAATTTAACCGACTTATATTGTGAAATGTTTCTTCGCTCTGATCGCCCAACAGCAGTGGTAGTTACATCTGGGTTGAATATTGACAACTTATTTGAAGCACTAAAAATTGTAAAACTATGTGTACCTAAAGATTTATCTGTAATATGTAATTTGATGCAAAGTCCTATTCAGGTATCAAATAATATTAAAATCACCGGCTATATTCCAGATAATAAAACAATTTGCATAAATGCAATTAATTCAATATTAGGTTGGCTAAAAAATCCAGCATATAAACCTAGTTGTAATAAAATTTTACCATTGCGGATTTCTGGTGAATCAGTACGTCCTTATTGTGGTAATTAAATTTCTAAATATAACAGGAATAAAATAATGAATAATTTTATAAAAAATGAAAAAAAAATTAAAATATTTAGATTATTTATTTATTTTTCTATAGTAAATTCTATGATGTATTCGCAAAAGATGCTTTTTCACGACTATGTTCGTGATGAGGAAATAACTGAGATTGAAATTGGTGAGAGAAAACGAACTTACAAACGACCATTGTTTTTTTCTGAGGTACAACTAAAATACGGGATGTTTCAAAATTTCCTAATTGAATTTCTTGATAGACCACTTTATTTCGATCGTTCAATGAGATATCCAGCCGGTGAATTCGCTTTTTCCACAAAAGAAAGTTTCATAATTGATTGGGGAATTGCAAAATTATATGAATTTGATGGGCTTGGTTGCATGGATAGTGGACCTAAATATGAGTTGACAGATGGTTTTCTTCGAGAAATGGGGCAGCCAAAAAACAATTTGCGGTATTTTCCGATGTTTGGGTATGAGAGAGGACACGCCGGAGGCGGTCTTAACTCTGTAGATGCAAATGTTAAGCGCTTCGAGGAAATTTTGCGCATAGCCGTAAATTCTCCATACACAGCTCGGCCAAACGGTAAAATGCTTTTTCCAACTTATCATTCAAGTTCAGGATATGAATTCGATAATATGGACGTCGGTTTAAGTATGGAACAACACGCCCAAATTATAAATGTCCTTCAAAAAAAATTCGGTGATACTTTTAATATTGCTTGCGAATTATCGCAAGGGGCAGTAGGAGTTGGAGATAATGAAAAATACTATAAATTAGGTGAATTACTTTCTCAAGATAAAATATTGAAATATTGTGAACGAGCACAGAAAATTCTAGATGTGTTCGGCGCCCTGCAGATTCGTGTCCAGACTGTTGGGAATACCAGCGGATATATGGACGATTTATCCCCTATTCCCGATGTAGCTCTTTTTGAAAAAAGCCTACTGCCGGCTTTATCTGAACTTTTTTCGGCACCGCATAATCGAGGACGCATAATTGTATGTTCTGTATTTCATGGGATGATTAATGAACATGCGGGAGTTGTCATTCATGAATACGGCACAGCCCGGCTGCGGCATGCTTTGAATACAGTGTTAAAAATAAACCCTGATTGCATTTTGTTTTACGAGTGGAATGAATTTTATGAAAATACTCATTTTCAACCCACAATCTATAACTCGAAAGCACTTTTGCGTATAATTCGTTTTTATGCGAGAACTTTACGTGGGGAACTACTTTCACCACTTACCGGAGATGATTTAAATATTCCTAACATAGTCTTGTCGCATCGGACAGCAATAAAACTGGGAGAACGGTTACAATTTGAATTGCTTAATATTCCAGATGCACCTGAAAAAAAACAATATAAAATTAACTTAGTTTTGCGTAGCATTAATGATGACGAATTGATGAGTTTCCCTGAAGAAACATTTTTCTCAGAGAAACTCCAAGCAATTACTTATACGATTCCCTCCGAGCAATTGGCTGAACAAAGTGTAGTATTACCTATACTAACAATAATCATGGATAATGGTGAGAAAAGGTGTTTTTCCAATTTTCAATTTGTTCGTATATACCCCACTTTGTGCCGCAACTATAGATCTATTCGCCAACCATTACGGGACATGCTTCTTCCAGAAAAAGTTTCATTTAATATTTTAGCGCAAAGTAATTACGGTTATCAAGTGACAGCAAGCGTTAAAACCGCTGAGTTACTTTCTAGTTTAGAAATTCTTGACAATGGGTTGGAGGTCGCAGCTGTTGACAAAAAAAACGAATTTAATCCTGAAGAAAACTGCATTATTGTTGGCACTCTGTCCACCAAAACACCGTTCATAGCTAATCTGCAGATTCAGGTTGATTCAGCTACTAATTGGGATTTTAGACCATGGGAATCGCCACTAATTAAAATAAATTCCTGGCGGAGAGATGCCGGTGGTGTTATTGCTTCTATTCCGATTAATTTGAATCCAAACAGATTCATCCTTAATATTCCTAAAAAGGATATTGATACTGCGAAAATACATATTTGCGTAGAAGATGAATCTTGGCTATTACCCTTGAAAAACTTGGTTGCATCAAAGCGAATGGCAAAAGTATTCAGCAATTGCCGTTTGGATATACAAGACTTTCTCCAGCTCGCTGACATTCCTATCCGAATTAACAATAATCATGCTGATATTTTAAGGAATTTGAAATCAGTTTGGGAATATCCAGTTTATCAACTTCGAGTTATTTCCGAGTCCGGAAAAATCTTCCACAGTAAACCTATAATTCCGAAAGTAATTAAAAGCAAGGGTATTGAGTTAAATGTTTTTTCGGAGTCTACCTGTGATATTACAACGGTTAAGGTTGCCAAGGAGTTAATTCCTGATATTAAATACATTTTTGATCCTAATGCTGGTGACGTTTTGCGTAATACTGCGGATGACTATTTTGATGCACAGCTTGGGGGGGGGTTTGTATATGCTGAGCCATACCATTTCAATCCTTTACCAGAAGGGCAGCATAATCCAAAGTGGAAGAAAGAAGGCCGGTATCATATTCTTAGTTTCAATGGCATTTCTGAATATGTTAACTTTCCTTTTGAAACTTTCCCACGTGGATCATTTTTGATCGAGTTCGAGATGAAACCAGATAGAACAGCAAAGACGCAAGTCTTGTTTCGACATATGGGTACTGAGAGAGGTTCAATTTCAACTTTCCTGCTCCCGAATGGAAAATTGTATGCAGTATACACAGATAATAGACTACGGTCTACACATATTGACACTGAACTTGAATTATCATATGAACAATGGAGCAAAATTAAAATAAATTATGATTTATATAATCTTATTTTTTTCGTTAATGATGACAAGTTTGAAATGCCATTTGGCGGTCGTGCTAGCCGTAGTCAGCCTGCGGTATTCGGAGGACCTCTTCGGATGGGTATTGCAGGTGATCTGCAATATTTTCAGGGCGCCTTACGTTCTTTAAGAATATTACATAATAATGAGTAATTTAATTAATATTATTAAAAAGGAGAAAATTAAATGAATACAATATTCGATGCTGCAGTGCTGGGGGTCGGCAATATGGGTGGAGTGCATGTCATTGCGGCAAAAGCATCACCGTATATAAAAAAAATTTATGGATATGAACCGGATCCGATTAAAGCTGCGCAGCGCGAAAAAGACCTTGGCATTACGTGTACCAGTGAAATAAATTCAATTTTAAATAATCAGGAAATAAAATTTGTTTCTATAGCTTCTACTAATAGCACTCATGCTGAATTAGCAGAAAAAGCACTCCGAGCCGGGAAGGCAGTGCTATGCGAAAAACCAATGGGTGAAACACTCGAAGAGGCCAAACGTATGATCAAAGCACAAAAAGAAACGTGTGGTTTTTTGCAGATCGGGTTTGAACTACATTATTCCAAATTGTTTATAAAGGCTAAGGATTGGATTGACAATGGATTGATCGGTGCTATAGTCAATATTCATTGCCGATATTATTCCAGTGAATTTCACGGTAAAAACTCCTGGCGTAGCTGCAGTAAAGGAACTCTGATCGGAGAAAAACTTTCACACTATATTGATCTTATTCGCTGGTGGATTGGTAGCCCTGTGGAGGAAGTATATTCTTTCACCGCACCCAATGTAGTAAAGTATTTTAATCATCCCGACAATCATCAGATAAATCTGCGGTTTGCGAACGGCTCAATTGCAAATTTAAATTTTATAATGTTTATTGCTGAAACTGATCATGGTGATCCGCTGTTAGATACGATGGAAAAAATGTCAGATGACGGGCATTGTCTGCAGTACCACATTATAGGGGATAAGGGTGCGATTGAAATAGACGCCTTCCGGCGACGTATTCGACGCTGGGAATTTTCTGAAGATTCAAAACAATTAACCAGTAAAATTGTCGATACATTTTTTTTTCCAAAGAATGAGGGGAAAATTTGGTATCACAATGTTCATGGTCAAATTACTAAGATCATCGAATTGGTTGCAAAAAAACTTCCACCTGAAAATCCGGCAAATGATTCGTATCAAACAATGCTGGTTTGTTTCGCTGCGGAAAAATCGGAACAAAAAAAGTGTAGTATAAAAATATCCGAATATGAATAAATTATTTCCAATAGATGTCTTTTCAATTGGTAAAATCACTGAAATAATATATTTATTAATTTATCGATATCGAAATTTTTAAAATGTAAAATAGGAAAAAAATATATGAGAATCAATTCTATTCGACTTGTCAGGGTGTCAATGAAATTAAAATATCCATTCAGAACAGCCTTTGGAAATGATGAAGCTATTGAATCTGTTTTGGTTCAATTGATTAGCAGGGATTCTTACGGGTGGGGTGAGTCCGCGTGTTGGCAAGCACCGGCATACTGTCCTGAATGTGCCGCGACGCAATTTATTATCTCACGGGATTTCATTGCGCCGCGATTACTAAATAAAGATATTCCAACTGGGGAAGAATTACAAAATCTACTTGAAGGTATTAAGGGAAACTACTTTGCAAAAGCTGCATTTGATCTATCATGGTGGGATTTGTTCGCAAAGCAGAAAAAGTTACCATTATGGAAAATTCTTGGCGGGAAAAGCAATGTAGTTGACGCTGGAGCAGATTTTGGGGTAATGGATAATCTAAGCCAGTTGACAGATGTAATTTTAGAGGCCAATAAACAGGGATATAAACGTATAAAACTAAAGTACAGACCAGGTTGGGAAATAGAAATGTTAAAATATGTTCGAAGTAAATTTCCTGACACAGTATTTCATATCGATTGTAATAGTTGTTATTCTCTTAAAGATTTGACCATGTTTAAAGAAATTGACACCTATGGACTGGCAATGATTGAACAACCACTTAGTCATGATGACTTGATTGACCATGCTGAACTGCAACGTCATCTGAAAACACCAATATGCCTTGATGAAAGTATTGTGACAATTGATAAAGTCAGAAAAGCAATTCAAATAGGAGCGTGTCGTTGGGTGAATATTAAACTGGGAAGAGTCGGAGGAATAACTAATGCACTGAAAATTAATAAACTTTGTGAAGAAAAAGGAATTCCCTGTTGGGTTGGTAGCATGGCTGATTCAGCAATTGGAGCTTCACATAACATTGCCTTTTCCACGCTTTCAAATATAAAATATCCATGTGATATCTTTCCCACTTCGCGATTTTATAAACAAGATTTGGGGATACCAGAATTGGTACATTCTGCACCATCTCAGTTTAAGGCTTCTTCAGCCTCAGGAATCGGAACAGAAGTAGATGAACAGTTACTGAAAGAAATATCTATCGAACAAACAGTGATTAAGTAATTATTCTTTAATAAAATTAAGAACACTTTGCACTCTGATATAATGTTTCCGCCTATGCTCAGATAAAACGGATTTAGAGTTCACAAAATTTTACACTCATAAACATTAAAAATATCCACCTTTTAGCCATTATGATAAATGAATACGCCTGAAATAGTCATTTAACCAATGGATAAGAGCAAAAATAAATGAACAGAATGAAGTAAAATAATAAGTGCCATAAGAATCTTTTACTACTTAAAGCAAAAGATTCATTGATCATAATTTAAAATTCTTTTTAATTGTAAAATACTTTTGTCACGCATTTCAATAATCGGAGTTTGAATATTATGAAAAAAGAAATACATTTGGCGCTTATTGGAGCGGGAAACAGAGGTCAGGGGATTTTTGGTCAATACGCACTTGATATGCCTCACCGTGTAAAATTTACCGCTGTTGCTGAACCGGATAAAAAAAAACGTGAACAATTTTCAGCAAATCACAAGATAGCGCCAAACCGCGTATTTGCGGACTACAATGATTTTTTCAAAGCGGATATACGCGATATTGACGGAGTAGTAATTGCCACACAGGAAGATCACCGCATCGATCCGCTGTTTGAATCAGTAAAAAAAAACTACAATATTCTAGTTGAAAAACCGCTTTGTACCACCCCGGCAGATCTGATTCGGCTGTATAACGGTATTAAAAATCATAATCGTGTTTTGATAGTCTGTCATCAAATGCGTCTCACACCGCGTATGCGCTGCGTAAAAAATTTAATTGATTCCGGTAAGTACGGGAAAGTGGTGTGCATACAGCATAGCGAAAATCTTTCATATCATCATATGGCGCATTCCTTTGTGAGAGGTTTTTTTAATTCTGAAAAATTATCGCCCATGCTTTTGGCGAAGTCCTGTCATGACCTTGATCTGATTACTTTTTTACTCGGCAAAAAGGCAAAAAAGATTGCATCATTTGGTTCTTTAAATCATTTTCATAAAAAAAATGCGCCGAAAGATGCGCCATTGTTTTGTCTGTCTGGGTGTCCGCAGTATGCGGCATGTCCTTACAGCGTGTTGAAGTTATATTTTGAACCTGATACCGATCCGGCATATATCCGTCAGATGGGTGTGGTAGAAAACAAGCAGCATCTGCTTGAACTACTGAAAACAAACCGGTTCGGCAGGTGCGTGTTTCAAACCGATAACGACGTGGTCGATAATCAGTCCGTACAGATTGAATATGAAGACGATGTGCATGTTTCTTTTACCATGTGCGGCCATAACGGAATAGAGCGGCGGATGACCAAAATCAGTATGACCAATGGTGAAATCGAGATTAACGGCAGAGATGAGTATATTTACGTACATTCTTTTGAGCCGCTTTCCGAAGAGCGCATTAAAGTTAATTCCGGGGGCACTCACGGAGGCGGTGACCGCGCGATAATGGATAATTTCACCGACGCGCTCGCAACCGGCGATACTTCACAGTTACTCACGCCTATTAAAGATTCATTTGAAGGACATCTGCTCGTTTTTGCGGCGGAACATTCGCGCAAAGAGGGAAAAGTGGTTGATGTCCGTGAATATGAGACGCTTCTCCGTAAAGAAAATCCGGGCAAGTAGTTTTATTTCAAATCCATATAAACAAAACCGGAGGACGTATGCCTGCAAAAATTTTAAAAAAAATTATACTCGCTGACAGCATTGTAATTTTTGAACCGCACACCTCCGGGTTTCCATCCCGCGTAATGCTCAAAGAACAAAAAGGTGTTACGGTACCGCTTATCATTAACGAAGCCCCCCCGCTCCGGCTCGTGTGCGGAAAAGGCACATCGTATTCACCTTGTCTGGATGACGTTCCCGAAGCGAGTCCGGCAACAATCCGCGGATACAATATTACCGGCGGTGCGCAGAGGTTGGAAATCTCCGGCATAAAATGGAAGGACAAATCCGGAAAATACCTCGAAAACGCATCACTCTCTCTGCGGCATGAATTCTGGCAGGACGGCACATGTTTTACAAGTACATTTTTCTGTCTGGAAGACAATTACGGACCTGATATCAGTGAATTTTCTTTAACTATCCCCGTGCATTTCCCGGAATCTGAAGATGTGCGCTGGGGTTTTTTCCCCCGTCCGATGAAAGGCGTTGACGGGGCGTTTATACAAACTATTGCAACCGCACGCTTTATTCCCTCCGGGACGAGCCGTGTGTTTGAAGGTCAGATCATACCGGATATGAATTTCAATTGTTTCCGTAAAAAAGCTCCGGGCCTTTACTGTGAATTTTTTATGGAAGGCCATAATTCCTTATCCGGGAAAATTGAGGATGTTGAAACTTCACTCTCCTGGACAGATGACCGCACGGCGGCAATTAAGTGGAACTTTCAAAAAAATGTATGCATGCATAATAAAAGGCCGTATCAATGGCAAAACCAATACGGCTGGATAATCGCCAAAGCCCCGGTCACACGCCGCTTCCCGCCGTTCAGAATGTACCATTACCTTGATAATTTTGTGCGGTATCCGGACATTCGTCAAATTAAAAAAATAGCCGAAGCGGGAGCGGACGCGCTTGTCACGCATGAGAACTGGAGATTAGATCCTCAGAACGGCGCAGTTCCATATGACCATGCGCGGTTTAATAAAATTCTTACTGCCGCCAAAAAAAGCGGTATCCGTCTGGCGCTCTATATCCGCGGAGATGAGCTTTCCGCATCAGAAGAGTCCTGCGACTGGTTTGACGCGCTTCTCACTAAAGGCAAAGACGGACTGTATATGGATTACGGCGGGCCGATACATGAAACTCTTCCTCCCAATGAACGTTTTCACGGCGGACGGATTGCTTTCCGCAGGCATTACCTTAAACTGCGCAGATACCGTGAACGGATCGGCGAGGACGGTTTTTTTCTCTCGCACACCGGACCGTTTTTCTCGGCTCTCGGCATGACAGGCGGACTGATTGACGGGTATGTTTCCGGCGAGGGGGAACGCGGTCTTCTTATCAAAGGACGGAAAGAACATGAATATTACAGTGAAGCTTTTGCTTCTCATGGTTCAATGTGGACGGCGGCGTTTCCGGAATACGGCACAGAGAAAATGATTCCCTACCTTGCCGCCGCAGGACAAATGCCGCACGCCCCGCTTGGTACACAGGTGCGTTCATCATCACTTGCGCATCCCGGAGAACCCGGTATAAACGACGTGCATCTTCGTCCGCTGTGGAAACTCTGGGGACTTTTTAAAGGGCAAAAAAACATCGGTGTGTACAGTGATTACAACTGCTACGGCGTACTTTGCCATAAAACCGGAGAAACCGGCGGCTATCTAATGGTAAACGCCGCCAAAGATACCGCGCTTTTCATTATCACCAATTTTTCTTCCAAACCGCAGGAAGTCTGTACGCGTATTAATTGGGCAGACACAGGGTTTAAGCCGGTAAAGGGCTGTATCCGGTTATGCGCGCCGGACAGTGACGGTCCGGGAAAGCCCATGCAGTATGATGATACAACAAATTTTAAAGCATATCTGAAAGGATATGGTGTCGCGGGATGGTTTTTTTCATGCGATGAAAAAAAGTCAAAAGTAAAAAAATCAAACGCAAAACAAACGAAAAAGAGTACGGACATTACGTATATCCCCCGGGTTTTAAAAGAATACTGCGCGCCGTATCCCGTACGTGATACATACTACAGAAAGCGCCTGGAAGCGGCCGCTGTCCAGCGTTCTTTGCGTCTTAATCCTGTCCCTGCAAAGAAAATATTTCTCCGGGTCGCAATACCGGAACTCGCGATACCTTATGAAGATTCACTCTATTGGGATTTATATGAAAACTCTCTTGCGTTGGGCAAATTTGAAAACGGGGATTTTGTCAGGCTGGGATGGATTAGCCGGAACGGATTGGTACATGAAGAGCCGAAAAAAAAGGATTTTATTTGGCCGGGCGAACAGTCCGGATTCATTGATTTATCCCTCCTGCTGCAGCCGGGGACTTATCATCTCGGTATCCAGAGTTTTCATCAGGGCGAACCTTTTTATTCATTCATTACTGCATCTTTGTCACACGATACCAATGGAACGAATCAATACGACCTTGAGTTCATGAATGAAGTTGAACCTGACCGCGCGTTTATTACGTGGACTACACAGTTGGTGTAGAAATGGACTTACTGCGCCGGTATTGAAGTAACTGCGCGGGGTATTCTCTCTTTATCTCTTTTGCGGCAGCCGGCCTGAGCCGGTAAAATCCCTGGGATACCCGCTCAAACCAGTTGTATACATCACGGTACAAAATAAATGTGGAATTAGCCGGTCCGCCGCGCTCCCGTATCAGCGCAGTACTCAGGGGTATATTTTTCTCCGACATGAGGATTGCGGCAATCTTCAGAGCCTTTTCACGGTATGCGGTAATCAGTTTTGTGCGCACGCTTCCGCCCGTATTATAATCTCCGCTTCGCTCAGAAAACTCTTTCAGAAGCAGTTTCCGTTTCCGTACTCCATGCGCGGATTGTTTGGAGGGAACAGGTTTGACCGCTTCCTGCACTAGCGCGCATGCCGGATCATTTTCTGTGCCGGCTGCTACGTCAGTGTCCGGCCATGAAATAAATAAAAGGCCGATGCCGGTTTTTTTGCAGAGTCTTTTTATATCCGCCCATGGTCCTTTCCTTCCCATTGTCTTTAACCGGGGGATTGCCGCATATACAGCCGCGCCGAATGTCTGCCGTGCGATAGCCTGGTACACCAGTTTCAGGTTGAAAGAAAGCTTGGTTTCTATTATTACGAGATCTTTTCCGTTCCATGCGGCGCAGTCGCAATGCGCAATTTCACTGCGCACCTCAAAACCAAGGTTTTGGATATAGAGCGCGGCGGCACGGGCAAGTATCTGTTCTCCGGCTGCATCAGTCCTTTTATCACCGCCGCGCATATTATTCAGAAGAAATTATAATGGTTAAAAAATATAACAGTGCTGCTGCCGGGCAAACGAATGAAATTCAGCTTTTTGCATTTTTTCTATATTTGTCTGCCAATTGTCGCCGTAGTGGGTGAGAATTATTTTTTTCCTGAGTTTGAGCGGAAGTGCGGAGAGTTCATCGATTGAACTGTGCACGCCGCCGGTAAATAACTGACAATCGTGAAAAATTACTTCGAGGTTAAATTTCCCGTCAAATTCTTCGAGAAGGTCCTGATCAAAACGGGTGTCGGATGTAAGCATGACTTTATTGTCGAGAATGAGCGCGGTACTCCATGCCGAGGTTTCCCAGCCCGGTGTGCTGTCGGGGATATGTTTAGTTCTCGGCATTTTCAGGTTGATTCCGCCGACATTCGCTTCCCATGTTTGACGGGTAAAACCATCTGATTTTAGCGGCCGGACTACATTCCAAAAATCACTGAATTCGAGGTATTTGCCGTTTTTTTCCTCAGAATAGGTACTGCCCCCTTTGAGCGATTCTTCCCAGAGGATTTTTTCATATTCTTCAGTAATGATAATATTCGGCTTTTTCCGGTACGCGTACCGCCCCATCATCATTACCTCTTCAAGCCCTCCGATATGATCGTTATGGCTGTGAGTGACATGGTAGGTATTAATATCAATCATTGGTACACCTGCAGCGATTAAGCCCCAAGTGCACCGCGGCCCGCAGTCAACCAGAAACCAGTCCGGACCTTTCATTATAAGAAAATTTGTCTGATATAAGGTTTTTGCAAACGCTGAACCGACCCCAATAAGGAAAATAGTGAGAGCTTGCGTACTTTTATGAAAGCCGGGAGTTGGTTTGATAATCTGCATGTGACAATATCTGTTGTGTATTATACCTTGTAATCCGATTTATTATAAATTTACCTTTTCTTTAGACAACGTGAAAGGGTTTCGCCGATAATTCAGGCGGAGGTTTGCCGGTTTTCTTTTCTCTATAGGTGACGTGGTAGGGATTTCGCCACCGGCAATTCAGCCGGACGTTTGCCTCCGCCCTCCTGGCGTCGGACTACACTCGGCAAAAAGGAAAAATTTTGG
>Ga0180007_10001124_pt1 | contig 38363 bp, 25 predicted proteins | sample MM_PC_MetaG_FD_121122 | JGI IMG/M metagenome (GOLD analysis project Ga0180007, IMG submission 121122) | Groundwater microbial communities from the Aspo Hard Rock Laboratory (HRL) deep subsurface site, Sweden - MM_PC_MetaG | ecosystem: Environmental > Aquatic > Deep subsurface > Groundwater... | reverse complement strand
GTGGTCACAGTTCCGGGGAGTCGCGAAGAGTCTCTCCCCAGGTGGTCACAGTTCCGGGGAGTCGGGAGCAATCCCGCCTCATGTAGCCGCAGTTCCGTGGGGCGGCCAGAGTCTCTCCTCCCGCGGTCACAGTTCCGGGGGGTCGCGAAGAGTCTCTCCTGAGGTGGCCATGGTTCCGGGGGGTCGCGGAAAAACTTCGCGCGCGCGATCACATGTCCTGGAAGTCGCGGAGAATCTTCTCTCACGTTGTCTCATTTCCAGGGAGTGGAAGGGAAAATGGAAGTAGTGGATCTAGGCCTGCGGGGCCGGCGCAGGATCCGCAGTGGAACCACCGGATTGGCGCTGCAGCCGGAAGAAGGGCTCGAGCACGTAGGTCCGCGCTTTATCCTCCGGGCGCTGCTCGATGAGCATCAGGGCCGCGCGCAGGGTCCGCTCGAACTGGGGCGAGACCTTGGCCAGGATCTCGGGCTTCCCGGCCACGAGGCCGCCGCGTTCGGTGATCTTCTGTTCGAAGTTCGCCTGGGCGGAGATCATCTGGTCCACGAACACCCGGGCCTGGCACTTCTCGATCTGGGGTCCCATCTCGGAGAAGCGCGCCAGGATCTCCTGGGTTTTCAGGGTCTGGGCTGCGTGGGAGTAGTAGATCCAGTTCAGACCGTCGGGCGCCAGCACCTCGAGCAGTTGGGAGGCGGCCTCCCAGCAGTCACTGTGGGCGTTGGAGAGCATCCGGGATCTGAGAAAGAAGTAGAAGGCCTGGTCGGCGCTGTCCCGGCCCTGCTCGGCAAACTGCACGGCCTCGGTGGCTGGTCGCGTGTCGAGGCCACCGTAGCCTTCGACCATGCGCAGGATCACGGGCTCCAGCAGCGCAACAACGTGCATCATGACCGGGTCGTCGGCCCACTCCTCCTTGATGCGCCGGAGCATCTCTTGCGAGGCCACGACCTTTTCACGACGGGAATAATACGAGGTACGGATCTTGGACATGCGGAACAACTCTCTTTCTTCGGCGTTCCCACGCCATGCTTGTCGGCGCACGTGCGCCGCGTTCTTCGGCGTCCTTTCGCCGAAGTGTTGGGGGGCTGTGTCTTCCGTCCTGGTTTTCCCGTCACCCGGTGATTGGTATCACTTGGACTACGGGACCGACTACCATGTCGTTGAAAATTCCTCTAAATAATTTCCCGGCCTATGTCAAGCCGGAAATAACGCAAAATCGGAGCATTTCACTCCGCTTTCCACCCAATAGGCCACTCGCAAACATCACGCATTATTTTTCCTGGTTGACATCATTTCTATTTGTCAGAAAGTGAAACAAGTCCGAGGCTCATCTCACCGCAGTCGACCTGATTGAAATGGGAAAGCAGGCCTCTGAAGAGTTCTCCTCCAGGCACCCCGAACTATCCGTCGAGTGCGTAGAAGCGCTCGCCTGGTGCACCACCTGGGATTACAAGTAATTGTGCTTTCTATCCGCCCTACCCGTCGGTGCGGACGTTCTCCAGGGCGCGGCAGCGCAGGGCGATGGCCGCCGTGTGGCGGAAGGCCTGCAGCACCTCGAGGGGGGGATCCGGCTCCCCGGGGAGCAGCGCGATGAGCGAGGTGCCATAGAGCCGGCCACCGTAGACGAAGGAGAGGGCGATGAGCCGGTCGATGCCCAGCAACTGCTGGATCGCGGCGGCCACCGGACGCGGGATCGATCCGAACGCCGCGTCATAGAGGCTCTCGATGCGAACCCAGCCGCTGGACATGACCTCGGCGACCATCTCGTCGGTGACCGGGGTGAAGAGGTCCTCCACGCGGGACCCCAGCAGGGTGATAACCTTCCCCAACACCCCCGCGTCGACCTCGTAGTGCCGGTGCCGCAAGGCCGATACGGCCGGATCATACTCGGACATGGTGACGAAGCGGGCGCCGGTGAACTCCATCAGGCCCCGGGCGATGAAGGCGTGGATGTTGGCGTCGGGCGGCAGGGAGGCCATGTCGACGGTGAACAGGTACAGCAGCGCCAGCCCCCGGTCCCGGTAGTTCCGGTAGTCCTGAAGGCGCCGCTGCTCCTCGTCGGCGGCGGTCACGTCGTGCACCATGCCCGTCAGGCCACCGTCGGTCAGCCGGACGCGGACCCGTCCCACGAAGGGACGCCCCCCGGGGCCCAGCATGCGCAGATCCAATTGCAGGGGCCCCGTACGGGTCCCGACGGCCTGGGCCAGGGCATGGCCGGCCAGCTCACGGTCCGACGGGTGCAGGAGGGCACCGAAGTGCCGACCCACCAAATCGTGGGCCGGTTGCCCGAACAGGGCGCCGGCCTTCTCCGATACGTAGGTGATGTGGCCGTCGCGATCGGCCAGGAAGACCCCGTCGGGCAGCAGGGAGCTGAGCGACAGGAAATGTGGGTTCTGGGTGGGCTCGGACATTGCCACTCCTTGGCATCGGCGATCCATCGATATATCCGAAATGAGAATCAGAAAAATCTTGAAATCGTTTGTAATATACTTTACGGAAATTGCCAAGGATTCTTTCGGCAAATGATGCCCGACGGCATCCCGGCGGGCTACAGGGGAATGAACTTCAGGAAGATGTCGAGGAGGCCGTTGTTCGGGCGGCCGTCGAGGGCGCCTTCGGTGGTGCCGACGATGAACAGCCTCCCGGTCGGATCCACCGCAACCCCGTTGCCTTGTTCAGCCGTGGAAGTACCCCACATCATGGTGCGTGTCTTCATGCCGTTGAGGTCGAAGCTGGAGAGGAAAATGTCGGTCATTCCCAGGAACGGCTTCCCGTCGATCACCTCCGCGGCCGAGCCTGTGACGTGCACGAGGTTGTTGTTGAAGACGACACCATGGCCGACGTCGTTCTGGGAGGACCCCCACTGGCTGGTCCAGTTGAACACGCCGTCTACTGTGTGGCTGGTGAGGAAGGCGTCCTGCTCGCCGAAATGGGTCTGGGTGGGCATCGTGCCGATGGTGAAACCGGTGACATACACGTTCCCCGAAATGTCGAGGGCGATCCCGTGCCCCTCCTCCTCGTCGGGGGTCCCCCACATCCGCGTCCACTGGCGGCTGCCGCTGGCGTCGAATTTCACCAGGAAGGCATCGATCATGCCCATGGGCGCATAGCCGTCGACGGCGCCGTTGGTGCTCCCGGTGATGAAGGAATTGCCGGAAGCATCCACGGTCATGGCGAAGACCAGCTCCGAGGCCGTGGAGCCCCACAGCACGGTCCACAACTTGTTGCCGGTGCCATCGTACTTGGTCAGGAAGAGGTCGTCGACGCCATGGTTCGGGTGTCCGTCGAGATCGTCGTCGGTGTAGCCGGTGACGTAGATGTCGCCGGTGCCGTCCACGCCCACGCCATGGCCCAGCTCCTCGCCGGCGGTGCCCCACTGCCGGGTCCACTGCCACTCGCCGGCGGCGTTGAACCTGGTCAGGAAGATGTCCTGGCCGCCGCGCGCCGTCTGGCCGTTCATGGCGCCGCTGGTCCTGCCGGTGACGTAGATGTCGCCCGTGGCGCTCACGGCGACCGCATACCCGATGTCGATGCTGGTCGAGCCCCACTGACGCGTCCACAACTTCTGTCCGTCGGCGTTGAACCGGGTCAGGAAGACGTCGATGCCGCCCGAAGAGGGCTGCCCGTCCAGCGAAGCATTGGTGGACCCGGTGACGTAGAGGTTTCCGGCGGCGTCGGACGTCACAGCCAGGCCCTGGTCAATGGCAGACGTGCCCCAGAGCTCGGTAGTCCGGCAGGTGCCGGGGGCCTTGATGCAGGAGGCCGAGCAGGTCGCCTCGCCGAAAAAGAGGTTGAAGGCCCGGCAGTCGGTGCCCAGGGCGCCGTCGCACTCCTCGAAGGCGCTCTGGAACACGCCGTCGCCGCACTTGCCGCCGCAGGAGGTCATGTCGAACTGGCAGGTGTCGCACATGAGCGTGCCAGGATATTGTCCCAGGTTCTCGCAGGTGGCTCCGTTTAAGCTGTTCCCGTCGCAAAGTTCACCCTCGGAAGTCTGGACGATGTTGTCCCCGCAGGAGCCGACACAGTTGGTGGTCACGAAGGTGCAGGCGTCGTCGCAGGCCAGGGTGCCGCCGTAGAAACTGAACATGAAACAATCCTTGCCGTTGAGCTCGTCGAGGTCGCACTGCTCGAACCCTTCCTGGCGGATCCCGTCGCCGCAGAAGCCGCCGCAGGTGTCGAAGTTGTACGTGCAGTCGGGGTTGCAGGCGAGGATGCCCGGATGGTAGCCCTGCGTCTCGCAGGTCTGGCCGTCGAACTCGATCCCGTCGCAGTCCTCGCCGAAGGGGCCCTGCACGATGCCGTCGCCGCAGCTGCCGACGGCCTCGCATGAATCAGTCTTGTAGGACATGCAGTCCGCGGAGCAGGAGAGATCCCCGCCGTAATAATCGAGCCCCTCGCAGGTCATGCCGTCGAGCAGCGCACCGTCGCAGACCTCGCCCGCGGCCGCCTGGATGACGCCGTCACCGCAGGAGCCGGCAGCCTCGCAGGCGGTGAGGTCCAGGGTGCACGTCTCCGTGCAGGCGAGGGTGCCGCCATAGTAGTTCAGGCTCTGGCAGGAGGCGCCGTCTGCGAACGCCGTGCCGTCGCAGGGCTCGGATCCGACGACGAGCCCGTCGCCGCAGATCGTGGAGCACCCGTTGGGGGTGGCCTCGTTGCACTCCCAGCCGGACTCCAGCGTGCAGGCCGACGAGCAGCCGTCGTTGTCTTCGGTGTTGCCGTCGTCGCACGCCTCGCCCAACTCCCGGTAGTCGTTGCCGCAGGAGCTCGAGCAGCCCGTGGTGTCGTAATGGCATTCCCCGTCGCAGGCCAGCGAGCCGCCGCCGAAGCCCAGGTTGGCGCAACTGTTGCTGTTGAGGTTGGCGCCGTCACAATCTTCTCCGTCGGAGGCGTCGACCGTGTTGTCGCCGCAGCGACCGCCGCAGTCCGTGCGGTCGAAGGTGCAGTTGGCCGCACAGGTCAGGGTGCCCGTCAGGTTATAGTGCCCCAGGGCCCCGCAGGTGAACTCGCCGACGGTGGAGTCGCACTCCTCACCGGGGTCGACAAAGCCGTCCCCGCATGGATCGACCGTCTTGGTCTTGGTGTTGCACGAAAAGAAGAACAACGGAAAAATGCAAAGGGCAAGCAACCTGATATTCATGATGTGTTTCTCCCTGAGAAAGCTACCTGCCCTTTTACACCCGAAGGCGGGAACGAGCAAGGATGAAAGATTCCGCGGCCAACCCAGGCGGGAGCGCCATGACGTGAATGGCAAGTTCGGGCGGGCTCCGGAAGGAACCCGGAATATGGATTATTATCTAGAACGGCGCGAAGACCACAGGGTACTCCAGGGACCATGGGACCACCGGGATGGTGCTGTCGGCTGCGTCGCGGCCCTTCTCCCCGGCGAAGTGGACCAGGTCCGCCGAGAACAGGAGGCCGCCGGAGGCGTCGGTGTCCGCGGAGACGTCCTCGAGGAGAATCGCGACGACGTTGTCGGTGCCGTCGTCGGTGAGCAGGGAGTCGGCCAGCGGGAACTCGTCGGGGGAGGTGTTCATCCACATCGACCGCAGCGCACGCGTCCAGGCCCCGCGCTGAAGGAATTCCTCGTCGGAGAGCCAGCGACCGATGAGCTTCCCGTTGAGCCAGATCGTGGCCCGCAGGTTCCGGCCCGTCAGGCGCAGCGCCAGCGGGGCGCGCCAGGGGGTGGCGGGGCGCGCCGCGGGAGTGGAGAAGGAGGTGCGGTACCAGAGCAACTGCCCGCGCCCGAGGGTCAGCGGCAGGGTCCGCGGCATGAATTCGGACTCGTCGGCGCCGGGCTCGAACCAGCCTTCGCGCTCCCCCGTCGAGAGCGCCTGCGCCTGCCAGTTCACCAGATCCCGTCCGGCCAGGCGGGCTGCACCCCAGAGCCCCTTGACCGCGTCGAAGCCCAGCGACGGGATCTGCGCGCTGGTGGCGATGATGCGGCCGCGAGGCCACATGAAGCTGCCGTGGCCCCAGATCTCGACGCGGAAGAGCACCTCGTTGTCGCCGGGCACCAGGTATGGCCGCAGATCGGCGAACCGGTAGGACCCGTTCCATGCCTGGTTGTCGATCTCGGTGCCCACCGGGCAGACCGTGGTGATGTACTGCCCGTTGACGTATATCCCCACGATGTCGGAGGCGTGATCGATGTAGAGCTGGCCGTTGTCGGGCACCGGGTCCGGCAGCGAGACGGTGGCGCGCACCCAGGAGGGTCCCGAGATGATGCCTGCGTCCTCCAGGGGCGCTGCCGCGGTTCCCAGCTCGAGCCAGTCGTCGCCGGCTCCGGGGGCGGACTCGGGACGCACCCGGCCGGTGGCGGACAGGTCGGGCAGCCCGGGCGCGGCGACGACGTCCGGGGTGTCAAAAACTGTCACCCCGGAGTCGGCGTTGAACGCGGGGTCTCCATAGCCCCAGTTCAGTTGGACGGGCGTGTCCGAGAACAGGAACACCCGGTCCGTTCCAGGGGAGAGCGACACCCGGGTCCGCAGGTTCATGGCGTCGTCGTTGAGAAGCTCGAGGTCGGCCGGCGGCGTGAGCGCCAGGTCCTGGAAGGCCGCGCGGAAGAACCACAGCCTGCCCGCGTCGGCGGTGGAGAGCAGCCACAGGCGCAGCGTCTCCCCGGAGGCCGTGCGAAGCCGGACGACCTGCGGCGCCCCGGCGGTCCAGGTGAACACGAGCTCGTCGGCGGGGGCTGCCGTCTCGCGGATCACGCCCTGGTCTGCGAAGTCGACCCCGGGCGCGGCGGCGAAGCCCGAGAACGAAACCTCGCCGGTGACGCCGGCAGGACAGTGCAGCACCAGCAACTGGTCACCGTTGAACCCGCGCCGGGTGAGGACCCCGGCGGTGGTGTAGCGCAGCCTCAGATCCGTCAGAAGCGGGAGGTTCCCCACCGCGATGTGCGCAAAGTGCCGCTCCTCCGGGGAGTCCACGCTGTTCATCTCGCTGGCGCCGGACGGGGCGCCTCCGGGGTAGGTCTCCGTCGGCAGCGTCATGGTGGAGAACCGCGGGAAGGACACGCCATCGACGGTGACCGACAGCGGTGCCAGCTCCACGGGCGTCGTGCCCTCATTGAGCAACTGGACGAACCAGACGCCGTCGGGGGTCCGGAACCAGTAGTGGACCCGGGTGCCTTCCTCGAGGGCGCCCACCTCGGCGCTGGAGACCGCGAGGCCCGGCTCGGCGCCGTCGAAGTCCCCGCTCCGCAGCGGGTGGAGCAGCGGCGCCAGCAGCGGATCGAAGGCCTCGAAGAAGGCGTTGACGCGCCGGAAATGATAGAACTTCTCCCGCAGCGAACCGGCCGGACCGATGGCGCCGTAGTAGTCGATCACGTTGTGGAAGTAGCCGACCGTCGGGGACACGAAGCCCTGCAGCACCCGCTCGGGCGAGGCGTCGACCATCGACTGCAGGCCGGCGTTGTTAAGGACCAGCGCGTTGTGCCGGTCCGGGGTGTGCATGCCGGCGACGTTGAACGCGAAGTAGGCGTCCATCCCGCCGAACAGCGTGCGCGTCATGCGCGAGGCCTTGCGCTCGCTCTCTGTCGTGCCCGAGGGCATGCCGGTGAACCGCCCGCCGTACTGCGTCGGATCGTGCATGGAGGTGACCACGTCGTAGGCGAGCTTCTCGGTCCCGCCGGAGATGTACATGTTGGGCATCGGGATCACGCCGGCAAGGTCGCCCATGCCGGAGATCCTGGAGTCCCCCGGGCAGGTCGTCACCGGCACGTCCACGCCCTGCTCGAGCAGCATCCCGTGCAGCGCGGCCAGGTACGCGGTGGTGCCGATGTCCTGTCCGACCGGGCGCTCGGTGCCGCCCTCGTACCAGGCCAGCTTGTCCACGCCTGCGAACGTCTCGAACCAGTTGTACTCGTTTTCGATGGCATACAGGATGATCGGGCCCCCATGCGTGATCAGGTGCGGCAGGATCGCATCGTTGAGCGCCGCGAAATAGGCGCGCACCCTGTCCAGGTAGTCCGGATCGTTCGTGCGGAGGTTCACCAGGCCGTCGGCGGCCAGGGACTTCTTGGTCGAGGTCGTGACCAGCCAGGCAGGCATCCCGCCGCCGTTCATCTCGTTGCAGATGTATGGACCCGGGCGAAAATATACGTACAGCCCGTGGGCACGGCAGGCTGACAGGAAGGCCAGCAGGTCGGTGAAGTCGAAGAGGCCGGGCTCCGGCTCCACGACGTTCCAGGGCACATAGACGTCGACGGTGTTGAAGCCCGCCGCCGCGAATTTTCGCAGGCGGTCGTCCCACTCGCCGCGGGGCAGGCGGAACCACTGCAGCGTGCCGCCGCGCAACGTGCGGTAGTCTCCGTCGAGGACGAAACCCTCGGGTCGGATCTCGATACCGGAAAAGGCGGGGGCGGTGAAGTTGTTGGCCGTGCAGCCGTCCGGGCATGCGCCTGCGTCGTCGGGCGGCGTGTGGTTCTGCCAGCCGGCGGCGTCGGGGTCGTCGAAGGACCGCGACGGCGCATCATCACAGGCGGTGAGGAACCACGGAAGAAGAAGAAAAAGAAGAAGAAGAAAAAGAAGATTTTTACCACGGAACACACGGAACACACGGAACATCAGAGGCAAGTGGAACAGGGGGCGTGGTTGAGGTTGCCGCAAGGTGCCAGTGCTACCGATCATTCAAGAATTGCTCCCGAAGGGTTTTCAACCCCTCTTCCCACATCCACTTTCCGTGTGTTCCGTGTGTTCCGTGGTGAACTCTTCCCTCTTCATTCTTCCTTCTTCCTTTTGTTCCGTGGTAAAAATTCTTCACCATCGTGATTTTTGGCTACTTGCCCTTGCCCGAGCGAGCGCTCTCCCAGCCGTCGACGCGCCAGGCGCCGTTGACCTTGCGCAGCACCAGCAGCACCGCGCCGGTGGCGTCCAGCGGGATGCGGGCGACCTCGCCCGAACCCGAGGTCGTGCTCATCTGCTCGGCGGCCTTCTCGATCTGCTTGATCTTCTGTTCGATCTCGTCGGAGACGGCCTTCTGATAGGCCGGCGACAGCAGGGACAGGTACATCGAGAAGTCGCGGCGCTCCAGCGCCGACACCAGCATGCGGATCAACTGGGCCGGGTCCGAGGGGGCCGGGCGCAGGCCGGGCGCGTCCTCGACCCGCCACTGCCCGGGCTTCTCGGCGACCATCGTCGCCGTGACGTCCTTGCGTAAATAGATGACCGCCTGCATGCGGGCGTTCTTCAGTTTCATGCGGCGGGCCTCGTGCACCATCTCACGGCGGTTGGTCTTCCACTCCCGCTCGAACTGGGCATACGGCATTTTCTGCTGGGTGTCCGAATCCAGCAGGCGGTAGGCTTTCCGGGGCTGGTTGGACAGCACGGCCTCCCGGTACTCGTCGAGGGCCCCCGAGAAGCCTTTCTCCACCTGGGTGCGTCCCCAGCATCCCGCCGTCAGCAGGGTCACCGCACAAATCATCCAATAAAAGACACGCATCCGGTTCACCTCGTTTCGAGGCTGGATTCTACAAATGCAGCCTCCTTTGGCAAGCTGTTTCCCACCGCCGTGTCCATCGGTGGTTATTTTTTTATCTATGCGCCCATACCCAGCGTCGTTTCCCTTGCAATCCGAGGCGATCCGCGATACGGATCCGCCTTGCCGCGGCGGGTGGCCGACGCGCAGGGAAAGAGCGAGGATTCACATGAAAAAAGCGTTGATTCTGGCGGCGGGGAGAGGCAAACGGCTGGATCGGAAGAGCAAGCCCAAGCCGCTCGTCGAGGTGGGCAACCGCCCGATCCTGATGCACGTCATCGAGGGTCTGGCCGCAGTCGGCATCGAGGAGTTTCATATCGTCGTGGGCTTCGACCGCGAACGCATCGTCCGAGAGGTCACCTCCCGGGTGGCCGGCCAGTGGAAACTGAACTTCATCGACAACACCTCCTTCGACGGCGGCCTCGCCCATAGCGCGCTGTGCGGACGTGAAGCCCTGGACGAGCCGTTCATCCTGAGCATGGGCGACCATCTCTTCGACGCCGCCCACTTCGCCCGCATCGCAGCCAGTCCACCCGAAGCCGGCGGCGTGACGGTGCTCGTGCATCACAATCCGCCCACGGAGAAGGCGACCTCCGACTCCGTCAAGGTTCGTGGGGAGGACGGCCGGGTGAAGGCCATCGGCACGGATCTGACCGAGTACGGCGGCGTCGACATGGGCCTGTTCTCGTGCGACCCCGAGGGACTGTTCCCGGTGCTGGCCGAAGCCGTCGCCACGACGCCCGACGCCTCCCTGGCCGAGGCGCTCCAACGGCTGGCCGGGCGAGGGAAACTGACCTGCCTCAAGGCCGACGCCGCCGGCTGGGACGACATCGACACCCCCGTGGATCTGATCCGCGCCGAGATGCGGCTTCGGGATCAGGCCCGCGCCGGCGTGCTCTCCCATGTGATTCTTGCGAGCACGAAGGTCCCCGACGCGGTACATGACTTTGTCGTGGGCGAGCCCGTCACCACCAAAATGGTCATGATGCGCGGCTTCTTTGACCGCCCCGAGGGGTTCGAGTTCATCCCCCGCGAGAGCGCCAGTTCGCCGATCTTCGTGTTCTCCGACGAGACCGTGACCCCCCTGTATGCCGCGCCCCTGTTCGAGAAGATGCGGTCGATGGGCTACAACGCGCACCTGATCACGATGCCCGACGGGGAGACCAGCAAGAGCCTGGCGAGCTTCGTCGAACTGACCGAGCGCGTGCTGCGCCTGGGCGTGGACGAGCGGTCCGTGTTCGTGAGCGTCGGCGGCGGCGTCGTGTGCAACGTCTGCGGCTTCATCGCCTCGTGCATCTACCGTGGCCTGAACCTCGTGCACCTGCCCACCTCGCTGATGGCCCAGTGCGACGCGGCGATCAGCCACAAGCAGGCGATCAACGGCGCCTTCGGCAAGAACATGGTGGGCTCGTACTACAGCCCGCGCATGGTGATCGTCGATGTGAACACCCTGCGCACCCTGCCCACACGACTGATCCACGACGGCCTGGCGGAGGTGCTCAAGCACGCGCTCTGCCAGGAGCCTGACTACGTCGAATACCTGATGGCCTACGAGGGCGACTGCGTGCGTGACATCGACTTCCTCGAGAAGGTCGTCTCCAAGAACGTCCGTCTCAAGTGCGAGCTGGTGCACCAGGATCCGAAGGAGCACACCGTGGGCATGGTCATGCAGTACGGCCACACCCTCGGCCATCCGGTGGAGCACATGTCCGGCTACCAGTTGTACCACGGCGAGAGCGTCGCAATCGGCATGATCGTGGCGGCCCGGGTCTCCCGGATCCTGAACATCTGCGGAGAGGAGCTGGTGACGGCCCATGTGGACCTGTGCGCGAAGTTCGGCCTTCCCACGACGATCCCCGCCGGCATCACCGTGGACGGCCTGATGGAGGCGCTGAAGTACAACAAGCGCTATCTCACCGAGGGGACACAGATGTCCCTGCTGACCGACATCGGACGGCCGTGGGCGGTCAACGGACGCTACGTGATTCCCGTCACCAACGGCATCATCCGCGAGGCCATCGAACAGACGATGGGGGTGCAGGCATGACGCGAAAGGTCGCCATCGTCACCGGCGCCGGCAGCGGCATCGGACGTGCGATCACCCAGCGCCTGGCGACCGACGGATGGTTCGTGCACGCCGTGGGCCGCCACGCCGGGTCGCTCCGCGATACGGCCGCCCTGTGTCCGGAGGACGCCGTCGTTCCGCTGGAGCTCGACGTGGCCGACCTGGATGCCTATGCCGCGGCGTTTGCGCACGTCCCTGTGGTTCACGCGCTGCTGGCCAACGCCGGCATCTGCCGGCAGGCGACGCTGGCAGACGACTTCGCCGACGAGGTCTGGCGGACGACCATGCGCGTCAACGTCGACGCCGTGTGGCAGTTGTTCCGCACCTTTCACGATCGCCTCGCCGACGGGGGCCGTGCGGTGATCATCTCCAGCGGCCTGGGCAAGCTCGGCCGCCCCGGCTACGGCGCCTACGCGGCCTCCAAGCACGCCGTGCTGGGCCTGGCCAAGTGTTTCTCCAGGGAGCTCGCATCACGCGCGATCACCGTCAACGCCATCTGCCCGGGCTGGGTTGACACCCCCATGGCCCGCGGCGATCTGGCCAAGAACGCCGTCACCTTCGGCACCACCCCCAAGCTCGAATATGAGAAGGCCTGCGAGGCCATCGCGCTGCACCGCTTCGTGCAGCCCGAGGAGATCGCCGCCCTGGTCGCCTTCCTGCTGTCTCCGGGCGCCAGCGCCATCACCGGGGAAGCCTACAACATCTCCTGCGGGGAGTTCTTCGCGTGAACGCCTCTGAATTGTCCGCAAACGCGGAATTGTCCGCCAGGACCGCAGAGGTCGCCGCACGCGTCGCGGATTTGACCGTGCTGTGCGTGGGCCAGGTGACCCACGACCGCTACGGCGCGGACATCGTCGCCGGTGGATGCGCCTACTTCGGCGCGCGCTGCGCACAGGCGCTGGGCGCGAAGGTGCGGCTCCTGACCAGCGTGGGAGCCGACTTCCTGCTCGACCAGGATCTTTCCGGGCTTGAGGCGCACGCCATCCGCGCAGGATCCACGACGGTCTTCACCAACACCTACCCCGAGGGACAGGCGCGCGTGCAGAGGATTGAGACCGTCTCGCCACCGATCCCGCTGGCCGCGCTGCCTGCCTCCTGGGACCACGCCGACGTGCTGCTGCTGGCCCCCGTGTTCGGCGAGATCGACGCCGCCGAGCCCTGGTTTTCCGCCGTCAAGGCCCGCGTTCGCGCCGTGTGCCTGCAGGGCTTCATGAAGCAGGCTGATCCCGCCCGGGAGCTGGTCGTGGCCGGCCCGCCCCTCGACTCCCTGCCCTTCTTCCACGGCGCCGATGCGTTCTTCCTGTCCGAGGAGGACATCGCCTGCTTCGGCGGACCGGGCCTGCTCGACTTCCTGCGCAGCCGCGCCCGCCTGGTCTTCGTGACCCGGGGCGAACTCGGCTGCTCCATCCACACCCCCGCGGGCACCCTTCACGCCGGCATTTTCCCCACCATCGCAGTCGATCCCACCGGCGCGGGCGACACCTTCGCCGCTGCGACCGCCTGTGCGCTGGCCGCTGGCTGTGATCCGCTCACCGCCGCCCGCCTGGGCGCCGCCGCCGCCTCGTTCGTGGTCGAGTTCGAGGGTTCCCGCGACATGCCTGCGGTCTCGCATGCATGGAAACGCTTCTCCCGGCTGCAGGATCACCTTCTCGAATAGGCCCGCCACGAGCCTCACGGCTTTTTTCCTCAAATAACCTTTTATAAACCAACGCCTTGACAAACCATTTTTCGCTGGGATACTCTTTCTTTAGAGGCGAAAATGTGCATGAACCCTCACCCTCACTTTTTGCATCATCTGGCACGAAGAAGCCGCGATTTAAGCGAAATGAAAAATGAAAGAGCCGGTGCCCCATGAATTTCGGAGCCGGCCCAATCTTTGCGTCTCTTCTGGTCCTGGGGGGTTCGTTCGGTTGCGTTCGAACTGTGGAGCGAACCTCCTGTCCAGCCACCTGCAACGTGAGCTCAAGATGCGGCCTCCGCGAGGTGGAACGGTACTCCATGCGCTGGCCCATCGCCGGTGCCGTGGCCGCAGCGGTGCTGCTCGGCGCGGGTGGAACCATGGTTCATGTCGGTCGTGCCGAGATTGATGACCTGCAGAACGACATCAACAACACCATCATCACGCAGGGAACCCGGCCGTTTGACTGGGATTCCAGCCGCGAGGACCGGGCACTGCTCCTGCAGAACATGGGATCGGGCCTCATCGGCGCGGGGGTCATCACCCTGGTGACCGCTGCCGTCCTGTATTTTTATCAGAAAAAGACGGTTCCGGTCTCCATCATCTCTGTCGAGACTCCTGAACCCAGGTCGGAGAATGTGAAATAGATAAGGCATGGAGAGATAGATGAAAAAAATACACGGCATGGGCTACGAGGATGATACGGACCTGAAGGAGCTCATCATCGAGCAACTCAGGGGATACGGACCATGGAACGACAGGAGCATTGTGGAATACACCGACGGGTTGCGAATGGCGTTGCATGATTCTGGAGAGTGGTACCCGGCGATGGTCAAGGCCGTCTGCGAGCTTCTCACGCACCCGGATCCGGTGATCCGCACCGGGGCTGTCTCCGTCGTCGATGTGATCACGGACGATCTTGATGCGTCCACCCTCGTGGACCTGTTGCGCGATCACCGGGACCTGTTTTTCGGGGTGAATCCGCAAGGTTTTACACTGCCGTTTCGCACCGATCTGGCATGTCCCCTGCTGATCGCCCTCGGTCGCAGGGCCGATGTCTACGACTTCGACGCGATCGCGCTTCTTGAGGAGGCTGCCCGGCAGCCCCACGGGTTCTTGGTGGCTGACGACCTTCAACGCCTGAAGCGCTGATCACGCTGGTCCGGAGAGAACCTCGCGGACCTTGTCGAGCAGGATTCGGGAAGAGAAGGGCTTCTGCAGGAAGGCCACGCCGTCCTCAAGCACCCCCTGGCAGGCGACGATGTCGGCTGTATATCCGGACATGAAGAGACAGCGGAGCGATGGGAAGAGAGCGTTCAGGCTCCTTGCCAGCAGTTGCCCGTTCATCTCAGGCATGATCACATCCGTGATCAGCAGGTGGATTTCCCCCTGGTGTTCCCGCGCCTTGCGGATGGCCTCCTGAGGGGTCAACGCCTTGATGACGACATAGCCTTCCTGGCTGAGGATGCGCTGCGTGAGGTGCAGAACGGAGGGCTCGTCCTCCACGAGGAGGACGGTCTCCTGCGCGTTTCCCGGCTTCGGTACCGGCCCGATGGCTGCCTCCTTTTCGGCAGGCACAGAGGAGCGTGGCAGATGGATGTGAAACTCCGTTCCCTGGCCGGGATCGCTCTCCACGAGGATGAAGCCGTTGTTCTGCTGGACGATGCCGTACACGGTGGCGAGCCCCAGTCCAGTGCCCTGCCCGAAGGCCTTGGTGGTGAAGAACGGCTCGAAGATCCTGGCAAGGGTGCTGCTGTCCATCCCGCTGCCCGTGTCCGTCACGATGATACGGACATAGTCTCCTTCCACGGCCTCGGGATGAACCTCCCGGAAGGCTGCATCGATGGTGCAGTTGTCCGTTGAAAGGAAGATCCTTCCGACCCCGGAGATGGCATCCCGGGCGTTGACGAACAGGTTGGTCAGGATCTGCTCCACCTGCGAGGGGTCCATGTGTACCCGCCACAGGTCCCGGCTCGGCTCGAACACCAGTTCGATGTTCTCTCCGATCAGGCGCGAGAGCAGGCTGTGGATGCGTGTTGCGATCTCGTTGAGGTCCAGGGACCTCGGGGTGATGGTCTGCTTGCGCGCGAAGGCCAGCAACTGGCGGGTGAGATCAGCCGAGCGGGTGGCCGCAGCCCTGATTTCTCCGAGGTCGGACAGCAGCGAATTGTCTTCGGTCATCTGTTCCATGGCGAGCTCGGTGTGGCCCAGGATCACGCCCAGCATGTTGTTGAAATCGTGGGCCACGCCCCCGGCCAGGCGACCGATCGACTCGAGCTTCTGGGCCTGCCTCAACTGGGACTCGAGACGGGACTTCTCCAGCAACTCCACCTCGACTCTCTTGCGCGAAGTGATGTCAACCTCGATGCCGTCCCAGATCAGTTGACCATTGGCAAAGCGCCTCGGCGCTGAGCAGAACAGCCGCCAGCGCACATTCCCGTCGGGCATGCGGATGCGGACCTCAGCGCTGAAAGGGGTCATCGATGTGATGGCAGAGGCTTCAGCGTGCGCCACTTCGGCCTGATCTTCTTCAGGAATCTGTCCGTAGATCTTCATGGGATCCTGCATGACCTCGGCTGCGGTCACGCCATGCAGGGCCTCCACCCCCGCGCTCAAGTAGGTGAAACGCCGTGTCAGGCCATCCATGCCGGTGTCGATCTGGTACACCAGGCCGCCGGGGAGGTTGTCGCTGAGCGCCTGGAGCCGGGTCTCGCTCTCCCGGAGGGCCTCCTCGGCCTGCTTGCGGGCGGTGATGTCGAAGAAAACACCCACCAGACAATCGACCGAACCGACCGTCTTCGTGCTCGAACTGATGTCACAGTACACGATGCTGCCATCCTTGCGGAGGCATGGCGCATCGGCCGCCAACAGCTTTTCACCGCGGAACTGCGCCTCGAAATCCTGGATGATCCTGGGCAGCTCCCCGGGGGGGTGAAGTTCTGAAACCGAAAGGTTCGTCAACTCTTCTGCCGTGTAGCCCAGCAGTTTGCAGACTGCCGGGTTGGCGTAGAGGAAACGCCGTGTCCGGACCTCGGCCACCAGCACGCCCACGCCGATGCCTTCGAGCAACTCGCGGTAGGACCACTCGGAATCGATGAATGCATGGCTCATGGATTGGCCACCTGTCGATACACCGGCCGGCGCGTCCTGTGGCTCCATACGACGGTGAAAAGAGTGGCATAGGAGGGATCGACATGACGTAAGTGGAAGATTGAATGCGTTTTCATCGTCCGCCAGTATCCCCGGGAAACCAGGACTGGTCAAGCTGACCCTGGCTGCAGTTATTCTAAGAATTCAGTATTAGCGAACAACAATTATAAAGCATTATTTACACCATTGACAATGGCTGCTTTTGTGACATTTATGGTCAGGTCCCATATGAATTGACCCGGGAGCTGCCATGAAAAAATTCCTGCTTTTCATTGTGATGTTCACCTTCCTGCCCCTTCAAACTGCCTGCGATGACACCGAGAAGAACACGACGCCGACGCCGTGCGACGGAGTGGTCTGCAGCGGACGCGGCATCTGTGTGGTCTCCGGAGGGGGACTGCCCGTCTGCGCATGCTTCGAGGGGTACACCGCCCAGGGTCTCGCCTGTCTGTCCACGAGCGATCCCTGTCTCGGCGTGACCTGCTCCGGGCATGGCTCCTGCGTGGAGGCCGAGGACGATTCCGTGTCCTGCGACTGTGACGACGGATTCTCGGCGCAGGGGCTCGAATGTGTCGGCGAGACGGGAGTGCCGGTCTTCCAGAGCACCCCCACGACGGACGCCACGGCCGGTGTCGAATACACTTACGAAGTCGTATGCGCCCTTGAGGACGCGGCCCTTGAACTTGGCGTCAACGCTGCAGACACCTGCGGAGGCACCCTTGTGGACAACGGTGACGGGACCGGCAACTATTCCTTCACACCGCCTGCCGGTGCAGGGAACGACTCCTGCGTCCTCTCGATCTCGTGCACCGCCGGGGATGACTCCTCCACCCAGGAGGAGACCCTCTCGATCCACGATGTGGCCGCCGAAGACTGGCTCCGGATCACCGGCGGACGCCTCTTCAACTGCGGGATTCGCAACGGGAACCTTTACTGCTGGGGAGCCAATCAACTGGGGCAGCTCGGACTCGGCCACCTGAATGCGGTTCGCGAACCGACCCGGGTCGGGACCGACTCCGACTGGACCTGGGTCGACGCCGGCTGGGACCACACCTGCGGCATCCGCAGCGGTCGCCTCTATTGTTGGGGCGTCAACACCTATGGCCAGCTCGGCGACGGAACCCTCGACAACAAGGCCTCGCCGGTTCAGGTCGGCATGTCCTCCGACTGGACCCGGGTCTCCGCCGGCGGCTCCCACTCCTGCGGCATCCGGAACGAGGCCGTCTACTGCTGGGGGTACAACAACTCCGGCCAGATCGGCGACGGGTCCACGCTGGATCGCTCCACCCCGACGCCGGTGGCCACGCTCACCGTCGTCTCCGACATCGAGGCGGGCGGCGCACACTCTTGCGCCATCTCCAACCAGAACCTGTTTTGCTGGGGTCGCGGAGTGGAAGGACAGATCGGTCAGGCTGCCGACTCCACAACGCCCATCCGGGTCGGGTCGGAGACGGGCTGGACCCGCATTTCCATGGGAGATTTGCACAGTTGCGGCATCCTGCAGGGAGCCCTGTTCTGCTGGGGTTTCAATGAAAACTCCCAACTGGGAAACGGAAGCACGACCAATGCAACCAGCCCGACGCGGATCGACCAGTCCACAGAATGGACCGACGTCAGCCTGGGCTACAGCCACACCTGTGGCATCCGCGCCGGCGGTATGTACTGCTGGGGCTTGAACGATCAAAACCAGCTCGGTGACGGAACATCCATGCTGCAGGCCACGCCGACCCCGGTGGGATCGGACTCCGACTGGCAATCCGTCGCGCTCTCGATCTTCGGCTCCTGCGGCCTGCGCCCGGAGGGGCTGTCGTGCTGGGGGCTGGATTTCAAGGGCGTCCATGGAGAGGTGACCACGGCCAACCGCTGGTCTTATCACCATTGTATCATCGACGAAAACCAGGACCTGTTTTGCTGGGGTAACAACCAATACGGCCAGCTCGGTGCCGGCAACACCGATCAGTACGAGATTCTCGTGCCCGTCCCCGGGTTTGCGGGGGTCACTGTCGATGTGGAAACCGGAGGCTTCGTCACCTGTGCCGTGACCGACGCCGGCGGACTTTCATGCTGGGGCAGCAATTATGCTGGCCAACTGGGAAACGGCACCACCACGAGCAGCTCGTCGCCGCTGCCTGTGGCCGGCCTTTCCGGCATGGTCCAGGTATCCGTGGGGGAAATGCACACCTGCGCGGTGAGAGACGATCATGCGCTCTTCTGTTGGGGCAGGAACACCAACGGACAACTGGGTGACGGCACCATGAACGACAAACTTTCCCCTGTCCAGGTCGCCACCGATGTACTCCAGGTCTCCTGCGGCGGGCAACACACCTGTGCGATCAAGACGGACAAGTCCATCTGGTGCTGGGGAAACAACAACAATGGCCAGCTGGGCAACGGCACCGACATCAGCCGCACCACCGCCGCGCAGGTCATCGGCTTCACCTCGACCATCGCCGTCATGGTCAGCGCCGGGGATTTCCACACCTGCTCGCTGATGAGCGACGGAAGCACCTACTGTTGGGGAAGAAACGTCGAAGGCCAACTGGGGCTCAACAGTGGCACCTACACTTTCAACACGGCTCGGCCCACCTATGGACAGGGCACCACGAATGTCATGATCGCCGCCGGCGAGGATGAAACAGTCCTTGTGAAGAGCAACGGCTCTGTCCTCTACACAGGAGATGATATCACAGGGTATTGGGTTGCCCTCACTCGTTGGACGTCGGATTTCGTGTTCGCCGATTCAGGAATGGACCGCTACCTGGGCATCAAAAGCAACGGTGACGTCCACTGCCTCGGCTTCAACTGCACCTACTATGCGTGCGTGCCCTATGAAGTCTATTATGACGGCCCCATCGGCCAATTCACCAATTTTCCGTCACCGACTGTCATCCAATGACGGTCCACCCGCAGGTGAGCAATCCATTTGACCGCGTCGAAGGGATGACAATGGCACGTCGTGGAGGTAATTGAAAATCATGAAAACTATTGTCAAACACTCATTCCCGATGGCCCTGTTCCTCTTACTTTACATCGCCGGATGCGATGATTCCGGAACCCCTAGCCAGGATCCATGCCTCGATGTCACCTGCTCCGGCAATGGCGTGTGCATCGTTCAGTACGACAATGCCGTATGCAACTGTTTTCATGGATTTCATTCCGACGAACTGGACTGTGTCCCTGATTCACCCCCCTGCGACACCGTAACCTGTTCAGGGCACGGCACGTGCATCGACGACGGCCTGGGGAACCTCTCCTGTGACTGCGACGAGGGCTACGTCCAGCAGGAACTGGACTGCATCGCGGAGGTCCAAAACTGCGGGAACGGGGCTCTGGATCCTGGTGAGGAATGCGACACGACTGACCTGAATAACCAAACCTGCGCATCCTTGCTGCCCGATCAGTCCATGGGAGAATTGGCTTGCTCCGTCAACTGCACCTTTGACACCGAGGGATGCACCTCATCGGTCTGCGGGGACGACCTGGCCCAGGGAACGGAAGAATGCGACGGCACCGATCTGAGGGGTGTGTTCTGTGATGACCTGATCACCGGCACCACCGGGACTCTCACCTGCACCGGTGCGTGTACCCTCGACATTTCCGGGTGCATCGCACCGCTGGGAAACATCGGCGCCCCCTGCACCACGTCGTCGCAATGTGTCTCCGCCGCGGCTACCTGTCTGACCGAGGCACTGCAGGGAATGCCCTCGGGGTATTGCGTCACCGATTGCGATTCCCAGGGGGCATGCACCGAAGCCGGCACGGACTGTCTCTCTACCAGCGACTTTTCCCTCTGCGCAAAAACCTGCACCCTTGGTGGTGACGATTGCCGAGACGGCTACATCTGCGTAGATATCGGAAATCCTCTCGGAATCTGCTGGGCCGGCTGCACTGCTCATTCCCAGTGCCCGTCGACCGGCCATTGCGATATCGCATCAGGCTTCTGCAACACCCAACTGGAAGATTGTCTCAATGGCCTCGATGATGACCTGGATGGTGCCGCTGACTGCGCCGATGACGATTGCGCCAGTTCCCCCAACTGTGTCTGTTCGGAAGATTCCTTAAACAATCAATCATCTTCGAACGCCTATGTGCTTGGAATGGGTTCGCTTCCCGTCGAAGTGGAAGGCCAGATCTGCGGACCGGTTTTCCAAGACTGGTTCCGGTTTACAACGACCAATTCGTTTCCCGGTCAAATTTCACTGATCTTCACCAACAGCGTTGGAGACTTGGATCTGGGGTTGTACAATTCTGCGCTTTCGGTGATCGACGCGTCCTCCGACGTTGGCGATATTGAAACTATTTCCTACTCGTTCCAGGCCGCAACAACCTATTATATCGCTGTGGTAGGCTATGAAGAGGCCACCGGACCCTATCTCCTCAGGATAGCCCCTTCCGAGGCAGAGCTCGATGCCACGATCCTGGCCAATCCAACTTCAGGCGTTCCCGGTGGGTCCGTGGAGCTGGGGGTGACCCTCCATAACCTCGGGGGCATCACCGCCTCCGGCGTGACCGCCTCCCTGTCCTCGGCCGATTCCGCGGTCACCATCACGGATGGGTCAGCGGCCTTCGGCAATATCGTCCCGGGAGGCAGTGCCTCCAATGCAGCCGACCCGCTGATCTTCAACATCGCCGTTTCCCACATCGACAACCTGCCCGTTTCTCTGTCGCTGACCGTGACAGACATCGATGGTGGGTCCTGGGTGTTTCCCGTGTCGGTGCCGGTGCCTTCCGCCAAGCTTGATATCTCGGATTTCTCCATCAACGATTCATCCGGCGACAATGATGGAAACGCCGACCCCGGGGAATCGGTATCGCTCGGCTTCGGCGTCATGAACACCGGGGCGCTCACCGCAGCCGGTCCTATCTCGGTCACCGTGACCATGGATCCTGGTTCCACGGTCGTCGGTGCATCCTTGTCACCGGCAGGCAGCTCCCTATGCTCGTCGGCGAACCTGGCTGCAGGCACAAGCGCGATTTGTCCCTCCCGCACATTGGCAATACCGTCCGGTGCCGTTGACGGTCAGTCGATGGTGCTGAATTTCGCTTTCACGGATGCCGATGGGCATGCCTGGGTATCCCAGAAAATCCTGATCGTGGGCCCCCCGATATATGCAAGCATTCTATCCGCATTCGACCCGCAAAATGACAACGGGGCGTATGCCTGCGATCTGAAGGATGTTCTGGTCCATGTCGACACCGCGCAGACGCTGAAGGTCAAACTGCTATTTTATTCTGCCTGCACGATCTCGGGGATTCACGATTTATATCTGGCTGATGGCAACACCACGGTGAACCTGACGTTGACCCTCGAAGAGGGCGCCAAGGCGATCTGGTCCAACAACGGGGGCTCATGGAACCAAATCGCTTCTCCGGCAGGCTTTTCCGTGACCCCAATGTCAGGAAGCACCTCGTTCATCGAATACTCCATCCCGGTGGCGCAAATTCCCCACCTTACCATCACGGGAAACACGCTGTGGATGTCGGCTGCTGTGTCAACCAGTATTATTTTTGAATACACCGACTACGCCCCGGATGCAACGGGGTCCTATGAATTGGTCTGGGTGAGTTTCACCTGGTAGTTTTGCGGAAAAATTCAGGGGGACCCCACGAGACCGGCGCCGAAGAACGACACGTCGGGGAGACGCTGGCCCAGGTGGTCGAGGACTGCCGATTTTTCGGTCACGAAGGACAGGTCCGCAGGCGAGGCGTCAAGCACGTCCATGACGAGAGTGCCGACGGGGTTGTCGGAGAACGCCGTGCCGCCGGTGTCAGCCGGGACGCCGATGCCCAGGAGGATCAGATCGTCGCGGGCGGCGGCCGCCATGCGGGGGCGCAGCACCCAGGCCGAGGCCGGGCGGAACTCGACAAAGCGCCACTTCAGCGGGTCGATCCGCAGCCGCAGGACGAAACCGGCGACATGCTCCATCCCCCGGGCGGAGATCGTGGCCACCAGCCGTGGATGATCATACTGGCCGGCAGAGAAGTACACGGCGGCACCCTCGCCGACCGGCGCCTGCGCCTGCCATTGCACGGGGGATGCCTCGTTCTTCTTCGGATCGTCGCAGGCGGACCACCACAGGATCGAGCAGACCGAGAGGACAGGAAGCAGCCAGGAGTTGTCAGGGTGTCTCATTTTGCACCTCCTGAAACGGCGCCGAAGCCGGCGGAGATCAGATCCAGATCAGCATCGTCGATCACGCCGTCGATCACGGGATCCAGCCGCGTGTCAAACTGTTCGTCGATGTCATAGAGCCCCGGATTGACCTTGTCCAGCACGGCGCGCCGGCCCTGGGCCAGCACGACCTCTAGCCAGTCGAAGCCATCGGTCTCGCCGTCGAAGTTCACGTCGCCGACCACCACAGGCACGACGCGGTAGAAGGCCTGCAGGCGGGGGTTGATGCGGACCCGGACGGCGCGGTCAGCGGTGGTGATGGGGAATTCGGCGCTCAGCGAAGAGAGGGTGACTCGTGCGCGATGGAGGATCACCCCGGCCTCGTCCTCCAGGAACAGTTCGACCGGCAGGGACATCTCCGTCTCCTGGGAGAGCGTGACCTGCGAGATGCAGGGGCTCGCGTCCGGCGCGCAGGGAACGAAGCCGAGCTCCAATGTCGGATAGGTCGTTGTCCGGGCGAACGCATCAAACAGGTGTGTCAGTTCGACACCTGAGCTCTGCTCGAAGATCATCTCGACATCGTCGAGGGTGCACTCGGAATGGGTGCAGGCGTCCACGTAAACGGTGATCGCGGAGAAGAAGGCGTCGTCACCGAGGGTCACGCGGATCAGATCCAGGAAGGACGAAGTTTTGTAATAGGCCCATACGACCTGTTCATTGACGGTGTCGGGCCAGCTCCCGCCTTCGGGCAGGAGGATCGGCGGAAGCATCTGCGGGTCGGTGAGGTACCAGAGATAAATCTGGTTCCGGCGGAATTTCGTCCAGAGCACCCAGTCCGCATCCAGCGTGTCGTAGTATTTGCGACGGATGTACTCGTATTGCGAGGTGATCGCCATGCCCTCGGTCATCAGCGCGGTGCGGGAAACGTCGATCGGCGCGGCAAGGATACCCCACCACAGATGGGATATCTCGTGGGCCAGTATCTCCTCGAACCACTGCATGCTCGACGTGGTGTAGGCATCCGAAAGATAGACCAGCCCGTAAGTGGCCGTGCCCGGAAAACCCGCGACGATGGGAAGCTTGAAGATCGTCACTTCTTCGAACAGGAAGGGACCTCCGGCGACATCCTCAAGAAATGAATAGATGTCCGGACACCACTCGGCCATGTATGCGGCATAATCCTGGTTGCCGACAGGGTACCGGACACTCGTGGGCGGCTGCACGTTCTGCGCAGGGATGGACTCGAAAAGTCCGGTGAGCAGGATCAGGTTCATCCCGGAGGTGTAGGGTTCGGCGTGCCAGACCGAGACACGCTGCGTCCCGTCGATGCTCTCCGAGTTGAAATCGGCGGCCACGAGCGCGTCCAGGGCGGCCGGAGTCCGCAGCGTCAGATCCAGCTCGTAGGAGAGAGCGCCGTATGGGTCCGCGGCGTCCATGAACATCGGAAACAGCCCCGATGCCATGTAATAGGACAGTTGATCGTCACCTCCGCAGTACTGGCTCTCCCTTGCGCCATATGGCTCGCAGGCGAGCATGCCCGAGTAGGTGAGGACGATCTCGACGGTCTCGCCCGCGGCCAGCCGCGGTGAAAACCGGATCATCGAGTACTGGAACGGCGGATACTCCTGGCTGTCGACCAGCACGCCCACACCCGAGGCGTCGGCGGTTTGAAACACCATGCCCCGATCGAGCCACAGATAGAACGCGTCTCCGGTCTCGGCGTTGGTGTGCACGGTCAGCACCACCGTGGCATCCACGGTGCGCCCGTCCTCACCCAGCCAGACGTCCAGACCCATGTGCAGCAGATCCACCGCTCCGTCCTCCATGATTGATGGAGGTCCATGTTTTTCCCTGCGCACCTGCTCCACCACGCGGGCCAGCTCCGTCCGCAGGGGCATCCCGGCTGCGGGCACCCAACCCGGCCGGCCCGATCTTTCCTGCCCTGTCCGGGCGCCTGCGCCCGGCACCCAGAGCACCATTCCCAGCAAGATCATCACGATGTTCCTCAATTCAACCTCCATTCATCAGAAGGATAATTTGTACCCCATTTCCACCGTAATGTAACCCGGATTGTCCCCGGCCATCCCCCCTGTGCCCCCCTTCTCTGTGGAAACCGCAGGGACAGGACCACAGGAGAAAGAATGCCGCTGCGGGTTGTCCGAAGGACCGATTTTTCCTTTGACGTGGGAAAGAGATCTTCTATATTGCCGCCGGAGGAAACTATGATCACGAGATACTGCACTCCCCCGATGGCGGAAATCTGGAGCGAGGCGACGCGCTACGCCCGCTGGCTCGACGTCGAACTGGCTGCCTGCGAAGCCATGGAGGCCGCAGGGATCGTCCCGGCAGGTACGGCAGCCGAGGTCCGTGGCAAGGTCGTCCTGAATGCGGATCGGATCAATGAAATCGAGAACGTTACCCGCCACGACGTGATCGCATTCCTCACGCATGTCGAGGAGCAGGCCGGGGAGCCCGCCCGCTGGCTTCACCTGGGACTGACCAGCTCCGACGTGCTCGACACGGCGTTCGCGATGCAGATGCGCTCGGCCGCCACCCTGGTCCAGGACTCCCTGCGGGATCTCATCGCCGCTTGCCGCGACCGGGCTGAACTGTACCAAAACACCCCCATCATGGGCCGCACGCACGGCATTCACGCCGAACCAACCTCGCTGGGACTGGTCTTCGCCTCCTGGGCCGCCGAGCTCGACCGCGACGACGAACGCCTCACCGCCGCGATCACCCGGCTCAGCTTCGGCAAGATCTCGGGCGCCGTGGGCAACTATGCCAACCTCGAGCCGGCCATCGAAGCGCACGCCCTGTCCCTGCTCGGGCTCTCCCCCGAGCCCGTGGCCACGCAGGTCATCCCGCGGGACCGCCATGCCGAGTTCTTCTGCGCCCTGGGCATGATCGCGGGCACCGCCGAGCGCGTCGCAGTCAACCTGCGCCTGTTCCAGCGCACCGAGGTCAGCGAACTGTTCGAGCCTTTCGGGAAGGGCCAGAAGGGCTCCTCGGCGATGCCGCACAAACGCAACCCCATCCTGGCCGAGAACATCACCGGCCTCGCCCGCACGGTGCGCTCCTACGTGTCCCCGGCGCTCGAGAACATGGTCCTCTGGCACGAGCGCGACATCAGCCATTCCAGCGTCGAGCGCATGATCGCCCCCGACGCGACCTCCCTGTGCGAATTCCTCCTGTATCGCCTGGCCAAGGTCATCGCCGGCATCGAGGTCGACGAGGTCCGCATCCGGGCCAACATGGAGATCACCCATGGCCTGGTCTTCTCCGAGGCGGTCCTGCTCGCCCTCGTGCGCAGCGGCCAGCCCCGCCAGAAGGCCTACGAGGCCGTCCAGCGCTGCGCCATGGCCGCACGCGCCGGTCAGGGAACGTTCTTCGACCTGCTCTCGCGCGACCCGTTGATCTCCGAGCTTCTCCCGCCCAGGGAGCTGGACCAACTCTTCGATCTGAATCATCATCTGCGCCACGTCCCCACCATCCTGGAGCGGGTGCTTCCCAAGGAGTGATTCCCATGATTTCCCAGGCCGATCTTGAACGCAGTCTCGACCATGCGGTGCACTCGGTGGATTTCGGTGGCCGCCTCACCAAACACCATTCAGGCAAGGTCCGCGACATCTTCGTCGTCGATGACCACCGCCTGCTGTTCGTCACCTCGGACCGCCTCAGCGTGTTCGACAGGGTCATCGGCTCGGTCCCGTTCAAGGGACAGGTGCTCTCGGGCATCTCCAACTGGTGGATGGAACGCATCACCGACATCGTGCCCCACCACCTGCTGGCAATCCCCCATCCGAGCTGCGTGATCGCCAAGAAGTGCCGTCCCCTGCCCATCGAGGTCATCGTCCGCGGCTACCTGACCGGCGCCAGCCCAACCTCCATCTGGACCGCCTACGAAGGCGGCGGCCGAAGGTACTGCGGTCACGACCTGCCCGACGGCATGACCCGGCACCAGTTGCTGCCGCAGCCGCTGCTGACGCCCACGACCAAGGGCGACGTCGGTGCCCACGACGAACTGATCTCCCGTGAGGAGATCATCGAGCAGGGACTTGTCCCGGCCGATCTCTACGACCGTATCCAGACCGTGGCGATCGAACTGTACCGCCGCGGCGCCGAGCAGGCCGCACGATCGGGCCTGCTGCTGGCCGACACCAAGTACGAGTTCGGCCTCGACGAGGAGGGCACGCTCACGCTCATCGACGAGATCCACACGCCCGACTCCTCGCGCTACTGGTTCGCCCAGGACTACCGGTCCCGCGTCGATGCCGGTCTTGAGCCCCGCGGCCTGGACAAGGACTACGTCCGCAACTACATGAAATCGCAGGGATTTGTCGGAAACGGCGAAGCCCCGCCGCTGCCTGCGGACATCCGCATGGAGGCCGCACGCCGCTACATATCGCTGTATGAACTGCTCACCGGCGCGACCTTCAATCCGGACTTCTCCAGCCTGGAGACCACCGTGCTGGACCACCTGCGCTGACGGGCCGCCCTGGGCGGCAGAAGGTAATGCCATGTGCGGAATTTTCGGTATCTACGGCCACGCGGAAGCGGCGAACCTGACCTATCTCGGACTGTACAGCCTGCAGCATCGTGGACAGGAGGCCGCCGGCATCACCACCTTCGACGGCGACAGGATGCACGTCCAGCGACGCCAGGGCCTGGTCGCCGAGGGTTTCTCCATGCCCCAACTGTCCCACCTTCATGGTGATCGGGCCATCGGGCACGTGCGTTATTCCACCGCCGGCGGCTCCGACCCCCGCAACGCCCAGCCGCTGACGGTCAATTATCGCCACGGCCAGCTCGCCGTCGCCCACAACGGCAACCTGCTGCACGCCTCCGAGTGGCGCCACGGCCTGGAGGGCATGGGCGCGATCTTCCAGTCGTACTCCGACACCGAGATCATCCTGCACCTGATGAGCCGGTCCGAACGCGACACCCTCGAGGAGCGCATCCTCGACAGCCTGCGGCGCGTTCACGGTGCCTACTCGCTGCTGTTCCTCAACGAGGAGAAGCTCGTCGCCGTGCGGGATCCCTGGGGCTACCGGCCGCTGGTCATGGGCCGCATCGGGGACGCGGTCCTGTTCTCCTCCGAGAACGCCGCGTTCTCCCTGGTGGGCGCCACCTTCGAGCGCGAGGTCGAGCCCGGCGAGATGATCGTCGTCGACGAACACGGGGTGCACACGAGCTTCCCGTTCGAGCGGCAGACCGGCCGGGCCCAGTGCATCTTCGAGCATGTGTATTTCGCCCGCCCCGACTCGACTCTCTTCGGCAAGAGCGTATACGCGTCGCGGGTGCGTGCCGGGGAGCTGCTGGCCCAGGAGCATCCCGTCGACGCCGACGTGGTCATCCCCATCCCTGACTCGGGCATCGCCGCAGCCATCGGCTACGCGCGCCAGTCCGGGATCCCCTTCGGTCTGGGACTGATCCGCAGCCACTATGTCGGCCGCACCTTCATCGAACCTTCCCAGAGCATCCGGTCCTTCGGAGTCAAGCTCAAGCTCAGCCCGGTGCGTGAGGTGCTCGCCGGCAAGCGCGTGGTGGTCGTCGACGACTCGATCGTGCGTGGCACCACCAGCCGCAAGATCATGCAGTTGATCCGGAGCGCAGGCGCCTCGTCGATTCACCTGCGCATCTGCTCGCCGCCGGTGACGAACTCCTGCTTCTACGGCATCGACACCCCGACCCGCGAGGAGTTGATCGGCGCGCAGAAGTCCCCCGCCGAGATCGGCGCCTTCGTCACCGCGGACACGCTGGGCTACCTTGGACACGACAACCTGCTGGCCTCTGTCTCGGATCCCGACGCCGACCGGCACTACTGCACCGCCTGCTTCTCGGGGCGCTATCCCGAGGATCCGCACGCCCGTGCCCACCTGGAGCTGCCCTCGGTGCCCTCCCCCGACCGGTCGAATCATGGATGAGCAGACCTTCTCCTGCGAGGACACGGCGACCGCCGTCCGCGTGTTCGGCGGCAACAACGCCCACCTGAACATGCTCGAGACCGAATTTGGTGTCACGTGCAGGGTCTGGGGCCCCAGCGTGGCCATCAGCGGCACCGGTGACGCCGTGCAGAAGTGCATGCGCATCCTGGAGCGCCTTCGGCAGCTCTCGACGCGGGGCGAGGGTCTTCAGGTGCAGGATGTCCGCCTCATCATGCGGGAGTTCCTCACCGATCCGCCCGAAGCCGGGGCCGGAAAGGCCGCCCCCATCCTGACCCACACAGCGACCCGACGTTCCGTCGTGCCGCGCACGCTCCACCAGCGTGAGTACGTCGCAGCGATGAACGCCGCCGATCTCGTGTTCGGCATCGGTCCGGCCGGCACCGGCAAGAGCTACCTGGCGATGGCAGTGGCCGCCGCGCGCCTGCTGGATCACCGTGTCCAGCGCATCGTGCTCACGCGTCCGGCCGTCGAGGCCGGCGAGAAGCTCGGCTTCCTGCCAGGCGACCTGGAGCAGAAGGTCAACCCCTACCTCCGGCCGCTGTATGACGCCCTCCACGAGATGGTCGATCCGGCGCGGGCCCGCGCGATGATGTCCGATGGCAGCATCGAGGTCGCCCCCCTGGCCTTCATGCGAGGACGTACGCTCAAGCATTCCTTCGTCATCCTGGACGAGGCCCAGAACACCACCAGCGAGCAGATGATGATGTTCCTCACCCGGCTGGGAGAGGGCTCGACCTGCGTGGTCAACGGCGACATCACCCAGATCGACCTGCCACCGGGCAGGACCTCCGGCCTCGTGCAGGCCCTCTCGATCCTGCAGGGAGTCCCCGGCATCTCCGTGGTCCACTTCACCCAGGCCGACGTGCTGCGGCATCCCCTGGTCCAGCGGATCGTGGCGGCCTATGAGCGTCACGCCGCCCTCGGACGGACGGCCCCGGAGGAGAGACGTACTTGAGCACGCACCTGTCCCCTCCCCCGGTGGCCCTGATCGTCGATGACGAGGCCAACCTGCGCATGGTGCTTCGCACCCAGTTGCAGTTCGCGGGGTATGTCTGCCATGCGTGCGCCGGCGGCCAGGACGCCCTCGCGACGCTCAATCGCGTGGGGCCGGTGGACGTGATTCTCACGGATCTGCGTATGCCCGGCATGGACGGCTTCACGCTGCTCACGCGTATCCGCCAGCTCGATCCCGTGCTGCCGGTGATCATCCTCACGGCCTTTGGAACCGTCGGCAACGCCGTGGAGGCCGTCAAGGCGGGCGCCTTCGACTACATCGAGAAGCCGTTTGACCGGGACCGCCTGCTTCAGACGCTCGGCAAGGCCGTGCTGACGGTCCGCAAGCTACGCGCGTCGGCCTCCTGGGTGGACTCCCAGGAGCCGGCCGGCCGCCACGGCATGCTGGGCCGGAGCCCCCAGATCCAGCTTTTGTTCCGCGTGCTCGAGCGCGTCGCGCAGGGCGCCTCCACAGTGCTGCTGCAGGGCGAGAGCGGCACGGGAAAGGAGCTGGCCGCACAGGCGATCGTGCAACTGAGCGACCGCCGCGACATGCCGTTCGTCCGCGTCAACTGCGCCGCCATTCCGGAGAGCCTCATGGAATCGGAGTTCTTCGGTCACGAGAAGGGGGCCTTCACCGGTGCGGTCTCCGAGCGCCCCGGACGCTTCGAGCTGGCCCACCAGGGCACGCTGCTGCTCGACGAGGTAGGAGAGATTCCCCTCCCGATGCAGGCCAAGCTGCTGCGGGTGCTCCAGGAGGGCGAGTTCGAGCGCGTAGGCAGCTCTCGGATGCGCAAGGTCGACGTCCGCGTCCTGGCCTCGACCAACCGCAGCCTCACGGACATGGTCGCCCAGGGAAGGTTCCGCCAGGATCTGTTCTACCGGCTCAACGTGGTGCCCATCCAGCTGCCGCCGCTGCGCGAACGCAAGGGAGACATCCCCCTGCTGGTGCAGGCGTTCTTCGACAAGCAGAAAAAGCGGATCAACCGCCCGGAGCTCATGCTCGACGACGCGGTGGTCGAGCGCCTGACGAGCCACCTGTGGCCGGGCAACATCCGCGAACTTGAAAACCTCATGGAGCGGCTGGCGCTGCTGGCGGAGGGCCCTGGGGTCTCGCTGGCCGACCTGCCTTCCGAGTTTGCCGCACCCGCAGCAGGTGTGGTACAGTCCGAGATGGAGTGGTCCGAGAGCGGTCTTAAGGATCTGGTTCGAAGAGAAACCAGCCGCATCGAGCGGGACCTGATCGTCAAGGCCCTGCAGAACACGGACGGCAACGTGACCCGGGCCGCCCTGTTGTTGCGCATCAGCCGCAAGGGACTTCAACTGAAGATGAAAGAACTGGGACTGCGTGATGACCTCGAAGAGACCTGAATCGCCGCTGGGCCGGGCACACACCTGCTCGAAACTGGCCATCCCGGTGTCCCCCACCCACCTGAAACTGTGCCCGGTGTGCCACCGGAACTATCCCCCCGACGCCGAGGCCTGCGAAGTCGACGGGAACCGCCTGCACCGTGTCTGCCTGGCTCCTGTGCTCCCGCAGGCAGGAACGATCGTCGGCAGCTTCGAACTGCAGGCACGCATCGCGCCGGGGATCTGCTCCGAGGTCTGGGAAGGCGTCCGCCGCAGCGACGGTCGCAGGGTCATCCTCAAACTGCTGCGCTTCCTCACCCATGACCTCGATGCGGTCCGTGACCTGTGCTCGCGGTTCTTCCGCGAGGCCACCGCCGTCTCGGCGATCGGTCACCCCAACATCGTGGCCCTCCTGGATCACGGCCTGGACGCGGACACCGGGCAGGCCTTTCTCGTCTTCGAACACCTCACCGGCGAGACGCTGATCTCGGCCCTGAAGCAATGGTCGATGCCCAGGGATTTGATGATCGGGCTCAACGTCGCGATCCAGATCACCGAAGGCATGAGGCAGGTTCATCAACTGGGAATCATCCATCGGGACCTCAAGCCGGCCAACGTGTTCCTGGAGGCCACCCCCGAAGGGCCCCGCGTGAAAATCCTCGACTTCGGCCTGGCCAAGATCCGCAACACGCCCCACCTGGCCACGCTCACGCGCGAGATGATGTACGGCACGCCGGCCTACCTGTCGCCCGAGCAGGCCCGCGGCGAGGAGCCGGATGAGGCCACCGACATTTATTGCATGGGCGTGTTGATGTTTGAACTGTTCACGGGAAAATTACCGTTTAACGGCAAGCCCATGCATATGATTCTTTCACATCTGCAAAAGGCGCCGCCCAATCCCGCCCGGGTCCATCCCGGACTCTCTCCGGAGCTCTCCGGGATCATCCTCAAATGCATGCAGAAAGAAAAATCGCAACGGTATTCCGACATGTCCCAACTCCAGAAAGCCTTGCAAGACGTCGCAGCGTCCACTTCCGGCACCCAACCCTGAAAAAAATGTCCGAACCGGGCGCGTAGAGGTCCTATATTAAATTATAAAATCCTCGGGTCCCCTGAACAAGGGTTCACGACCGTATCATTTTTTCACATGTTCCAGCCAACCGAGGCCCTTGCAGCATTCATTATTCGCGACCCCTCGGTGTTGGCACGGCTATTGCAACATTTCTGGGCGCTTCAGACCTGACGTCTGATCCGGAAGGAGACGAAAGCCATGACCCTTACTTCTCTGTTTTTCGCCTTGTCCATTCTGACCGCCCCGAACCCCCAGGCTGTCGAGGAAATCTCCGAGTACGACGGCCCCATGGAGATCGTGACCCCTCCGGCAGTGCCTTCTTCGACCTGCGGCGCTCCCGTGGCCCCGGGATGCGGACGTGTCGCCCCGGTTCAGTTCTGCCGCCTGCAGCCCTGTCCGGCCAACTTCCCCTGCTACCGCAACGCGCAGACCGCCCCCGTTCCGCCAGAGTTCGCCCTCATGCCGGCCCCGCCGCGCATCTACAAGAATCCGCGCATCGAGCGCCCCTTCGGCGTGAACTTCAACTATGCCGGTCCGGCCCTCTTCGGCGTCTCCCTGACCCACTTCATCACGCCCACGCTCCAGCTCGAGGCCGGCATCGGTCCGATCACGCGCTTCTTCGGCGGCACCTACCACTTTGGCGGCGAGCAGGCCAACAAACTGTGGACCCCGTATGCGGGCCTCGCCCTGGTGGACTTCATCAACGGCATCGATGATGGTGACAACCCGATGTTCGCGGTGTACGTCCCCTTCGGCGTGCAATACAGCGGCCGCGGCGGCATGACCTTCTCCATCGAGGCCGCCTGGGCCCACATCAGCGGGACCGACGGCGAGTCCATCGACGTGCCCTGGTTCGGCATCAAGATCGGCTACCGCTTCTGAGCGTCTCCCCCTGATTGTCATTGTTCAGTAAATTAAAATATTAAAAGTGGAAAGCAAAGTAGAACGAGTAGGTGTGGATGCTGACATCGGTGAAGTCGGTCGAGAAGTCACCGACGTCGGCGCCGGTGCTCGTGAAGCCGATGACATATTCGGCGCCGAAGCTCAGGTTGCGGCTGATGTAATATTCCGCGCCCAGCGTACCGTAGAGACCGAAGCCGGTGATGTCGACGTCGTCATTGCCCTCTCGGGCGTACGTGCCCTTGTAGAAGCCGAACGTGCCGCCGGCGTACACGGAGACCTTGCCGGAGGTGATGAAGTGGTACTGCACGCCGCCGCCTAGGCCGAACATCGTGTAGGAGTTCTCGACGCCCTCCTCGTCGCGGGTGGTGGTCTGGAATTGGAAGGCGGCGCGCACGGCCAACTGCTCGTTCAGGTAGTATCGTCCGCCGATGCCGTACTGGGCCAACGTGATCATCGGATCCATGTATTCGTCCGGAGACACGGCCAGGAACGCGCCCGAAGCCAGGCCGTCGTTGCCGTTGCCGCCGAAGGAGAAGATCAGGGACTTGGTGCCAGCCGCCAGCGGCGTATCGCCCGAGGGAGCCACTTCTTCAGCCGCCCTGGGGGTGGCCGCCGGGGTGGAGGACGTCGTGGAGGACACGCTCTCGGTGGGGGCGGGCGCCGGAGCTTCGTCGACCGCCGGAGCTTCGACGGCCGTGTCGGTGGACTCGGGATCCTGCGCAAATACCGGGGTCGCGAAGAAAGCACAAAGCACGGTGATGAAGACGAAACGATTAAACATTTTCTATACTCCTTGAAAGATTGGTTTGTGCCGTCATTGGCATCGGGTTGTAGATAACGGAAACGGAGCAAAACCGCAACACCAAAAAAAAGCCATGCCCGTCGTCTCCACCATGAATCGGAACTGCTCAAGTCCGTACCGGATGTGCTAGTCTGTGGTGCTCCCTGCGGAGGTGACCCCGATGCGATTCTGTTCGACGTCCACCCTCTCCTGCCTGGCCCTGGCCGTCCTGCTCGCGACCGGCGGGTCCCTGACGATCCTGCACCCGGCCACCGCCCGCGCCGGCGATCCGCCACCGGCAACGCCCGAAAAGCCCCCGACAGCCACGCCCGAAAAGCCCCCGACAGCCACGCCTGCGCCGCTGCCCGCTGACACGCCCACGACCGACGCCACCGCCCCGGCCGAGGAGCCGGACTGCGACGGCGCCGACCTCAAGGGGGAGACCTGCCAGTCGCTTGGCTTCTCAGGAGGCACCCTCGGGTGCAAACCCGAGAAGGAGTTCGACTTCTCCGCCTGCTTCAAGTGCGGCAACAACATCGTCGAGCCCGGCGAGGACTGCGAGACCAAGCGCCCGATCACCCTGACCTGCAACTCCACCGGTTATCCGGGAGGAACCCTCGGCTGCCGCGCCGACTGCACGTTCGACACCTCCGGCTGCAACCGCTGGAGCCAACTCTCGGTGGGCAGGCACCACGCCTGCGGACAAGCCTCCGACGGAGCCATCTGGTGCTGGGGAAACAACGGCTCCAACCAGCTTGGCACGCCTGCAGGCGCGCTCTCGACGGTCCCTGTGGCCGTGGCCCGCCTGGGAACCGAGATCCTGTCATTCGCCGCGGGAGCCGAACACACCTGTGCCATCAAAAAGAACGGCTCCGTCTGGTGCTGGGGCAACAACACGACCGACGGACGCCTCGGGGACGGCTCCACCGCCCCCCGCTCCGGCCCGGTGAAGGCCTCCGGGCTGGACGCCGACGTGGTCGCCCTGACCGCGGGTGACGTGCATACCTGCGCGATCAAGAAGGACAGCACGCTTTGGTGCTGGGGCGGCAACGGCAGCGGCCAGCTCGGCGATCTCTCCGTGGCCGAGCGCCACCGTCCGGTGCAGGTCACGCGCATGGGCAGCACCGTCGTCGCGGTCTCGGCTGGCCGGTCGCACACCTGCGCGCTCAAGAAGGACGGCACCGTGTGGTGCTGGGGCGACAACGTCAACGGCCAGTTGGGACTGGAACCATCCGGTGCAGTGCTTTCGCCGTCGCAGGTCGCCGGGCTCTCGGGCACGGTCGTGCAGATCAGTTCGGGGCCAGGTCACACCTGTGCCGTGAAGAAGGACCGCACCGCCTGGTGTTGGGGCGACAACGCCACGGGCCAGCTCGGCGACCAGACGCTGGAGACTCGGCACAAGCCTGTGAAGGTGCAACTGGATTCGAATGCGATCCGGATCGGCGCCGGCGCGTTCCATGGCTGCGCCCAGGACAGCCAGGGGGTTGTGTGGTGCTGGGGCAGCAATGCCCAGGGCCAGCTCGGCGACGGCACCGACACGCCCTCGGGAGCCCCTGTGCGCGTGAAGTTCCCGGCCCGGACGCAAATCGTCTCGCTGGGTGTGGGCGATCGTTACTCGTGCGCGCTGACGCAGACCGGCGCGATCTACTGCTGGGGCGACAACGTCTACGGCCAGATCGGCTGCGGCACCCCGCTGCGACGCGAGCTCCCGACGCTGGTGACCGGGCTGCCGGCCCGGCCAGCCTCGATCTTCGCCGGTTTCGCCCACACCTGCGCCATCCTGGCCGATGGCACGGTGTCCTGCTGGGGAGACAACGCCTTCGGCCAGCTCGGCGACGGCACCACCACAGCACGGGGGATCCCTTCAAAGGTCATCGGTTTGAACGGCCGCATCGCCAAGGTCGCGCCGGGCCGCGATCACACCTGCGCCCTGGCCACCGACGGCGCGGTCCGCTGCTGGGGCAAGAACACCGAAGGCCAGCTGGGCGACCCCTCGGCGCAACCTTCGAAGTCGGCCCAGGCCGTGGCCGGCCTCGAAGCCGACGTGGCGGGCCTGTGCGCGGGCCTCGAGCACGCCTGCGCTCGCAAGCTCGACGGATCCATATGGTGCTGGGGCGGCAACGGGGATGGCCAGCTGGGCACCGGCGACACGCGAAGCCGCAGCGCCCCCGTGCAGGTCGTCGCGGCAGGCGATGTGGCGTCCATTTCATGCGGCTTTTTCAGGACCTGCATGCTGAAGAAGGACGGGACGATCTGGTGCTGGGGCCAGAACAGTTTCGGCCAGCTCGGCGACGGCACCAAGGTGAACCGCTCGGTGCCCACGAAGATCCCCACCTTCTTCAACGCAGGCGCGGTGTTCGTCGGCGGCCGCCATACCTGCGCCACCCGCCGCGACCTCTCTCTGTACTGCTGGGGTTTCAACTTCTACGGCCAGCTCGGCGATGGCGCGACGGAGGATCAGCCGAGCCCGGTCATCATCACCAAGCTCGGCACCGGCGTCGTCTCCATGGCCCCTGCGGAGTCCCACGCCTGCGCCGTGAAATCCGATGGCACCCTCTGGTGCTGGGGCAAGAACGACGATGGCCGGATCGGTGACGGCTCGACGAACCTGCGCCGGATCCCGTTCTCCCTGCCGCTGCCTCCGGGCATCAAGGCCACCGCGGTCGTGGCCGGCGCCACGCACACCTGCGCACTGTACTCCGATTCGACGCTTCGTTGCTGGGGCTCGGGCCTCGCCGGCCAGCTTGGCGAGGGCACCATAGGTCGCTTCAACCAGCCCCGATCAATTCTGTTCCGGTGATTTCCGCAAGTTATTAGTTAATTTATATATTTACAGTAAAAAGGCAGCCAGACTTAGGAAGAGATACCAAGCCAGGACGAGGCCTGCGGTGACCAGGGCCAGCACGCCGCAGGTGCGGCGCAGACGGCGATCGGTGTGCGTGCGCATCGTGAGCATGCGCGCGAGCACCCAGCCGGTGGCGGACACCCCAACGGGCACGTACAGGGGCACCGGCACGGGGACGAACAACAGCACCAGGCCGCCGAGGGAGACAAGAAGGGTGACGAAGAACCACATCGGATATTACGAGTAACGCAAAACGCGGTTTTCCGCAAAGAAAGCCTCATGAGCGCAAGACATTTTTTTGATAGTGCGCCTCCAACCTTGGCTGGTTAATTATTTAATTATCAGCAGTGCCCAAAACCTATTAAATATCTCTGGTTATCGCCGAATCGCGGTGCTATACCCCGCGCGATCGTGGAGCGGCGGGAACTGCCGCCACGTTCCGAGGTTCGCAAAGGAGTCGTTCCCATGATCTGGCTGGTCGCATCTTTCGGCATCTTCATGACCGGCGCGGTGCTGTGTCTGATCCTCGGCCGTGCGACGGTCCGCTGGCTCGGTCCCGTGGCGACGATCGCCGGCGCCGCCCTCGGCGCCGTGCCCGTGACCCAGGCGCTGTGGCACGGCAGCGAACTGTACTGGGATCGAGGCTGGGCCATGCCGCTGGGTGCGTTCCACTTCGGCATGGACGCCCTCTCCGCCTGGTTCGCCGGCGCGATCCTGCTGCTGTCCTCGCTGGCGGCCGTCTACGCCTCGGGCTACCTGCGCGACCAGGAGGAACGTAAGAGCACCGGCGTCTTCTGGTTTCATTACCTGCTGCTCGTCGCGAGCATGCTCGCCGTGGTCACCGCACGCAACGGCATCCTGTTCCTGCTGGCCTGGGAGGCCATGGCGCTGACCTCGTTCTTCCTGGTGATCTTCGACCACGAGGAGGAGAGCGTGCGGCGGGCCGGCTGGATCTACCTGGTCGCCACCCACGTGGGCACCGCGTTCATCCTGGTCCTGTTCGCTTTGCTGGGGCGGGCGTCGGGCTCGCTGGACTTCGCCGGTTTCGGGGCTGTCGCCGCGCACCGTGAGGCGGCCTCGGTCGTTTTCGTGCTGGCCATCATCGGCTTCGGCACCAAGGCCGGCTTCATGCCCCTCCATGTCTGGCTCCCCGAGGCGCACCCCGCCGCCCCCTCGCCTGTGTCGGCGCTGCTCTCCGGCGTCATGATCAAGACCGGCATCTACGGTCTGGTCCGGGTGCTCACCTTCCTGGGCACGCCGCCGGCCTGGTGGGGCTGGCTGCTGATCGCCATCGGTGCCGTCTCTGGCATCCTGGGCGTGCTCTTCGCGCTGGCGCAGTCGGATCTCAAGCGTCTGCTGGCCTTCTCCAGCGTGGAGAACATGGGCATCGTGACCATGGGACTGGGTGTCGGCCTGCTGGGCATCGCCGCCCGCGATCCCGTCATGGCAATCCTGGGCTTCTCCGGCGCCCTGCTGCACGTGCTCAACCACGCGGTCTTCAAGGGCCTGCTGTTTCTGGGCGCGGGCGCCGTGGTGCACTCCACCGGCCTGCGGAACATGGAGTCCCTCGGCGGTCTTTACAAGCGGATGCCCTTTGCGGGGACCACCTTCCTGGTCGGATCGGCCGCCATCTCCGGCCTGCCACCCCTGGCCGGCTTCGTCAGCGAGTTCCTTATCTATGTGGCCGCGTTTGCCGGCATCATCCGGGCCCAGGACACCGTCGCGCTCTCGGGTGCGATCGTGACCGTGGGCGCGCTGGCGCTCATCGGCGGGCTGGCGCTGGCCTGCTTCGCCAAGGCCTTCGGCGTGATCTTCCTCGGGGAGCCCCGCTCGGAGCAGGCAAGGCATGCCCACGCGACCGGAAGGGCGATGCGGATTCCGATGCTCGCGCTGGCGATTCTCTGCCTGGCCCTGGGCCTCGGTGGACCGTTCCTGCTGCCGCTGCTGGCCACGGTCACGGCGCCGATCACGGGCCTGCCCCTGGAGGTCAGCCGG
>Ga0180007_10001123_pt1 | contig 38366 bp, 23 predicted proteins | sample MM_PC_MetaG_FD_121122 | JGI IMG/M metagenome (GOLD analysis project Ga0180007, IMG submission 121122) | Groundwater microbial communities from the Aspo Hard Rock Laboratory (HRL) deep subsurface site, Sweden - MM_PC_MetaG | ecosystem: Environmental > Aquatic > Deep subsurface > Groundwater... | reverse complement strand
GACACTTCCCGCATAAAACCCTTCCAGGCTCTGGCCCAGATTAAATCCGGAAACCTGATTGTTGATTAATACATAGGTGCGTTCAAACATGGCACCGGTGTCATTACCGGCGATCACGACATCGAGATATCCATCGTTATTAAGATCACCCCAGGCCAGCATGCTCTGCTGTACCTGGTATAGAGGAAAATTTAGATCTTGCCATGGCTGCGTGTAGGAATAGGAAGAAATTCCAAGAAGAAATACAAGTATAACTGATAAAATAACAATATATTTTTTAATTATCTCATACATCTTTTTAAAGAGTAATCAAAATTAGCTAGATTGTAATCGTTTTTCCGCCTCTTTACTTATAATATAATACTAAAATAGAGAAAAATCAAGAAAAATGAATAAAAATTTAATAATAATTAAGTACAAGATTTTGTGTTATTTTTAATAAAAAAGAGTATCATATTACAGTATCGGAAAAATCAAGAAAAATGAATAAAAATCTAATAAAAAACAAGGGATAACTCCTTTCTATCCCGCAATAGCACAGCATATATTTTTTGACAAAATAAACAAAAAAAGTAGATTCTTTACAGGAAAATAAAATAATTATTATTAAATAATATTTATGAAGCCGGAAGATAAAGAATTCTATGAATGTCTCAAAATAAATAAGGTTTTTGGAATTGATCTATTCACCCTTCCTGTAGAAATGGATCTTAAATTCGTTAAACATATCCAACAGATCACAAGGCAAAACCCGAATTTAAGAAAGAAAAAGATATTATTCTTAAGTCATCCCCAATTTAAATATCATGAAAAGAATATACTTCTGTACCTGAACCGTAAATTCAAACAGTGTGACTGTTATCACATTGATCATGCGGATTACAGCCTGAAATTAAAACTGGATAATGTCCGGTATATTTCAAAGGCAGAGATCTTTCGTTCCTCTTATGATTATGTGATCGTAAATAAAGGATGGTCATTTTTGAGCAGATATATATCAAAGATAAGGTCAAATACTTTTTATGTTTTTTTTCTGAATTCAGATGCTATGGCATTGGAGAGGGATCCGAAAATACTGCAGAGGATACTGAAGGCCGATAAAAAAATAACGTACTTCAATCTTTTCAAGAATACACTTTATAATATTTACAGGCCTGATCCGTCAATAAAAATGACAGCTGCCATTAATTGGCCTCCGAGTCTTGATGTCTTTTTAAAAGGACCGGGGGATTTTCTGTTTGATTTTCTCTTCATGGGTGGAGGAGCCAGAGATTATAAGTTCCTCTATGAAAACCAGGATTTGTTTCAGGGGAAAAAGGTCATCGTTACTCATTGTGATGCAGCAGAACATCATCCGGATAAAAACAATCGTGATTTTGACAGAAATTATGACCATAAATACTTAGGATTGTTGAGCAAGATCGGCAATTTTATCTGTTTGAACCGGATCAATGAAAACTTTTACTGCAAGCTGCTTCTGTATAGCAGAATAACCATGTGCCTGTTCAGGAAAATAATCAGTACCGACTCAACCTGTATCTCAGATGCGATCTGGTACGGAAAACCGGTCATTACCACCAGAGTGGAGGCAACAGAGCATTTGAAAGACTATGCCTTTTTTGTAGAAAATGCACAAGATATCAGGCTGGTCATAGAAAAACTGGAAGATCCGAAATATTACAGAAAGGTAACCGAAAGAATACAGAAATATGCCAGAGAGGAATATAATATTTTTAATCTATTAAAATTAATAAAATAATACAGGGACGGTGTTTCTATGAAATTGAAATGGAGGTAATTACCTGAAAGAGAGCTTAATTTCGTATCTGCTTTTTTGGGAGAAGATCAATTGTCAAGAAAAGGTAATTTTAATGAGCAACTGAGAGCAAAGCATCTTATAGAATATAGTAAGATCAGTAAAGCGTTTGGAGTTGATCTTAATAAGCTGCATTTAGAATTGGATCTTGAATATATTAAAAGCATCCAGCAGATCATTGGTCAAAAACCATCTCTAAAAGATAAAAGCGTATTATTCCTGAACCATCCTATATTTGTATATCATGAAAAGAATATCCTTTTATTTCTGAACCGTATATTTAAACATTGTGATAGCTGCCATATTTTGCATCGATATTCAGGTTTAAATATAAAATTAGAAAATGTTCGATATATTTCTAAACAAGATATTTTTAAATCAACTTATGATTATGTCATCATTTACAAAGGACTCTCATTTTTAAGTGAAAATATATCCAGAATAAAGTCTGATAATTTTTTTGTTCTTTTTCTGAATTCAGATGTTCTAGTGATGGAGAAGGATCCTGAAATATTGAACAGGATCCAAAAATCAAATAAAAAAATAACTTACTTTAACCTGTTTAAGAGTACGCTGCATCATATTTATAATCCGTCGGAGCCATTAATAAAATTTAAAGCTTCGATAAACTGGCCTCCAAGTCTGGATCTTTTTTTCAAAGTGCCGCAAAATTTTCTTTTTGACTATCTTTTCATGGGGGGAGGAGCCAGGGATTATCAGTTTTTATATGAAAACCAGGATCTGTTCCAGGGAAAAAAGGTTATCATCACCCATTGTGATTCGGCAGTACATCATCCGGATAAAGATAATCCTAATTTTGACTGCAGCTATGACCGCAAATACTTAGGATTGTTAAATAAGATCGACAATTTTATCTGTTTAAACCGCATTGATGAGCAATATTATTGTAAACTTCTTCTGTACACCAGAATTACCATCTGTCTCTTCAGGAATATACTCAGCACCCACTCAACCTGTATCTCAGATGCGATCTGGTATGGGAAACCTGTCATAACCACTAAAGTGGAAGCAACCGAACATTTAAAAGATTATGCTCTTTTTGCTAAAAATGCAAAGGATGTAAAACGGTTCCTTAAAAAACTGGATGATCCTGAATTTTATAAAAAGATAACTCGAAAAACAATAAACTATGGTAGAAAGGAATTTGATATTTATAAAATATTAAGATTAATTGAATAGTTTCATAAGATAGTTAAAAACTGACCCGCGGAGTATTAACGTAGCCAGTGTACCGGCAAAAACAAATGGCGCAAAAGGGAAAGTCTGGCAGATGTCGATCTTTTTTATTTTCTCATTCTGAAGGAATTTTTTGATCTTTTCTGTTTGCTCCAAAGAGAGCCCATCAAAATAAAGAGGCCCAAGTTGTGTCTCAAAGAATTTTTTATTCTTTTTTAATAAAATAGTTGTTTCTTTTGTCAAAATCATACCCGGTTTCAGATTTTTTAGATTGATTTTTTTAATTCCCCCGGCTTTAGATATATAACGGGCAAGCCTTCTAAGAATATACAGAAAGATAAAAAATCCACTTGTGAATTGTAAAATCCTTATAAAGGGATTAAATTTTAATGAAGGACTTTTCCAGAGGAAATAGGATAAGATGATCAAAAAAAGGAAAATAAAAAGGTTGATCTTTTCCTTTTTCATTAACAGCATTCTCACAGGCCGTAAACCCAAATAAAGAACTAAAAAAGTGAGGATCTGGGATGATAAAGTAAAACCCAAGATGCTTATTTTAAATTTTATGAGTGATACAAGAGAAAAAGCAATAGTTAAAATTAATATTATATTAAAGACATAAAAGAGTTTAACTATTGTAAATTTTTTTTTGATCTTTTTTAAAGAAGACAGGCTCTTTTTTTTACCACTGTGAAAGAATTTGAGTAAACTTTTATTTTGAAAGACTAATTTATAGATTCCTGTAAATACAAGATAAAAAAAGGCAATCGTATAAGAATTGAGCAATATCATTAACGAAGGAAAATAAACTATTTTTTCTCCGGAGTAAACAGTCAAGGGTACAAGAAGACAAAAAAGAGTAAATAGTTTGGCATCACCTGCTGCCCATACATTGAATTTCCATAATAGTATCCCTGCTGTTAATGCTAAAATTACATTGATCGCTACATCAAGATAGAAATGGTAGCTGAGGTAGTGGGTCTCCCCTGCATGTATCGCCAAAAAAACAGAATACTTCCTGGCAACGGTCCAGAGAAAAAGAAGGATGTATACGATAACACCGTATGAAAGCCCGTATATGATCAATCTGTTTTTTACCTTTCCTGTTTTAATATCTGAGAGGGTAGAGGAGACTCCTATCCAGAGGATAGCCGGTATAAATAAAATATAAAGAAGTATATTCATTATGATAGTTTTAAATCCGTTTCATAAAAAGAATAAATATAAAATCAAACTTTAAGAAAGTATCGGTCTGAATTCTGAAAATCCAAAATGCTTGGGATATTCCCGCCAGGTTCCTTCGCAGACTTTATCATATTTGCACTTCGGGCATTCCTTTCCCTTTATTTTGGCCAGCTTCGGCCTTACTTTATCAAACTCTATTTTCATGTCCAGCTCATAAATTTCTGTTGAAGGTATAAATGCTTCCACAATATACCGTTCATATCCGGGCATTAAACAATAGGGGATCGCTTCGGTCATCACCTGTATTCCCGCTTTAATACCTGTATTCAGTCCTTTTATAACATAGGGTATAACCATAGCCATTCTTGGAACAATGGAAGGAAAGTGCTCTTCGGCTGAACCCATAGCATGAACAAAAGCAAATTGAAATTGCTCTACTTTCAGGGAGGCCAGCAGCCCGGCGATCTCTTCCAGATGCCGGTAATTGGATTTTGTGATAACAGTATTGGCATATACCGGTTGCCCTAATTCCTTTAAATTTTTAAATCCCTGAATAGTTTCAAAAAAACTTTCACTACTGGTCAGGTAGTTATGAAGTTCTGGAATATGCCCATGCAATGCCAGCCCGAATTCATTTACACCTGAGCGAATGGAAGCCTGGCAGAATTTTTTATATGCAAACATCCGTCCGTTGGACTGGACCTGTATCCGTTCAAATCCAAGGGATTTTGTATAGCGGATCAGCTCCAGAAAATCCGGTCTAACAGTAGGTTCTCCGCCGGTAAAAACTATACCCTTACAGTTCCTTCTGGCTTTATTAAGGATCTTCTTTACTTCACCGGTCGTCATATCCGGAAGAATGTCTCTCTTTCTACCCTGCACACAGAATTTACAGTAGTTATTACAGGAATAACCTATTTTAATATCTGCTTTTTTAACAGGATTTAAGTTTCCTAAAGAGTTGATGAATTTACTTAACAGGTGATCTGCCTGCAGCGTTGATTTCAGGATCTTCTTATCAAGGTTATTCTGGATCAGTCTCTTAAGAGAGGGTATAGGGCTCTGATTGAACTTTTGAGTTTTCAGGTCTCCCATCAGCAGAAGATCTTTATATTGTTCAAAATGTTTAGAGAGGATAATATTACTGCTGAATAGTTGACCGTTTGGATCGATCGTATAACAGGAGTTGTATAAAGGGATCTCACCTAACAGGCCCGGGTTTGCAAATTGTATATCTTTATGCTGGGAATAGAAATTTTTGATCTTTATAAACTGTTGTTCCAGAATTTTCAGCTCTTCCTCGGTCCAGGATATGTAATACGCCGGTAACAGATTGAATTTTTTAAATCCCAGTTTATACAGTCTGCGGAATTCAGACAAAAGAGTTCCTGCTTTTTCAGGGAGGATATCCATATTCAAACAGATTCCTGAAAAATGAACTAAAGAATTAAAGATCGATTTATCTATTTTTATTAAATGGTGAATACTGAGAATGAGATCGATCTTATGATCCTGTAAAAAAGTCAGAATATCCTTACTTAAGAGAGTACCGTTGGTAGGGAGGACAAAAGTGATCTCCTTTTTCAGTTTTTTCGCCTGTGATTCAGCGTAGAGAACGATCTTTTTCAACAGGTCAATTTCAAGGAGCGGTTCTCCACCAAAAAATTTTATCCTTTTTTTCTTTCCCGGTAATGAAAGAAAAAAATCTATAGCTTTCCCGGCCGTATTGAAATTTAAAGAAAGGTTCTTTATCTTAACAGGACAAAAATCACAATGCAGATTGCATTGTAAAGTAAGAATTAAAGAGAGATTGTTCTTTTGAAAAAATTTATTATGCATACCCTTTATCCTTTTAATCCCGGATATTGCAGGTTGGGGGATGGATCTTTTTAATTACTGGTTTTGATCTATCAGATTTTCTAATGTATAATCGGCCCACTTAATAAAGATGTCTCTGATTTTATTGTTCTGCATCTTATTAAAAAGGTATTCAAAAATCCCCATATTGATCCTGCATCTTTCGTTCAAAGGCATCTGGCTGAAAATATTACCGCATGTCGCGTAATTATAAATAGGGCAGATACCACAATACGGTTTATAAACACAGGAATCACAGGATAATCCTTCTAAACAGGAAGCCAGGCACAGGCTTTTTACGGTTGGGTGGGAGATAATATCCCGGTAGGAACCTTTTTTTACATCACCGATGCAGAAAGTATCTTCTCCTATCATTCTTCCTTCATCACAGGTATACATTTTGCCATCATAATTATAAAGGAGCTGGCCGATCCCGGCTCCGCAGGGCGAACGCAGTTCCAGGAAATTGGGATCATATTCCGTTAACATCTTTGCCAGGACCGTCTTTGCAAAATTTTCATGGAAGCGGGTTTTAGGATGTTCTAAATTATATGCTATGATATGATCTAAAATTTTTGTATAAAATTTCAGGTATTCTTCAGCTGAGTATCCGATTCGGCCCCATTGCTCTTTTGCCACTCCCAGAGGGGTCATGGGCCGGACAAAGATGGCTTCGATCCCTCTCTTGATATATTCATCCACAATCTCTTTGGGATATTTCAGAGAAAGTCGGCTTACGGTAACAAGAGCACCCGGTCGGTATTTATTGTCCAATCTTCCCTTATATTCTTCCTGGGCTTTTTTCAGCCATGTAATCGTCTGTTTATAATTATTTCCATGTGACCAGATCCTGTTCTTATTATGCAGTTCTTCGGGTCCGTCGAGAGATGTGCATAGAGTGATCGAATTTTTAACCAGAAATTCAAGTTTTTTTTCATCCATCAATGAAAAGTTGGAAACCAGTCTCATTTCCATGTTCTTCTTTTCGGTTTTATTTTTTTCGTTGGCATATTTAATTATGAATTTGACCACCGGCCAGTTTAACAGTGGTTCTCCTCCCTGAAATTCAATAGCAACGGAACTTGATGGAGATTTGAATATTGTATCGACTATTTTTTTAGCTGTATCAAGATCAAGGTCATATCCTTTTTCGTCACCTCCGCGTGAGGAAGCCTGACAATATAAACATTTCTGGTTGCATCGCAGGGTCACAACTATGATATGAAGACTCGGGCCCTGCCATAAAAAGAGGTTTTTCTTTTGATATTCACCAATCAGGGCGGAGAAATCTGTCTTATCCCTGATCAATCCCTGTTCCTGTAAAACCGGGTAAATAGGATCACTTTCGCTGATCTTTCCTCTGACCAGGGCTTTAAAGGTCTTCTCCTGAAGGATAATATATTCACCAAGGTCATTTGTCAGAAGGTATTTATTGTTTTTTATTTTTTTAAACCTGAAGAATCCGCACTTTTCAGGATCAACTTTTATTTTGGGTATTTTGATTTCCTTCATTATTATTGCCTTATGATACTTAAAATATAATTTAAGAATTCGTTTTTAACCAGTTCTTCGTTCTCTTTCTCAATCTTTCCTGAAACCAGAAAATATTTTTTTTCTTCTTTTAATGTCAGGTTTACGATTTTTTTATAAAGGCCAATTGATTTTTGAATAGTTTTCCGGGGATAGATCTCTTTATTTAATTTTAAGATCACTTGGACTTTCCTGTTTTTGTCGAACTCTTCTTTTTATCGGTTTTTGGCTTAGCTTTTTTCTTTGGTTTATCTTCCCAGGGAATTGCGATCCCTAAGGGATCGTCCAGGTAATCTTCTTCTATCTGATCCATAAATTCATCCGTTTCAGTAGGAATAGCCGAATAGAGGGCTTGACTGATAATGTACTCTCTGATCTTGGAATTGTTCTTGGCGATCTCTTCCCTCAGAAGATTATTTAAAAGTTCATTTCTGAATTCCCCTTCAGCTTTTCTTAAATTGATCTTTTTATCCTCTTTGGATTGAAGGGTAACAATAATATTTTTACTGTTTTTATCCAGATAAATATAAAATTTGTCAATAAAAGTATAACAGGTAGAATAAACAGCTTCAAGAGAAGTGATCTTTGAATTTAATAAAAAAGTAATTTTAGTCATATATTTAATTGATGATTTAAATTCCTAAAATCGAATAATAAATGCTTTCTTCTTTCCCTTTAACAGGACTATCATTTTACCTTATTATCTGAATTACTGAATTTGATTATTTTCAATAATATAATAGTGATAAATTTTCCTTTTTCAACTTTTTTTTAATTTTTTATAGATAAACCAATAGAATAAAAATAAAATATAACCGGTCAGATTAGCTTTGCAGAGAGAATACTTCTACCATTGTCCATGAGAACCATGAGAAGCATGAGAGGCATGAGAGGCATGAGAGGCATGAGAGGCATGAGAACCATGTGAGGCATGGGAAGCATGAGAACCGTGTGAGGCATGAGAACCATGTGAAGCATGAGAACCGTGTGAAGCGTGAGAACCGTGTGAAGCATGAGAACCGTGTGAAGCATGAGAACCGTGTGATCCGTGGGAACCATGGGATCCGTGACTTGAGTGAGAAACATGGTTGGGATTCCTTTGAGGGCCTGTTACAGGAGGGTGCTCAGGGATTGGCGGGTCACCCGGCACGGGTTCTACCGGAATCTCCGGACTGGTATTTGAAAAATAATTTGTATGGCTGGCTGCAGTTAAACCTGAGGCCAGCATACCTGAGGTTATTATCAATCCAATACCTATCTTAAGAGCTTTCTTTTTTGTGATCTTTGCTTCTTCGCTGGAAAGAAAAGCTTTAATATCTTTCTTGATTTTTGGAAATTTTATCATCTAATTTCACCATCTAATATCATTAATTCCAGATCTAAAGTAATGATATATGTATAAAACTAATACCATACTCTACTTATTATAATATAGTTCATTTTTATCATTTTTCCACTTTTTTTTAATTTATTTTAATAAATAATACAGTTCTTCCAGAGTCTTTTTTCGATCAAAGATCAAATTATAGGGATTTTTTAATCGTGAAATTAATGAAGATACCGCAAAAATGATCTGCAGAGAAGACTAAAGGAAAGCTGTTTCAAAGCAGTGTTGTGGAGAATAGAAATTAGATGTACTATGATAAAATAATATATATTTTTTAAATTGCAGTAGAATATTTTTATTATACTCAGATCTATCTTCTCTTCGATCTTGATCTGTGTAAAGAATAAGAGTAGCTGTTTAATTTTTTATCTGAACGGTCCGTATGCAAAACTTCTTTTTTTACAGGTCTAAATTCTTTAAAACCGTAAAATTGAATATAATTTTTCCAGGGCCCTTCACAGACCGGGTTATATACACATGGATTGCAGGTTTCTTCCTTTGTTCTTAACTCGTTTTTTCTCCTCTCCTTCCATTCAAAGCGGATCCTTTTTTGGGCTTCTCCAAGGCTTATCTTTTTATTTCCGTCGCGGAATTCTCCAATGTAGTTCTTGAAATCCCTTATTTCTGATCTATGGAACAGGCAGAAGGGTATACCCTCGAAAAAAACATTTACCCTCAAAGATTTGGACAATTCAATGGCCTGCTTTACATATTTCATGACCGTTGAATACCGCGGGACCATCTTTTTCCCATGTAAATAGGCTCTTCCGTCAGGACGGATGAAATTAAAACGGAAATCCATAAAACCCATTTTATGATAGAAATGCATGAAGTCTGTTAAATACAGGTAATTACTTTTATTGATCACTGTATTTAAAAAGATCCGATCTTTAAAAAATCCCTTCTTCCGGAGATCCATCAGGTTTTTCAATCCCTCGATCTTTTGCTTAAAACTCCCATTTTTCTGAGTAAGGTAATCCTCTATATCCGGTTTATGGCTGTGGATCGAAATATAAAACCTGGTTACTCCGCTTTTTATAAGTTTCTCAACAAATGCTCTATTATGATACATCCTTCCGTTACTGACTATGTCAATATTTTCATATCCTAACTGATTTGCCAGAGATACCAGCTCAATGATCTTGGGATGAATAGTGGGCTCCCCTCCTAAAAATCCTAAGGCACGATAACCTTTTTTATAATAGCGTTTTATTTCATCAGCCAGAGTCTCGAAGGAGGCAAGTATTCGCTCTTCGCCGGGTAATCCATTCATACAGAACCTGCAGAGACAATTACAGACAAGACCCATATTAATGTCTATTTTATTATTATGTTTTATGGAGGACCCTCCGGATTATGATTTCTTTATCAACAAATACAGGGTACAGTTCTTTAGAGAAATAGTATTTATCTTTATGAAAAAGGCCGGGACAGATAGAGGTGAGAAAACAGCATTGGCAGCATTCAGCTTTGCCATAACCCCATCTGTCCAGCCAATCTTTTTCGTCCAGGAAACCTCTATTATCCAGAAAAAAGGTGGACCTGTCTTCATCTTTGATTATTTTTCTGGTTTCCGTCGAAGTGTGCTCAAAATCTGATATATAACATAAAGGGAGTCTTTCTATACGAAAAGTTTTACCTTGTGCTGTTAAATAGACTAATGACTCATGTAAACTGAGCTCCAACTCATTAAGAGTAGGGATCGTATCCTTGTTCCTCCGAGCCCGGCTGGTAGAAGGATCTAAATTATTCCAGACAAAATGATTTACAAAAGGAAATTTCTCTACGAAATACTTTACATTTTCATACAGATGGTCGGCATTATAATGATTGATAACGATATTGATGTCTACTGTGATCCCGCCAACCTTTTTTAAATTCTCCAGGGCTTGTATGATATTTTTCAACGATCCCGGAGTCCTGGTTAATTTATCCTGCACTTCCTCTCGTACGGAGTATATAGATAGATGCAAGTGATAAAGCCCTGCTTCTTTTAAGGACTTAAGATAATCAAGGTTGGCCATTTTCTGGCCATTGGTAATGATACGGAAAAATACTTTTCTTTTTGCGGCATATCGGATCAGATCACCCAGATGCTCAGATAGAGTAGGCTCTCCTCCCGTAAAAACCAGTCCGTCACAACCTTTTTTAATATAATGATCGATCAACTCTTTTCCTTGTTTCTGGGATAAGATCCTTTCATTGGGTGGATTGGAGCAGAAACGGCAGTTTTGATTGCACTCTCTTGTTACCTGAATATAATATAATTTTGCCATAGATCTTTATTCTCCGGTTCCCGGTTTCCGTCTCTTTTTTACCGGCTGTTTAAAAGGCTTGAGTACTTTAAATCCATGCTCGCGGATATAATTGATCTGCATTCCGGAACAGGACTTGTTGTGTCCACAGTCACGGCATCTAAAGCTCTTAATAAAATAACGTTTTTCAATATAAAAATCCAGAAAATTATCCATTTTAAAATTTTTCCAGAGATACGGATCCTGGTCAGGCTGTTTTGATTTTATACAAGAGGGATAGGGCATGCTCTTCAGTATTCCGGATCTCTTCAGTTCTATCAGGTCCCTGCAAAACATCTCCAGAAAGCAGTATTTACACCGGGAACCATGACAATTCATAAGATTGTCGTTTTTCAGATAATCTTCCAGCATCCTTTTTCGCCCCCGGATCTCATCTTTAAGTTTAAAAGGATTCTGGATCAGCTCTTCATATCCTTCCAGGTAAATAGCGGGGAGTCTGTTTGTCCAGAGATAGATCCACGGAAATTCATTCTGCAGTGCAAAAGCCCGGTGCAGGCAGGATATGTGAAGGCGAGGATCATAAAAGATCTTCTTCCTGTTCTTCCATGCACCGCCAAAGGGAACAATATGCATAAGATCAAATTCACTCACTCCCATTTTTATGTAAAAACGAATGATCTCTTCTAAATATTTATAATTGGTTTTATTAATGACAATATCAATATTAACGATCAGGCCTTCTGTCTTCAGCGCATTTACAAGACCGGTTAATGCCTGTTTAAAAGATCCCGGGATCTGAGACTGTATCTCGTACAGTTCTTTATTATGGCCATGCATGGAAAAAGTGGTTTCTGTCAGTCCATTGGCTACAGCTTTTCGTAAAAATCCTTTATAAGCAAACATCCGGCCGTTACTTACGGTCTGAATACCCTCATAACCGATACTCCCGGCATACTTTATGATCGCAAGATAGTCCGGATGCACAGTGGGTTCTCCTCCGCTTAAGACCAGCTTTTTAATATTCTGTTTTCGGCCTTCCCTCAATTGTGCTTTAACGGTTTTCAGATCAATCACTGACCCGTTCTGAGCTCCCTTGTCAAGACAGAAGATACAGTTGTTATTACAAAAACGGGTAAGCCTTATCCAGTACTTAGGTGTTTCCGCTACTTTGTTTCGGTTTTTGAATTTTTCTTTATCCATTAAAATTTCCGTTTTATTTTTTTATCTTCAATCAGTATCTGCATAAAGGGTATCCAGCTCTTTCTGGTAATTTTTCTGATCGCTGTATTCGTGTTTATGGGCATTAAAAATCTTTTTTAATCTGTCCTGGCTGTAAAAGATCTTTGACAGGACCAGATGATCTTTACGCCGTTTGATCAAAGAGATAATGCGGTCCTCTTCTATCCTGAACAGGTTCAACCGGATCATTTCTCCAATTTCCTTTTGAAATGTTTTTATTATATCTTTTTTAAAGAGCCTGTAAAAAAGGTTTCTTGAAATATCTCCTTTCAGGTTATGTATAATGAATCTCCTCATCTCTTCGTCAATACTGCCTCGTACTCCCATAAAGGGGGGTATTTTTGTGTAATCCGGTTTCTTCTTCATAGGAACAAGATGGGGGTGATGATACCAGCCCTGTCCAAAAGCATGGGACTGGGCGCCGTATCCTATGCCGAAGATAGACGCATTTTCATTCTGTAATTGGGTTTCCTGGAGATTTACAATTTTTCCGGATGCACGAAAACCTTTTTGCCTGTAAAACCGGTCCAGAACCTTATGGGCCCCGGCGATCATCTTTTCACGTTCTTTCTTCTGATGCGAAGAAAGTACTTTGCCTGCCATGCAGAATGGAGTATGAGCTAAAGGTGTAAATCCGGTAACCTGTACATTATCAGCACCCAATTCCAGGACCAGTTCAAGGTCTTTCATAAAAGATCGAAATGACTGGCCTTCCAGACCGGCGACCAGGTCAACCATTATTGAAGTAATACCGAGCTGACGTGCGGATCGAAATACTTCTATAAATTTTTTTTTTGATTGAGGCCGTTTGATCAGTTTTATTACTTTGGCATCCAGGCTTTGCGCTCCGATGGTAAGCAGGTTGACTCCTTGCTCAGCGATCACAGATAGGACCTCTCCGGTCAGGTCCTCCGGAGTACCTTCGAAAATGATCTGAGCGTCCGCTTTTATATGAAAGCTCTCTTTAATATATTCAAACAGAGCAGTAAGGTCTTCTGTTTTCAAATAAGAGGGGCTCCCGCCTCCGAAATAGACCGTATTAAAGCTGACCGGGTCAAAAATGTCCTTAAAAGTATTGATCTCTTTTTTTAATATTGCTATATAATCTTGTACTGTTCTATAAGAGGAAGGAACATAAGAATCACAAAAACAGAAAGTGCATTTTTGTTTGCAGAATGGTATATGGATATAGAGCCCTAACAGTTCAGGCGCTCTTTTTTTTATTATCATGGTTACTGTTTCTTTCCAGAATTTCTGTACTTCAGTAAGTGTGAATTCTTCTCCGTAATTAAAATGAGGATAAAGATCATCATCTGTTAATTTTACAGTTAAAAATTTGTAGAGATTCAGTCTTTTACGGGATAAAGGTGTCATAGGATTTAAGTCTTATCTGCTATAAAAGGTGTTAATTCTTCAATTCCGAAATAATTCAGATATTCTCTGAATGTTCCGGTACATTGATTGAAATGAAAACACTTCCTGCAAAGAGCGGGTTTGAAAAACCGCTGGCCTAGAACATATAATTTCATTGAATCTGAGATATCACCCGGATTTCTAAAGAGTTCCTTTTGAACCTGTTTTACTATACATAGAGGAAATCCAAGCAGGGAATGAACACCTTTTAACTGTTTTATTATCTCCCTGTAAGCAGGCATTAAATTTGAGAAGGAGATATTTGTCGTCTTTGGCCTGATCGGTAATATAACAAATGGTACTCTTAAGCCGTTGCGGACAAATCCTTCCAGGGCTTTCATGTTTTTTAAGTTCTGTTTGATCAGATTGGTGTGTATATAGACTTTTTTCTTCAGCTTGAGTATATTTTGTATTGCACGGATAACCTGTGAGAAGCTTCCTTTTGTGCCAACGATAGGATCATGGATCTCCTTTTTGTCACCAAACAGGGGAAGAGAAAAGGAAGTGGCCCCTTTAAGAATGAGCCTTTTACAGAACAGGCTGTCACTGAGCCGTTCTCCGGATGTCATGATCTGGATCTCCTTGAAGCCGTATTGCCTGGAGAGATCAACCAATTCTTCGATCTCAGGATGGTTGAGCGGGTCATTACCTATAATACAGAGTTCTTTTTCTTTTATTTTCAGATTCTCTTTCAGTTTAAGTTCGATCTTGAAAAGGTCACTGAAAGGGCTCTCCTTATGCATACAGAAGATACAATTGTTAAAACAGGGGCCGTTAAGATACAGGAATAGTGATTTGATCTTTAGTTGCGACAGGACCTTTTTTTGTTCATGAAAATCACTTTTCATTATCGTTACAAGAAGCGGGTGTTCATTGGATGCTATGGACTGCTTATGCGCGCTGTTAAAAAAAGAGTCCAGCTTTAATCCAAGATCAATATTATTCAGGAATATTTTGCTTTCCGTTTTTGAACACGCCTCTTTATATATATGATAGAGATCTCTCCTTGATCTGAAGAGTGAATCGATCGCTTTAATTTCATTTACCCGGCCTCTAAAGTAGGGACCCCGGAGACGCGGAAACTTTTTTTCCATAAAGACAGCTGCATCAGAATAAACCTTCCCGTCCGTATCAACGAGGATCTCCTGGCTCAACATTGTCGGTTCACAGTCGTTGGTATAGTTCATCAGAAAATTACTGTCACCGCCTTTTTTTATGATGAATTTTTTCAATTCATTGATCAATTTATTCTTTTTTGCTTCCGGCCAGAAATTACCGTTTTGATAACATAATTGTACTCTTTTACTCCCCAGTTCTTTTAAAAATTCAAGATTCTTGCATAGGTTCAGGGTGGTTACCGGGCTAACTACTATATTGATAAAATAGGGTATGGATGATCCGATAAGCAATTTAAGATTATTCAATGTCTTCTGATATGTCCCTGATCCGGAATCCGTAAACCTGTGGGTCTGATTGGTCTTTTCATCTCCATCAAGAGAGAACATCACTTCCACGGGATGGCGTTTTAAATAATCAATTTTTTCTTTATCCAGCAACAGGCCGTTGGTTGTTATCATAAAGCGTATGGTTTTTCTTTTTTTAACGGCTTTTTCTTTTGCTGTTTTAATCCCCTCTTTAATAAAATCCCACCTCAATAATGGCTCACCGCCCCAGAACCTTAAAAGGACTTCCTGACTTTTAGTACTCAGAAGCAGGTCAATTGCTTTATGGAGTACCTCTTTCGGCATGGAAAGGGAGAGGTGTTTTACTTCACAGTAACTGCATTTTAACTGGCAGGCATAGGTGCACATGATCATCAGGCTCCTGACGTAGCCAGCGAAGCTAACAGCTCGTGGTATCTGTTTTTTGATATTCTTTTTATTCTTCATTATTTTTTTGTTAATTCAGAATCATTAAAAAGCCGGTAATATTCCTGAAATATTCCTCCGCATATATCTTTATATATGCAATTACAACATTTTTCTGTTTTTATTCGGCTGCGGTCAGGAGAAAACACCGGCTCTTCTTTAATAAAGATCCTTTTTTTATCTCTGCCCTGTTCAATATTGAGCCGGGAGTCCCAGAAGAAGTCATTGGAAAGTTCTGCATATTCTCCTAATATACAGGCTGGAATTCCGAAAAATCTCAGGATCATATTGTTATCTTCAGAAAATCCTGCCAGACCCGGAACAATCTTCTCTATCTCTTTCAGCCTTACGGATAGCTTTTGATAATTTTTCAATCCGTTTCCTTCAGGAGCAAGGTTTGACAAGAGCGACTGCTTTATCTTCTTTGATACGATAAAAGAGAGGATCTTTTTCAAATACTGTATATTATGTTTTGTGATCACTGTGTTGCTCATGAAATGCAGGGGGAATGCAGACAGGTTATCAATGGCTTTAATTACATTTTTAAAACTATTCCTATTATTGGTATGGAGGTTATGCAGCTTTTCGTTATGACCGTGAACAGAAAAGCAGACTTCATCGATAAAGGGTGCTGTCTTCCTGCAGAAATCTTTATCTTCAAACTTTCCGCCATTGGTCCCGACAGCGATCTGATATCCCAGTTTTTTTACTTCTTTAACCAGCATGGGGAATTGCGGATAAAGTGTCGGTTCTCCTCCGGTAAGATGGATACTCTTGAATGTTTTTCTTTTTTCTTTCAATAGTTGCATGATCTTCTGAAACTTCAAAGGGTGATCCTTGAATTCTTTAATAGAGCCGGATGAGCTGCAAAAAATACATTTATTGATACACTGATATGAGATATGAAAGTCGATATGCTCCATACGTATCCGATCCTTCTTATGTTGCTGGTATTACCTTATCTGTACAAGTTGATCATCTTTTCTGATCTTTTTTTCCTGGTTTTTCCAGGTATAATTTCTGGAACCCTTTACAATTATTCTTCCAGTCACAATTCCGGCATTTCTTTACCTTTACAAATAAATGCTCAAATTTTTTCAGGTACTTCTGTTTTCGGGATCTTTCTTTTATGAGAGTGTCCACTTCATGTTTCTCAAGAAGAATGAGCGGATCTTTTTCCTTTAAAATTAGTCCTTCAGGTACACTCCGGTCCGGTGTTTCCGGAAGGCAGAGGGGAAAACCCCTTAAGACCAGGCGGGTGTTGTTTAATTTAAGCGTTCTGATCCCTGCTAAAGATCTTGTGATCTGTTCAAGGGAAAGATGCTTATCTTTTTTTCTCATGATTACCTGTTCAGCAAGAATAAAATTTCTTACACCGGCAGCATACAGTGCTTTTAGTGTATTATTTATATCTTTATGATTCCAGTAATTCAGTACAATATTCACACGGATGTTAATGGGATAACGCACGGAGAGCCGGAGCAGGTTTGCCAGGCCTCTTTTTGAATCCTGACCGCTTCCTTTGTTCCTCGTAATAAGATCATGGATCGTATCATCTACACTGTAAATAGAGACAGCAAAATCTTTTACTCCGGCTAAAATGTATTTTTCAGCTAATTTAATATTTTTTAAAGGTCTTCCGTTCGTTATGATCCCGATATTTTTAAAACCCAGTTCCTGACAAAAGGATATGATTGCCGGTAATTCATCCAGAAGTGTAACTTCTCCTCCGGAAAGTACTATTTCCTCATGCAGGAGACGCATCTTTCTTATGTCATTATACGCTTCCTTTAATGATGTACAGGCAATGGTTTTAAGGTAGTCCTTTCGCGGACAGAAGACACAATTGTTGTTGCATTTTAAGGTTAGTGTGATATCCATTTTTTTATCAATTCACTGTATTTTCGGCCCAGAAGGATATTGTTCAGGATGATCTTCCTGAACTTCGGGGCAGCATCAGCATAGACTTTTGATAAACGGTAAAAATTCTGGAATTGCGTTGAGGCCAGGAGGTTGATATCATGTGCCTTTTTTATATCGGTTATAAGGAATTTTTTTTTCATGGCTATAAAATCCTCTTCCAGGCAGATGCCTGACTCCAGGTATATTCCTCCATCACAGTCCACAGTAAGTTCTGAATTCAGCACTACGGGTTCTCTTCTTATGGAAGTCAGATTAATGAATTCAATACCTTTCTTCTTTTTCAGTAGAGAGACTATTTTTTCTGTTTCTCTAAAAAGTTCTGCTTCTTTTTCTTTAGGCCAGAAGACGCCTAATGCATAATTGATCTGTAATTTAGTAAAACCAAGCTTTACCAGATCTATGAAAACGGCTGAAGCCACCCCGACATTTTGAGGCATCATCACGCTGATGGAATAATGCGGTACTTTTGATCTGAAGAAATAATCCAGATTATCGATCAACCGGGAATAATAATTACCATGGCTTTTTGAAGTACGCATCTTAAGCTGATTTTCAACTTCACCGTCTATGCTGAATTCGACTAAAAATTTATATTTTTTCAGGAAATCCACTTTTTCTCTTGTAAGGGCTATTCCATTTGTCGTTAAAATAAAGGTAAGATTCCGCTTTTCCTTTTTATTGATACGGTCAGCATAATCCACTGCTTTTTGTACCAGATCAAACCGCAGGAGTGGTTCTCCTCCGAAGAATTGAAGCTGAAGATCTTTGCGGTGGGAAGTAAAGAGCAGATCGATCGCTTTCAATATGACCTTTTCATTAATGGAGGAGGAGAACTTTCGTACTCTACAGTATCGACATTTCAACTGACAGCTGTGGGTAATGAGCAATATAAGACGGGTCGGGGCCGGGTAGATCTTTTCAATTAGGAACTCTTTTTTCAGATCACTGTTCTTGATCGATCTTCGCAATATCAATCCGTGATAATCATGATAACGATGAAGGACCTTCTCAATCCGCGCTGTTTCCTGATCCGCTCTTCCTTTCAGAAGCATCATCTCCTTTTTAAAGAGAAGAGTAAAAAGGATCCTGTCCAAAATTTCAAGTTTTCTCTGATCAAGATCATAAAGAAAGGAATTAATGATCGGCTCTATTTCTTTTTCCATTCTCTGAAATACTCCTGCAGGATAAATCCTGTTTCAATATTATTTACTATTATCTTTCTCATGTCAGAGGTAGGATTCTTACGGTATAATCTGTGAAATGTATGAAAAGGGCTGAGGTAGATACTGTTCAAGTCCGGGATATCGTCAATAGTTCCCAGAACCGGCATTATGATCTTCGTCATATTATTACACCCGGTACCGGCGGATAGCTTAAGAGTGCCATCAATGTCGATCATGATCTGACTTTTCAGTATAGCGGGAACAAAACCGGACCTCAGATTGACCAGATCGATCAATCCATTTTGTATTGGTACATGAAGTTTCTTTTTTATCAGATTCAGCTGAAGAATGAACTCTCTGCACTTCCCCCTGCTCCAGTTTATGCCGAGTGTATGATCTATTTTAATTTTATTAAATCCTGTTTTCAGGAGGATATAAAAGTTTCGGCTCAACTCCTGTACTGTCTGAGGGCTAATCAGCATTACTGCGGTTGTCTCTATTTTTTTTGATACAACACGGTCAATCCCGGGGGAAAGGAACTGATTCACATCATGGCTGTTGACAGATATTTTTAAATGAAAATCTTCTCTTTTTAACAGATCCGTGATATCATCATTTAAAGAATGCGCCCGGGTAGTCATGGAAAAAGAGACCTTTTTCTTTTTTATAAAGCTTCTCTTTTTTGAATATAGTACAGCTTTTTTCATGAGGTCAAACCGCATGAGAGGCTCCCCACCAATAAGATCAAGATTGATCCTGTCTCTGGATGAAGAAAGTAATAGATCGATAGCTTTATATATTATGTTTTCATTTAATATACCTTCTTTTTGCTGTTTCTCTTTAGAGGAGGGAATCATTAATTGAAGCTTGTAATGATCATTCTTTATGTTGCATCTGATCTGCTTAGATATGATCGATCGATAATCCCTGTACCGTTCTATTAAAGGGGTGATCTCTCTTTTCATAGAGGGTTTCTTTTCTGACAGGATCAGAAGGTGGCATAAGGTCAGATCCAGTATCTTTAAATAATCTTTCTCGGTTGAGAACAGCCGGGATATGATCGGAATGATCTCCCGGGTGATAATATTAACGGGAATGTCATTTTCAACTAAAGGATAGTCATATTCCGGATGACCTTTAAGTGAAAGAGTCTTTTTAATATTCAGATATTTTTTTCTCTTTTCCGCTATAGCTCTCTTATAGCTCATAGAGGGGAACAGGGAGACCAGGTAGGGAATGATTGGATCAAGGATCCGGAAATAAGCTCCATGAAGAAGCCGTAATCCACAGATCCGGATCAGATTATCCAGTATATCTTCAGGAGTAGTAAAATGATTACTGGCTATAAAGTGGTGTGCCTGATAGATTTTCCTGTCTGAAAGTGCTTTGACCACTTTTTCGATCTTTACATAACCATATCCTTTTCCCAGCCGGGCAAGTTCACTGTCACGGAAATTCTCCGTACCGATATACATATCCGTTCTGTTTTTTCTGCTTTCAAAAAGAAGAGGTGAAATTCTGTTTAAAAGTTCATTATTTATTACAGTTGTATAGCTGTTCTTCGCCCGTTTGAAAAAGGAGTTTATCCCGGTCTGAAAAAAATTGATATAAAAAGGTGAACCCTTCAGGTAATGGAAGAATGATATGGCCCTCTTCGGGTCAGCCAGGAAATCATCGTCATTAAAAGAGATTTTATTGGCATACGGAGGAATAGTATTGCCATAGATCTCATTCAGTCTCTTCCTGTAATCATTCAGTATTTCTTTTAGGTTTTCAAAGGTTTTTGCAATGAATTTACCTTTGCCTGGAGTAGTACAGAAAAGACAGTTATTATAACACCCTCTTGATGTAAAAAGGTTCAGGCCCTCTGAAAGATTCTCTCTTTTTAGAATGCTGAGATCCAGTATTGAAGAATCGTAATTCTTCAGTTCATTAATGACCTCCAGGGAGGAAAAAAGGGTCTCAACTTTATTGCGAAAGGCAAGTCCCGGTAATTGCAGCAGGTCCTGCCTTGTCCTGTTATCCAGGCGGGAATTATTGTTTTCATTGCTCAGTATCTTTATGAATCGAGGGAAGACCTCTTCTCCTGCTCCTCTTATCAGAAAATTGATCTTTGAAAGATGCATAAAGACCGATCGGGGAGTCAGGGTGGGCATGACACAGCCAACACCGATAAAAGCATTTGTTCTTTTCCTGATAAATCCGATCAATTTTTTTGCCTCTTCAAAAAAATCTTCACACAGTGAAATGCCTATGAAATTTATATTGGGATTATTCTTTAATATCTTCTCAAGCTCACTATATTTTCTTTTCAGATCTTCTTTGTTTTTGGAAAATTTAAAAGAAGAAAAAGCTACATTTATCTGTTCCTTCATTAAAGCTGATGCCAGATAGAGGGTTGCCTGTGAGATCCAGTCATTCTCTTCTTTTCGCTGTGAATAAAAGATATTTTTGAATAATAGTACTGTGGGATCTTGTTTTTTTCTGTTTCCTGATCTTTTTTTAAGGCCCGCTTGTGATGTATCTATTTTAATATTTCCAAAATAGTACTTTTGCGGATTTTTCATTATTAATTTTTCTAAATAATCCGTTCTGTAATTTTTTTCTCTACTGCTGATCTCTCCTTTCAGATCGGCTGCCCGTGTTCTCTTTCTTTTACTGTAAAGAAAAAACACGACGCTGTCAAAAAATTCAGCCATCTTGACCGAGTCCATGAATTCCGCTCTTGTTTCAGAAGGGAAGCAGTATATAAAGTGGGTATTTATTTTAGTATGAGGGGATATTCTCTTTATATCCTTGACTGTCCGGATCAGTGAATCAAGAGAGTATTTTCTATTCATCAGTTTTAAAATTCTGTTGTTGCCGGACTGGAGAGGCAGGTTTAAATAGGACAATTTTATTTTTTTTAAAGTATTCCTGACAGATGGATATTGTTCGACTAATCTCCCGGGTTCGAAGTTGGTTATCAGAACTTCAAAGTTTCCTTTCAATTGACTGATCTGTTTCAGCAGTTCTGAGAAATTACTCCTCAGATCCTGCCCATATCCCCCGCAATCATCACCCATGAGTTCAAATTTTTTATAACCTGTCTTTAATCCTTTTTTAAATTCCATTAATATAGAATTCAACGGTTTGCTTCGAAGAGTCCCCTTGGCCTTTTTGATGACACAATAACTGCAGTTATTCAGACATCCTTCAGTTATTTTGATGTAATATTTGGAAGGGGAATAATATTTATAATATCCGGACTCTAATTCACTGGTATCCAGGCAGAATCTTTTATAGAGGTTATTCGATTCAAAATCAGAAATGGATTTGCGGGTGTCGAAAAGGTTATCCAGATCCTTGATTTTTTTAACTCCCACTGCAGTTAGTCCGGTTTTTCTTTTAATAAAATCCGGGTTGATATCAGGGAGGCAACCGGTAACGATGATCTTCTTTGTATTTGAGTATTTTTTTGTATATTCCCTTACAAATTCTATTGCTTTTTTCTCATCAGTACTTACATTAGCACAGGTTCCTATTATTATGGCTTCACTCTTATCAGGATCATCAGTTATTTCTATCCCATTACCCTCTAAATAATTTTGGATCCTGGTAAGTAAAGACGAGTTAAGGATACATCCATAAAAACTTGAGCAGATATAAACTTTTCTAATTTTTCTGTTTTTTGAGGTGGTATTGATCATGGCGAATTTAAGTTACTTTTCTACCAAGTAGTGTTGTAAATTCTATTTTTCTTTAATGGTTATATAGAGACAATACTATTTTTTAAGGAAGATACACCTCTCCCGTGAAATTGTAGGTTTAAGTCTTTTGATCGGAAGTAAGAAATAATCATAAAAAAATAAAAAATAATTTCCTCTGCCGGCGGACCAGGCTAAAGAAAATATCTATTTTATGATTAAAATTAACCCATATAAATGGAATGTCAAATCAATAAGTAACGGTGTTTTTTGAAGATAATGTAGTAAATTAATAAATTAACGGACTATTGCGATCTTCAGGACTTTAAAGTCATTTTTATCATCAGAATTTTCGACCCTTACAATATAAATACCGCTTCCGAGGTATCTGGATTTTCCTTTTGTATCCCATATATATCGTCCATCTCCGTCAGTCTCTTCCAGCTCGGCAACGAGGGTTCCGTTGACCGTATAGACTTTAATAGTAGCCCGAAGGGTAAGATTTACAAAATGGATACCATTCGAATCCCCGGTATAAAGAGTAGGTCCGGCCATGACATGATCTGTATTCTCAAATACAGGTCTTCTCAGTACCAGTATCCTGAATATGTTCTCGTCAAGCATTTCAGCAATACCCTGGAACCGTTTTTCGGAAAAGGTGCCTTCTTTCACCAGTTCCCATTCGATGGAGGATGTGTTTAACCTGAAAAGGCCGAGTCTCTTTTCCATCCATGTCTCCAGAGCTGTGTTGATCGGCAGGGACAGGGAAACCGGGCTAATAAGAGTAACCGGTACGGCTGGACTGTTCCTGTATACGGTGATTATGAAACAGGTATCAGCGGTCAGGTCTACGGACCCGAGATCAACAACATCTTTGTTGAGTTTACTGTTTGCCTGCGTAATAAGGTTGCTGTCCGGGACTTCAAAATTAACGAAATAATTGATGTTATTTCCCCCTGCATCCTGATCGTTGATCATGTAATACTCCAGATTCAGTCTGGAATAAATGATATCATTAAAAACAGTGATCCTGTTGCGCACGGAAAACGCTGGACCGCTCATGGCAGATCCGGACAGGCCGGACTGGTTGTTGTTCACATCTCTAGCAATGATAGCCACATAATAATCCTGTTTATCCGAGAGACCTGATATATTGGTATTGGTAATGGTTTGAGAAATATTGCTGATCGCCAATAGCGAATTGGTAATAAGAGTGATAGGGTTTGTATCAATATAAATCCAGTAATTAAAACTGCTCTCATCCTGTGATCTCATCCATTTAAGCTCTAATACACCTCCGTCATCATTGTTGCGGTCAGATACAGAGATGATCACAACATTGGTAGGAGCAGCAGTATCAAATAGGATCGTGCTGTCCGTTGCTGTCCTAAAACCGGGATCAATGATATTATTGTGCACATCATAAAGGTTTGTTACGGTACAATAGGCATTGGTTGCGTCATTAAAAACGGCCGGGCTGAAGGTCAATACTACAGTATCAGGTGAAAAAATATTTACAGAAACCGGGAAATTATTAAAGTTTGTGATCAAGGTACCGGCATTGTTGCTGACCCATGCCATATTATAATTCATTTTGTTGGTTGTACTGATTCCCATCGATTCTGAAAAGAGAAGCTGGGCGGTATTGGACGAAAGAACATTGAAACTAAGCAGTCTGGGCCGGATCTGTTCTTGTCCTGTTCCTGTGAATGATGTAATATTTGATGAGAAATCCATGACCGATAAAGTACAGCCGGGCAGTTCCGCTGTAGTATAATTCGGAATGACCGTAAAGATCACATTACTTTGTCCATTTTGGAAATTGGTGTTTTGAACTGTTCTTCCTGATAAGCTGATATTTAATACTCTGAATATCGGCTCAGAAGATTCATATCTGACTTTATTTGTTTCGATCACAATAATGTTGCTGGCGGTGATCACAGGAGCTATGCCGTCTGAAAACTTTCCCGTGTTGGTGGTGGGATTAAAGCTTGTATCCTGTGCGATGATCCTAAAGTTCGTGCTTTCATTATTCTTAAAAGTCCCTGCTATGGTGACCATCAGGTTAGATCCGCTGGCATTGGTCCTGATAATACTGTGATTGCTGATCTGTATCATCGATCCGGCAGCTGTTACCGGCTCATTGAAAATAAAGACCAGATTGGTTGAATTTACGGTCATTGCTCTGGAGAGGCCCGGAGCCAGTCCGTCGGAGAAGATACCATTGGTGATTATTTCATTCATGTTAGTTTCAGAAACCCTTAAACTGAAATTGGCTTTCTCGCTCACTGAAAAATTAGGACCTACTGTAAAGATCACTTCAGTGGAATTTATATTCGTACCCAAAACAGTCTTATTTGAGATGCTTACATTAGAGACAGCCTGAATTACCTTGTTGAATGTAAACCGTATCTGATTGGTCTTGATCGTGCGCGCTTCTGTCAGATAGCCGGGTGCAGCATCAAAGATTATATTCGCATCAATTGCTGAATTGAAATTGGTATCAATAATATTAGTCTGAAGATCAAATACATTTGTTACAACACAGATGGCATTACTGGCATATTGAAAGATCGGTAAAGCAAAGAAGAGGTCCACGATATTGGTCTTACCTGCCATGTTGGTGATGATCAGATTAGGAAAGTTCCCCCAGTTGGTTACAGGAGTTCCAGTAGTATTGCTGATCCAAGCTACCTGATAACTTGGTGTATTGGTTTGTGAGATCCCAAGAGGCTCATTGAATTTCAGTTTAGCGCCATTGGTCGAAAAAACATTGAAGTATATTAACCGTGGCCTGATCTTTTCAAGATAGGTGCCGTTAATGAGGATAGCGTTTGAGATAGAATCTGAAACAGTAATAGAAAAATTGGTCATTTCATCCGGGCCGAAATTCGGTACAACCGTAAATATAATATTGCTGTTGCCGCTGGTGAAATTGGTGGCAGTAACTGTCTTTCCTGCTTCAATATTCAGGGTCTGTATCCGGGCAACCGGTTCGTTGAACTGCATGATGATCCTGTTCGAGCCGAACGTGTAGGGAGTGCTTGTCAGCTGGGGAGCGAATCCCTCTGTGAATTTACCGCTGAAATTGGTAGTGTTTCCATCAGTGTCGTGTACGATGATGCTGAAATTGGTGGATTCACCCTGTGCAAAATTCGGTGTTACCGTAAAAAATATATTGGTTCCGGCATTATTGGTTGAGAGGACTGTTTTATTGGAGAGAGAGATGTAATTATTTGTCACAACTTCATCAAACCGGAACTGAATGATATTTGTCGTGATACTCTTGGCCCATAAAAGAGTAGGATTAATGCCGTCTTTAATGGGGATCGGGCCCTGTATCGAATTATTTGCGAAATCTTTTATATTGATCGAAAGAAAAGAGAAATCTCTGTCACCGGGGGCGATCGTATTGTTGATACTGAAGTAAAGAATGTTGGTTGCCGCAACATTGGTGCCTGAGATCACCATGCTGTTTGACTGGCCGTCAATAATATTCAATCCGGAGAAAGAATGAATTGGCGAATTGACCATTACTTTAACAGTATTGGAATTGACGGTCTTTACTTCATCGGATATGAAAGAAAGTGGAGTGGTTTTTACATAAATGAGTATATTGGTCTGTTTTATGTTCCCGTCATTTACGGACAGGGAAGGAATATCATCGAATCGGACCATGATCTGATGCTGACCGTCAGAAAGATTAGTAAAGTTATATGCATTATCAAATTCATCCTTCATTTCAAGGTTTTTCAGAATACTGATAGTATTTGTGAATAGGATATTTTTTAATTTCGGATTGGATCCGGGCCCGGTCAGGTACCAGTCTGTACCGACATCAAAAACATGATTGGTGCTGTTATCCAGCCAGACTGTATAATTACCTGTTGCCGCCGTGTTAAGGGTGAAATGATAGGGCCTTTCGTTCCACCCCAGTATATTATCGCCTGTACCTGAAGAATCGGTCATGCTTACGCTGTTGATCATGGGTGGAGTCGTATCGATAATAAAACTGTTGGTCTTGATATTGGAATTGGGGGGTGATGCAAGATCAGCTACGATTATTCTAATGGTATTGGCATCACTCAATCCCGTGTTGGTAAAAAAGACCCATCCGTTCGAAAAAGTAACACGGTTACTCTGGAGGGTCTGATAGCCGAAATCAAGCCCGGTCCCACTCAGCCATTCAATAGAGATGGAGTTTGTATCCAGTCCGTCTCCGCCATTGTCATGAGTGTAAAACCTGATATCGGGATCTTTTGATTTATTGTTATAAGGAGGATTAAGATACAGAATAGAGGGAGCTGCCCTGTCTTTATTTATCATACGGACAAATTCCAGGGTTACAGTTGTATTTGCTGTTATATTATAAAAGTACTTTGATCCATAGGCCTGCTGCATGGTGTCGTTCAGGAATTCAACAATAGCAGTATAAGGGCCCGGTTTGGCAATATTTGAGATGGAGAACTGTCCGTTCGATGAACCGGAAAAATAATGGACAAATTGGGTTGCCTGGGAAAAAAGAAAAAGATTATAAGGGCCCAATGCATTGGTGCTGTTAGTTTCAAGGACTATTCCGGATAATCTGTCAGGGGTTGTTGCCAGGTCAAAAATTAGAGTATCACCGGACCTGTTGGAACATTTCGTCTGTATGATAGTGGAGACTCCTCCTGAATTATACCCTACGGAAACACTGTATCTGTCATTAGTGGAATCAACCAGTAATGAACTTGTAACAGAACTGATCGATCCTATCAGCCCTTGATTATCTACCCATGGAATACCGTCTTTCATACCTATGGAGATTACTGTATCTCCGCCATTGGTATAGTTGGCCCAATTTGAAAATACTACAGTGATCGAATTTGTCAGTGTCGGCAGGTTGAAATCCAGCCTGGTATTGGAGCTGATCATGATATTGGTGATCAGCTGTTCAGCGGAAAACGGGAATTTAGGTTCAGCCGTGATCTTGTATGTGTTTTCAGGAAGATATGAACTATATGTATATCGGGCACCTGCTGAACAGACCAATGAATCAATAGAATTGTCATTTACCAGGATAATAATATCATTAACGCTGAAATTTGTTCCCCATAACCGATATCCTTTTTCAGGCTGCAGTTTTACATTGATACTCTCGCCGTCAAGTAATGTGATATAGGCTTCACATGCAGTGAACAGGGAAGAAGTGGTTGTATTAGAAAATCTGGCTGATTCGATCTTATAGGTTCCGGCACTAAAGGCGTATGTGCTGGTTCTTGTGCCGTTTGTTTCTGTTGTAAACTGGTCAAGTAATGTATCTGTATGGGCATCCTTGATCTTAATGGTTACACCTGATTCTGTCTGCCCGATATCAATGCTGATGGTCCCGGCCGGCCCCAGATAAAAGTTTTGAGTAATAGGAGAATTATTTGAATTAATGGCAATTGAACCCCTCAGTGTACCGTGCGATCCCGGTACGGATACGATATATATATAATTTCCGTTTCCCCTGCAGTAATCCCTGTAATTTCCGTACGGATCGGTGGAGGTGATCTCTTTAGCCCCCACGAGTTCAAAATTGGTGTCAGGAGTAAATGAGATTATTGCATCCTGGATCCCATCACCGGACATGTAATCATAAACTTTACCGGTTACTTCTGTTTTTCCTCCTGAATTCATGCCGATATTCTGTGTATTACTTCCTGATGTAAGATTAATAATGTGGTTATTCGATCCGAATATATTATTGCCGTTCACAGAAGGAAGGGAATTGTTCCGGGCAAACAGGTACTGACCGAAATAATTGGCAGACCTGAGGCCATAGATCAGATAAGTCTCGCCATTGGAGACAGGCTTGGAATAGCGTATTGCAGATCCACCGGCTTCTTCGAGAGAGACCTGGGAAGTATTGGTAGAATTGGTGATGTTCATTTTTCCGCTCAAGACAGAGCTGTAAGGAGCTGCATTAATATAATTGGTTACAGGAGCGTCATTCAGAGAAGAGTTGTAATTAGAATCAATGATACATTGTATGATATAAATACCACTGGGAACGATCCATGGATAATTTCCCTCAGAACCCGGATCACTTGAGTTATAGCCCTTCCAGAGGAGCAGGTTAGTTTTTCCGCTGGTGATCGATCCGCTGATTTGCCAGTCTGAAGAATTATATAATCCATCTTTGTTAATATCAATAGTAAGCCTGTAATCTCCACTTGTCCATCCGGGTGTGTTTGTCACGCTGACAACGAAAACCATACTGTCCGCTGAATTATTCAGATCCGGGAAGAAGTTAAGCTGGGATGTACCGGGATTCGGCGGGTTACCTGTTCCGATTTGTGCGTCATCATCAATGACCCTGTCCAGATAAATATTTGGTCTTACTGCATACAGAACAGAGGATAATAAGATCAGAATCACAAAGACTGAATAGATCCTTTTAATGAATTTTGGCATGTCACAGACCCCTTACAGGTTTTGTATACCTTTAATAATATTAAAATTGAACCGTTTGTCAACAGCTTTTATTTCATAAAAAGTGAATAGTAATAATAATTTGAAAAGAGAATAGGGATCAATATATTGGGTACAGAAATGAATACAAGGCAGACCTATTCAAACTTGTACAGTAAAGGCTTATGGATTCTTTTTTTTATACTATTTTTTTTCCAATTATTTAAAATGGATGTCACCCCTTTTACAAATTACTGCATGTCACTGACAGACTGGTCGCGGACGGGATACTTTAATTTTAATAGTTCTCTGAAAAAGTTAAAGGAATTGAATGTAAATTATATTGCTGTCAATCTGTGGGTCTATCAGGACAGAAGGACTTCTTCCTCGATCTATCGGGACCGCCGGAAAACTCCTTCTGACAATGCTGTCAGAAGTATTATCGATAGTGCAGGAAAATATGGCATGAAAGTTTTTTTAAAGGTAAATGTTGATTCCAGAGATAATATCTGGCGTGGAAAATTTATGCCTGATAATGTTGGAAAGTGGTTTAAAAGTTACAGAAAGATGCTGCTTCCCTATGCAGCTCTGGCCGGGGAAAAGAATATTGAGATGTTCTCTGTGGGATGTGAATTAAAGTCTTTATCAGGAAATGAGCATTACGATACCTGGAAAGATATTATTAAAGAGTTAAGAAAAGCATATCCGGGTAAACTCATATACTGTGCGAACTGGGATGAATACGAAAATGTCTCATTCTGGGATGAGCTGGATTATATTGGTGTTGATGCCTATTTTCCCCTTCACGGCGGGGACCGTATTTCAGCTTTGGATATAAGAATGGCCTGGACGAATTGTGAGATGACAGGTTATTATGAAGTAAACTGGATAAAAAAACTGAATGATTTTCGAAAGAGGATAAAAAAAGATATATTTTTTGCGGAAGCAGGTTTTTCCTCGGCCGAAGGGTCGGCAGCGGAACCATGGCGGTGGGACCTTACGCCGGTTAATCTGCAGCTCCAGGCTGATTGTTATAAAGGGACATTCCTGGCTTTTCAGGATCTTTCCTGGATGAGGGGTATCTTCTGGTGGGATTGGCAAAAGGACCTGTCTGCAGGAGGTGAAGAAGATACTGAATTGACCCCGATGAACAAGCCGGCCCAGAAGGTTCTGAAAGAATTTTATATTAAACGGGCTATTCGTTAAAAGATCATAGACAGTTATATCAGATCAAGATTATTGGCGGGTTTAGGTTATGATAAAAGAAGAGTACGATATTGCGGTTATAGGAGGCGGGCCGGCCGGGATGATGGCTGCGGGAACTGCTGCGCAAAAAGGGGCCCGCGTAATTCTTCTTGAAAAGAATAGCAGGCCCGGCAGAAAACTTCTGATCACCGGAAAAGGCCGATGCAATATTACCAATGCCGAACATGATACGGGACAGTTCATTGAAGCTTTTGGTAAGAATGGAAAATTTCTTTATTCGGGCCTTCATGCCTTTTCAGTAGAAGATACGATACGCTTTTTTAATGATCGTGGATTAGCGACCCGGGTTGAGCGCGGAAGGCGGGTCTTCCCGGAAACAGATCGTTCTGAGGATGTCCTTTCTATACTGTTCCAGTATTTAAAGGAAGGGAAAGTATCGGTTCGGACCAATACGGTTGTTTCCGGTTTTAAAAATAAAAATAATACAATAGAGGCAATTCAGTTTGACCGGGGAGAGGTCAGAGCAGGACAGTATATTTTATGTACAGGCGGTCTTTCATATCCTTCTACAGGTTCCAGTGGTGATGGATTGAAGTGGGCAAAAGAACTGGGGCATACTCTTATCAAATGTAAGCCCGGTCTGGTCCCTGTAAAGATAAAAGAGGAGTGGGTTAAAGAATTGCAGGGATTGAGCCTTAAAAATGTCCGGATCAGCCTTTTTCAGAAGAGTAAAATGGATGACCGGTTCGGTGAGGCCTTATTCACGCATGAGGGCCTTAGCGGTCCCATTATTCTTGATCTGAGCAAGAGAATATCTGAACTGATCGATCAGGATGGACTTACCCTGCATGTTGATTATAAACCCGCCTTAGAGTATAATAAACTTGATGAAAGGATACAGAGGGATTTTAAACAGGATAATAAAAAAATGTTCAAGAACTGCCTTTCAGGATTATTACCCAAAAAAATGATCCCGATAATTATAAGATTGTCCGGAATTGACCCGGTGAAGCCGGTACATAATATTACCAGGGATGAAAGGAAAAAGCTGACAGCTTTATTAAAAGAGATGATATTTCATGTTCGAGGATTAGGCGGATATGATAAGGCCGTCATTACGATCGGGGGCATCGCCCTCCCCCAGATCGATCCCAGGACAATGAGATCCAGGATCATTGAAAATCTTTTTTTTGCAGGTGAGATAATCGATCTTGACGGGCCCACGGGCGGGTATAATCTTCAGGTCTGCTGGAGTACGGGTTATCTGGCAGGGGCCTCTGCGGTATCATAAATATTGAAAAAATAAAATTAGAAAGATAAATTTTAAGTATTATATTATATTTCATGTTTAAATTCAGCCATATAGAGGACTATTTAAAAAAGAGACTCGATTCTGCCGGAAAAAGAGAATACCTGAGAATACCGTCCAAGATACCTGTTCTGTACTCTTTTGGAAAGGGAAAAAAGTCGGGAAAGGATGAGTTTCGCCAATGTTATACAACGAATATATCAGGGGGGGGTATTGCCATTACGGTCATCGATGCTCCTTCAACTCTTTCAAGAATGTTTCAGAAAATGGGGCAGAAGATAGCATTAAAGATAGAGATACCCCGTAAAGATAAGTTGATCAATTGCATGGGAGCGATCAAATGGTGTGAGATCATGCATGAGAAGCAGGTTCTGAAGCATGAAGTGGGAATTATTTTTAATACGATCGATCCTAATGATAAGATAGATCTTTTATCATTTGCTGTTGCATTGATCCGTAGAAAGGTCCTTGCAAAGATAAGTATGATCTTTTTAATAGTATCTGTTATTGTGACAGGTGTCTGGGCCATGCAATCCAATCTGGCAAAAAAAGTGATACATAAAAAATTTGTGATCTCAAAAGATATAGGATCTAAACTGCGGCAGGATATTATATCTTTGATCCGGAAGAGGGACAAATTACAGGAAGATCTGGAGAAGAATGAACAGGACATGGAAAGACAGAAGCAGCTTATCAAAGAGAGGCGTCTTTATCTGGATAATTCCAAATACATCCTTCTTGATATTTACAAAGAATGGAATATAGATACTCTGGAATCTTTAATGATCTTTGACGGGTTATATAAAAAAGGAAGAAAAGCATTTAAAGAAAAGAATTACAAGAGTGCAATTGGTTTTTATGAAAAACTCATTCAGAACTATCCGGACACGCTTTTAGGGTACCGTCTCCTGGCACAGGCCCTTTATAGTGATATGCAGACGGAAAAAGCAGATGCTGTTTTTAAAAAGTATATGGAAAAGATCAAAAAACAGGTGATCAATCCTTAAGATCAGGTATTTATAATTAAAAAGAGGTATACAGGTTATGGAGTTTTTTAATTCGATCATACAGCTTATTCAGGATTCCCTGCATAAAATATTGCTGACAGCAGGAGTGATCGGTTTTGCGATCATCTTATACAAGATCATTCAAAAGGCGATCAGCGCCCGTATTGAAAAAAAGCATCTCCGGAAACAGGAAGGATTATTAATTATAAAAACTGGCAAATGGTCGATCAGCCTTGTTTGTATATTTGCTTTTGTCTTTATCTGGGAAGGTAATATTCAGAATTTCTGGGTCGGGATAACCGGTTTTTTTGGAATTGTTGCGATCGGTTTCTTTGCCGTCTGGAGTATTCTAAGCAATATTGTCAGCGGGATTGTTTTACTGTTGATCAAATCAATCCAGATAGGAGATGAAATACAGATCATTCCGGAGAACATTACGGGAAGGATCGAGAATATTACACTTTTTCATGTTGTTTTGATCGATAACAAAAAGAGATCAACTTTAATCCCTAATAATCTTTTTATACAGAAGATCGTAAAGATCACTTCTTGAAAAGGACCGGAAAGGAAAGCGAAAAACTGTTAATAGGAGGTTTCATTATGTTTAAATTAAATAAAAAGAGTATAATCTCTATTTTTTACATTACGGGTCTTTTATTTTTTTTATCAGGTTCATTGCCTGCATCCGAGCGTGTCGGTTTTGGACATTCCATTGAGATCAAGAAGAATGAGACCGTTGATACGGCTGTTTCTATCGGCGGGAATGTAACGGTGCTGGGAAAAGTCAAAGAAGATGTGGTCTCTATCGGAGGTTCCATCGTTATATCCGGAAAAGTAGATAAGGATGTAGTGGCCATTGGCGGAAATGTTGAACTGAAGCCTACGGCAAGGATTACGGGGAAGATCGTGGCAATAGGGGGAGAGATCTTAAAGAGTCCCAAGGCGGTCGCTGCAGGAGGAATTATCAATATGCCCTTCCGGAAGGTCTTCTCTTTTATATGGCCGTATGCTAAGTTTACCGCGAAATGGAGTATCCATATGATGATCCTCTTTACTGCGATCCGGATACTTCTCATGATCGCTCTTTTTGTGCTGATCGTACTTCTTTTTCAGAAGAGTATTGATAGAATGCAAAGCGTCCTGGAGAAACAGTGGGTGAGATCCGGACTTTTCGGATTTTTAACATTAATCGGTGTTCCTGTGCTGTCTTTCCTTTTATTAGTTACTATTATAGGCATTGTACTGATCCCTGTCGTTATTATTGCGGTAGTGATCGCATATTTACTGGGAAGGGTGTGTATTGCTTATCTTGTGGGAAAGAAATTGCAGGTGGCGATCAAAAAGAAAGATGGCTCTCCCGTTACAGCCGTGATCTGCGGAGAGCTTTTATTGAGCCTTGTTTCCCTGATACCGTTTCTGGGTATTATTTTAAAGGCGGTTATTATATTTATTGCCATCGGATTGACAGTAGTTACCGGATTTGGTACTCATGAGCCAATTAAAAAAAAGTAAGCCGGCTTAACCCCAGCTGATCACAAAGTCAGTATAAGGATCGTTTTTAGCTAAAGATTTTGTAATATCCACTTTTGTATTTTTTGCGCCGGATATTTCCAGGGCTTTTATCATCCATCCTTTAATACGCAGTTCGATAGTTTGATGCATGTCCTCAAACCTTGTGATCCGGAGAGTACTTTCTCCTTTCTTCATTTCCACTACTTCCATTGTGCTCGGGTGGTAATAGTTTGACATGATGGTAGATGCTTTTTTGATCAGAAATTCAGGTGAGCCGAACTTCACAAATACCTTGTATATTCCCTTTAAAGCATATTCAGCACTGTATTCCCCGATATCATAGGCGCCGGAAAGATCATTTTTATAAAAAAGCTCACATACTTTTAAAGTAGGTTCAACCAGCATCTCTTTCACAGGATACCATTTAAATGAAAATATACTGCCGGAAAACTCCTTTTTTGCATTGGGAGATAAAGAATCGATCCATTTCTTCACGGCTTCATCTCCGAATCTGGCGGCAACGAATTTTGGCAGAATTTCAACTGCCGTTCCTTTTACTTCCATAATGATCTCCTTGTTATTATTATTTGCTACATTTGTTACAGTATAGTATAATAAATTACTATGTCAATAAAGTTATCACCTTTTTATTGACTAAATAAAAAATAGTATTAGATTTTTAATTATTAGGGACAACTGTTAAAAAATGGAATTAACATTCAAACAGAATGAGGTCATTGATCAGCGCTACCTGATCAAGAAAAAGATAGGCGAAGGGGGAATGAGTGTCGTCTTTCAGGCTAAAGATAAACTGAAGAGAAAGGATGTCGCTGTCAAGTTTTTAAAAAAAGGAGTTACATCCTCCTATGTGGAAGATGTCATTCGATTTAGAAGGGAGATCGAGGCTGTCAGTAAGCTGGACCACCCGAATATTGTAAAAATATATAATTCAGGGGAATATAAAAATACTCCCTTTATCGTAATGGAACTTTTAATCGGTGATAGCCTGGCAGATCTCCTTGATAAGGCTAAAGAGTTTGGTGTCAAGGATTCGATTCAAATCATCTCCCAGCTGGCTGATGCATTAGACTATGTACACGGAAAAGGAATACTTCACAGGGATCTTAAACCCGGCAATATCATGGTCTCCCGGACAAAAAATAACATTAATATAAAACTTCTGGATTTTGGGGTCGCTTTTGTGATGGAACTGGGACAGATCAAAGGGGAAGAGGAAGTTGTGGGGACGTTCGGATATATGTCTCCGGAAGCCACCGGAATAGTGAATAAAAGAATTGATGAGCGAAGTGATCTTTATTCCCTTGGTGTTGTCTTTTACCGGCTTCTGAGCGGAATGCTCCCGTTCAAGGGAAAAGAGGTCAGCAAGTTACTTCATCAGCAGGTCGCTGCTATTCCATCCAATCTCACCCGTATCAGAACCGGTATTGCTAAAGAGCTGGATGAGATAGTTATGAAGCTTCTGTACAAGGAACAGGAGTTGAGATACCAGAGTACCAAAGGGCTGTTATATGACCTGAAACGGTATGAGAAAGGCGAGAGGGGATTTATAATCGGGGAGAAAGATCAGAAGATCAAGATCTCCTATCAGACTCGTCTTGTAGGAAGGGAAGGGGAACTGCACAAGATACAGAAGCTGTATAACCAGGCTAAGGATGCAAATGGAATGCTCTGTTTTATCAGTGGTGAATCAGGTGTAGGGAAGAGCAGGCTGGTTGATGAGATAAGGGGATACTCTTATGAGGCCGGAGGAATATTCATCGGGGGTCGTTGTCTTGATCAGGACAATAAGATCCCTTATCAGCCGTTCAGGGACGCAATAAACGCCTATATCCGTTTCGTGGAGAAGCTCTCACCCAAACAGCAGGAAAGGGAGATTAAAAGAATAAAGAGCATACTGGGAGATCTCGGTGAGATCATAATTCAGCTTAATGCTAATATGGGTAAGCTGTTGGGGGATGTGCCACCACTGGTGGACCTGGATCCTGAAAGAGAAAACCAGAGATTTATCATGGTGGCATCGAGGTTCTTCAGTAATCTCGGTATTGACGGGAGGGCCTGTATTCTTTTTCTGGATGACCTGCAATGGGCCGATGAAGGAAGCCTTCGTATGCTTGCCGAGATCGCTTCGAACATAAAGAATAAAAATCTTTTGATCCTGGGAACATACAGGGATGATGAGGTTGGAGAAGATCATCCTTTAAGTAAAATATTGAAGCAGATGAAAAATAAAAACAATCCCCTTGATATGATCGGCCTTTCCCCTTTCAGCCTGGACAGGTTGAATAATTTAATAGCTACCCTTCTTGGAGAAGAAAAGGAAAAGGCCTTCAGCCTTACAAAGTATGTTTTTGAAAAATCAAGCGGGAATCCTTTCTTTGCCATTAATATTATCAGGGATATGGTGGAGGAGAAGGCATTAGTCTGGAAGAAAGGGTACTGGGAAGAGGACTGGAAGAAAATAGAGAAGTTACCTGTCTCGATCTCCATGATAGATATTATTCTGAAGAGGATCAAAGATCTTCCAAAAGACTTGAATAAACTATTGTGCTTTGGTGCAGTTGTCGGGAGAGAGTTTGATATCGGGCTCCTGTATAAACTGCTGCCCTCACTGGATCAGGAGAATATTGTTGGTCTTGTGGATCAGGGAGGAGAACTCCAGCTTCTGGAGAAGAGTCTTGAGAGAGGACGAATACTTTTTGTTCATGACCGGATCCGTGATGCATTTTATAATAAGATCGGGATCAAAGAGCGGAAGGCCCTTCATTTAGAGATCGCCAATGCTCTGGAACAGATATATAACAAAGATCCGCAAAGCGTTATTTTTGATCTGGTCCATCATTTTTCAGAAGGAGGTGACCGGGAAAAGTCTTTACTGTATGTTCTCCCGGCAGCAGACAAGGCTAAAAAGAATTATGCAAATGAAGAGGCTATTAAATACTACAAGCTCGGTATCTCCCTTCTTGAAAAGAGTAAGAAAGAGCGGTCGGAAGAATGGATGAGCGCCAAGGATGGACTGATAGACGTGTATTTAACCACCGGTAATTCTGATGAAGCGATCACACTATCCAAAGAGATTCTGCCTTTAAAAAGGAAACCCTTAGATAAAGCAAGGATCTATAGAAAACTCGGACAGGCTTGGTTCAAGAAAGGCGGATATAAACAGGGAGAAGAGAACCTGACAAAAGGACTTACTCTGCTGGGTGAGATAGTCCCGCAAACAAAACCGGCGATCATCCTTTCCATAATTAAAGGGTTTATTCTGCGTGGTTTTTCCGGGATCTGGATGAAGATCCCTGCATTTGGTAAGGCAAAGGTGCTTAGTCCCGAATATTTTGAGATCATTAGGATCTACCTTCCTCTTGGGTGGATGTATATCTTTACGGATATATTGAAGTGTGCCAATACGATCCTTATGGGTGCAAATTTTGTAGAGTACAAAATGGGGCGGACAAAGGAGTTTAAAAATATTAAAGAGCATGGATTGACAGTAGCAGGTTATGCTGCCTTATATATATCGATCCCCATGTTTAAAACAGCGTTTAAGGGTTTTAACAAGGCTTTTCGTATCAGGAAGAAAATGAAAGATGAATGGGGTATTGCCCAGAATCTTCAATGGATGGGAATTACATATACATGGAAGGGAGATCATAAAAAGGCCCTGGATATGCTGGCACAATCGGATGCGATGTTCCGGAGGATCGGGGATATGTGGGAGCTGGGAATGGTACTTACAGCTATAGGTCGTAATAACCGGTACATAGCTGACTATAAGAATGCGATCCTTGCTTATAATGAGTATTTTGATATAGGCGAGAGGACCGGAAATGATCATGCTGTCAGTGAGGGGCAGATCTGTCTCTCTTACTGTTATACGGAAAAAGGGGATTTTGAGAGAGCAGAGCATCTGATAAAAAAAGGGAAGGCGGTTTGTGAAGAACATAATAACGGTTTTTTAATATGTTATGCCTTCCTTTATTATGGATTCTTAGAGCTTGAGCGGGAGAATTACCTGAAGGCAGTTTCCCATTTTGAAAGGGCAAGAAAGGTTTATGAGGAGAATGCTTTTCTTAAGGATTATACGGTTTATCTTTATAATTATCTGACTGAAGCCTATATTGAAAGTTATAGAATTCGGTTTCCAAAGCTCAACGCACAGAAACGAAAAGAATTCCTGAAGAAGATCAGAAGATCATTTCGAGGTTTGCTCCGGAGGACCAGACCATGGATCAATCATTACGGATCAACACTTCGGGTTGCCGGGAAATACTATTCTTTAATGAGCCAGCCGGGTAAAGCCCGGAGTTCTTTTAAGAAGAGCATACAGCATCATGAGCTTTCCGGAAGAAGGTATGAGCTT
>Ga0180007_10001122_pt1 | contig 38378 bp, 33 predicted proteins | sample MM_PC_MetaG_FD_121122 | JGI IMG/M metagenome (GOLD analysis project Ga0180007, IMG submission 121122) | Groundwater microbial communities from the Aspo Hard Rock Laboratory (HRL) deep subsurface site, Sweden - MM_PC_MetaG | ecosystem: Environmental > Aquatic > Deep subsurface > Groundwater... | reverse complement strand
CCCTGTCCGTCCGTGGTCGTCCATGAAAGAAACGGCCTGGACGATCACGGTCTTTCACGGACGAACACGGACATGCGGTGCAGACGCTGTTTCAGGGTCCGTGTCTGTCCCTGTCCGTCCGTGGTCGTCCACGGTAAACACCTGAAGCCTTCTATTAAGTTACCTTAAAAGACAATTTTCTTGCTTGATCACACCATTTGTTTTATGAATCAGCACAAGGATAAAAATACTCATCAAAAGGACAACATATGAATAAACAAGACTCCCTGATTCCGAAACATGGGGGTTTCCGGAAACTTAAAAGTTTTCAGGTGGCCCAGCTTGCATATGATATGACAGTTCGTTTTTGTGATCGATATATCGACACATTCAGCCGCACCCGGGATCAAATGGTTCAGGCTGCGCGTTCAGGGGTGCAGAACATCGCCGAAGGGTCACAGGCCTCGGGAACGTCGAAAAAAACAGAACTCAAACTTACAAATGTGGCCCGGGCGAGCCTTGAAGAGTTGCGACTTGATTATGAAGATTTTTTAAGGCAGCGTGGGTTCCCACAACTTAGTCCGGAGCATCCGGCGCTTTTGCGGTTTAAAAGTAGGCGGTGTGCGGTGTTGGAGGATGTTCAGTCATGGATCAGGGATGAGCGGAAGCGGCAAAGAAATGGATTGGACGCACAGGGACTGTCACGGACGTCCACGGACACACAGACAGGTGCTGCAGACGGTGTTTCAAGGTCCGTGACGGTCTGTGGTCGTCCGTGTTCGTCGCTGTCATCGGCAGCCCTGGCTGCCAATGGTGCCCTCTCGCTCTTGAATTTGGCCTGCTATCTTCTTAATCGGCAGATCAAACAGCAGGCCAGGGATTTTGAAGAGGATGGGGGGTTTACAGAGCGATTGTACCGGGTTAGGACTGCTAATCGGCGATTGAAAAGAAACACGGACCGGTGATGCTGGACTAACACGGACTGTCACAGACAATCACGGACGCATGCTGCAGACAGTGCTCCAATGTCCGTGTCAGTCAGTGTCCGTCCGTGATCGTCCACAAAGAAATAACCTGGACGATCACGGACTATCACAAACGACCACAGACACGTGCTGCAGACGCTGCCTTAATGTCCGTGTTTTTTTTACCCAAACAAAATCTCCACCAGATTCCGGGTATACTGCTCATCGGACAGGCCATCGGTGGCTTCCTGGGGAAAGACAAGGCGGAGTTTAAAATGGCCGGCAATGGTTTTAAACAGGCTGATCCGGGCGATGGGGTCCAGGGTTTCCCTGCGGAGCAGGGCGTTCAATGCCACGTCGGCTTCGGCGGGATGAACGGTCTGGAGGAGCCGGGCGCAGAGATGGGGATAAGCGCGGAATGAATTAAATTTTCCTGAGAAAAGCTGGGAAAAATCGGGTTGGCGGGAGTCCGGGGACCAGACCACGATGGTGTTGGCAGCCAGGTCACCCAGGCGCTGACATTTTTTGGAAAGAAAAAGGCTGATACCACCAAGCATATAAAGGGCTGGAAGTGCATCCACAAAGCGGAGGAGATTCCGTATCACCACCTGGTTAAAGCTGAGGTTGAGGCCCTGGGCGTCCATGACCCGAAGTCCCAGAATGCGTTTGCCCAGGGTCTGACCGTTCATGAACCATTCCAGTAGAAATCCGTAACTTACGGAGACTGCGAAATAGGTGAGGACAGCCATGGCCATGTAGAGGTCTGCACTGATCAGGCCAAAAATGCCGAGTAGTTTGTTGATGACTTGGGCCAGAGTCAGGATACAGGCCTGGTCCACAAGCCAGGCCAGAAATCGGACCACGGGACCGGCCAGGCGCAGGAAAAAAACAAGGCCTTCGGGGGTGTGAATATCAAGGGTGGGATAGCTGCCGTGTCTCATGGCTGTTTCTCCCTTTTTGTTCGGCCGCTCCGGGCAAGAAAAACAGTGAGAAGCAGCAGTTCAGCAACACCGAAGGCAATTTTGGTTGAATAGGAAATCACAGGTTCATGGTATTGGGACAAAAAGGCTTCCACAAAACCAGCCCAGATAAGCATGACGGATACGCCACCAATAAGGGTGACCAGATCAGGGGCGACTTTTCTCAGGCGGGTTCTAAGGCCCATGGGTTTTCCCCAGCCGATCAGGGCACTGGCCAGCACAAGACCGGCTTGGCCAGCCAGCACGATGGCCGGGATTTCAATGGAACCGTGGGGCAGGAGCCAGCCTATTAGAAAAGGAGTTTGACCAGCCAGGACATAGTCGGCCACAACAGCTCCGAGCATGACGCCGTTGGAAAAAAGCAAAATCAAGGTGCCGATGCCCCAGGTGATGCCCAGTCCCATGGCAAAAATGGAAACACGGGTGTTGTTTGCAATCAGTTGGGATGAAAAGCTGGATTTATGACCGGCCATGCGGTCTTTTTTTGCGTTTTCTTCAAAGGCCACCCGGTCTGTGGGGTCTCCCTGGAGGTGGGCAAAGGGCATGAGGGCTTCCTTGGCCTGGGGGTCCACGGCAATGGCCAGTGTTCCGAACAGACAACCTGCGCCCATGATGGCCACCGAGACCCAGAATGCCATGATCCGTCTGCGGAAGGTTTGGGGGAATTCTTTGAAAAACCAGGCCAAAAGCGAGAAGGATCGACCCCGCTTCCGTGTTTCATGAATTTCGGCAAAGGCCCTTGCCACCAAGGTCTCCAGATAGACTCGAATGGCCTGTTCCGCAGAGAAATTGATCATCCGGGAAAGATCCGAAGATGCGCGCTGGTACAGGTAGTGAAATCGGTGAACCCCATCAAGGTCAAGGTGGAAGGCCCCATCCCGTCCCATCCGGTCCAGAAGATCTTCCAGCTCGGTCCAGTACGGCTTTTCTTCACGGATAAAGGCATTGAGATCAATAATCATAAGATTTGCCTCTGCTTGATGTCCATATATTGGGAAATCAGCTCAACACAGAGTCGTGAATTGTCCAAAAGAAAAAAACCGGTATTCTGACGACCCAGGGATTTTTCAAGTTCCCTGAGGTTGTTCCATACCGTATGGCCGGAAAGATGCTGATAAATGTCGTTGATGCCTGTCACATGGGGTGTTGAAAACAACGGCCGGGCCGATGCGGGATTGAGCATGTTGACCATGACCAGGTGTCGTCGGCTGAGGATATGGACGTTTTTCAAAAAGGTTTCAGCCAAAACCGGATCATCCAGACTGGTCAGAATGATCAGAAGGGACCGTTTTCTGATCCGGGTTCCTAAAAAGGTGAACAGTTCGGTAAAGTCCGGGCTGATCCGATGGGGCCTTGCGGTGTATAAGAGATCCCTGACGGCATTGTAGTGGGCCTTGCCGCTGCTGCTTTTGACAAATCCCAGCATGGTGTCGGCAAAAAGACCAACGCCAAAGCGGTCCCCTTGTTTTTCAGCAGCCATGGCCGTGGTCAGAGTTGCTGTGATATAGCGTTCAAGAATGGTCTCCCCTGGAAAGGGAGACGGTTGAGAATCCTCGTCGGTCCGTTTTTCATCCTGGATCCTGCCATGCTGGAAAATGGCTGCGTTCCGTGCACTCATCCTGGATCCATCGATCATCACGTAGATATCCTGGGTGCGCTCCACCTGAAACACCTTGGAAATGGGAACACCACGTTTGGCGGTGGCTTTCCAGTGGATGTCCTCGTAGCTGTCTCCTGTGACGTATTCCCGGAGTTTTTCAAACTCCCTCCCCTTTCCCACCATGCGTCGCGCATGAACCCCCATGCCGTGGGACAGAAACAGGCTTCCCAGGGCCTTTCGCTCGGATAAAAGATCCGGATAAACACGAATGTCGCAGTGGAGTGGCAAGGTGCCACGAATGGCCCAGAATCCGGCATGGGAAGGGCTTTCAAGAAAACACATGGAAAGAATGTATTGCCCTTGTTTCCGGCCTGTGACGGTCCAGAGCAATCGGATAAGGGCCTCCGGGTCCTGGAGTATCAGGGTTTTTTCATGGCTTGACGAGGAAAGTTCAGGGGGAAAGGCAAGGCCCATGCGCAGATGCCGGCCTTTTTTTCCCTGGTGGCTAATGACAAGGGTCAGGTCTTTTTCCTGACCCCGTGAAAGGCGAAAGACATCATCTGTGCTCACCGTGATGAAACGAAGAACCGTGATGGAAAAAAGGGCATCTATAATGGAAAGGCAAAGAAACAGGACAATCAGGGCGTAGGTATACAGGCAAATCTCAGGGAAAAGAGATCCAAGAAGGCTTGAGGGAAATAAGATCAAACCCGTAAAAAAAAGCAGCCTGTTTGTTGGGACAATACGCATATCATTTACCTGGGAACGGCCACGTCCATTAAAATGTCCCGGATCACTTCCCGGATGGTCAGGCCTTCGATTTCAAATTCCGGGCGAAGAATCAGCCGGTGCTCAAGCACGGGGATGGCCATGGATTTGATATCATCGGGACTGACAAAATCCCTGTCCGAAAGGGCGGCCATGGCACGGGATGACAAAAGAAGAGCCTGGGAAGCCCGGGGCCCTGCTCCGGTCAAAACCGAGGGGTGAACCCGTGTTTTCCGGACGATGTCCACCATATAGGCAATCAGTTCATCCTTGATCAGAATCCCTGAAAGACCGGACCTGAATTCAGCCAGGGTTTCGCTGCCAAGGACTTTGTTGACTTTTCCGGCGGCCAGGATGGATTCCGGGGAATCGTCTCCACGCATGCTTTCGGCCAGGCGGAGTTCCTCTGCCCGGCTGGGGTGATCCATGGTGATCTTCAAAAGAAAACGGTCTTTCTGGGCCTCGGGAAGAGGGTATGTGCCGTCGAACTCAATGGGATTCTGGGTGGCAAAAACAGTGAAATCCGGAGACAGAACATGGGTGGTCCGGTCGATGGTCACACTCCGTTCCTGCATGGCTTCCAAAAGGGCCGACTGGGTTTTGGCCGGAGCCCGGTTGATCTCGTCGGCCAGAAGAAAGCTGGTGAACACCGGTCCCCTGATCAGGGAAAAACGGTTGTCCTTGAGGTTGAACACATGGGTTCCCGTGATGTCGGCGGGCATCAGATCCGGGGTGAACTGGATGCGTTTGAATTCACAGCCCAGCACATGGGCCAGGGTCTTGACCAGAAGTGTTTTTCCCACACCGGGTACGCCTTCCACCAGCACATGGCTGCCTGTGAAAATGGCGATGAGGCAGTGATCCACAACATGCTCCTGCCCAATGATTACCTTGGCCACCTCGGTTTTGGTCCGGGCAAGAATGTCTTTTATTTTTTCCGTATCCGCATTCATGGTTTCTTCCCTTCTGACAGCAAACGATGAATTTCCCTGTATCCGGCCACGGGATCATGATCCCTGCCGGATGCCATGGTGTTTGCCGCTGTTGTGATGATGTTGAGTTTATCCGCGAAGGCTTTGGAGGCTTCATGGTTCGAGACAAAGGATTTTCCCCATTCCTTGATACAGACCCCCAGAAGATCTTTGGGGGGGATATGCCGTTTGAACAGGCTGGACAAGCCAGAGGCATGGTCACGGTCTGACACGGCACGGGTCCTGGGCAGGTTGTCGGATGGGGGCACAAAAAAAGAGGCGTTTTTCCAGATAAAAATCAGCGCCACCAGTAAAAAGGAGGCAAAGACGCCGTGAAGACCATATGTCCTGACCAGGCTTGCAATCCCCGGTTGACTTCGAATGCCCAGATGGGACTCATCAAAGATGATGTGTTGATTTTGACCGGTAAGCCAGGTCAGAAACCCGGGCCGGAGGTCATTTTTCAAGCCCTCGTTGCTCAAAAGATAACTGTCCGAGCATAAAACCAGGCTGCCCTTTCCAACGGGTCGTTCGATCAGTACCGCTGAATCGGATAATCGTGAAACCTCTTGCCATTCTGGATCAAGATCCGTGAAAAAAAGTGTGGAATGCCAGGGCAGATCCTCGGAGCCCAGAACGGATCTGTATGTGTCCTGGACAGCGGCCATGTGACCGGTCTGATCCGATTGCACATAGTCGTATCGAAATCCCCAGGCCTTGCAGAGATCCACGGTTCGGGCCCGCAAGGGGACATCGTCCACAGGGTCTTCACCGGGTGTTTCCTCGTCCTGTTCCGCCTCGCCCCCATGGGGTGCTGGTGGGGCGTCCCCATCGTCACTGACCTCTTCACCGTCAGGTGTATCCGGGTCGTCCGGGCATCCTTTTGTTAATGAAGAGTAAAGGCAGACCACGATGCGTCCTCCGGAATCGAGATAATCGGAAAGGGCCTGGTACATGGCATCAGGGAGTGTGTTTTCGCCTTCGGCCCGGTCTCCGATGAAAAACAGGGTTGAGGGTGTTTTTTCATGAAAACGCTGGAGGGAGGCCTGGTTCCGGGTGACCACAAGCCCTTCCAGATGCACCAGGGAATCATGAAAGACCCGGCAGCCCAGGGGGTCGGAGCGCAAGGTTGAATAGGGAGGATAAATATCCCCCGATTCAAAACGAAGGGTGAATAATCGCACAAGGCCCCCGGTGAACAGGGCAAAAAGAATCAGGAGAATCAGACCGTATCCGCGTTTACTGCCCATGGCCTACGATCCTTTCCTGATTTTCGGCAAAATGCATCACATCCTCTTTTACCAGGGGATGCATGCCATACCAGATTTTTTCGAATTGACTCACACTGACAGTGAAACGATTGATCATGTCTTGTTTATCGTGGGCCCTGCGATAAAGTTCGTCGTGATAGTCCCGGTTGGATTTGTAATGGGCCACGGTGATCAAACCATGGTCGGATAAACGGGCCAGGGTTCCCAGGTAAAGCGCCCGCATGGCCAGCCGGAACTCCCCTTTTTCAAGCAGGCTATTCGCCAGCTGATTCCAGGAATCCCAAGGAAGTTGGTCAGCACCGACGTTCTCATCGGATACATCCACGAAAAGAGATGTTTCTCCATGATCCTTATGGGGTGCCCGCCGTCGTGACATAAGGTTTTTTAGTGCCACACCCACCAAAAGCACCAGGGTCAGACCCAGAAGACCGTACAGAAGATAGCGGATCATGGGGGACTGGGTGTTTTCCTGGGTATCACTGGTTTTGTCCGGCTTGGGTAAGAATTTTTCCAGCCAGTTGAAAAAGGCTTCGATCCATGACGCGATACGGCTGAAAAAGGCTTTGATGGGAGGTCCGATCCAGTTGAAAAAGGCTTGGATCATACCCGGCTCGGTCTCCTCGGGATTTTTTTCCCTGGGCATGCGCCAGGCAAAGTCCCTGCGGCTCAAGACCTCATGGATGGATTTTTCCAATTTCTCGGGGTTTATCACCGTTTCGCTCCCCATGGGCTTTACCAGGTCTTGGGACTCTGTTGGCTGGGCCAGGGCCGTGCAAGGACCAAGAAAAAGGTGGGCAGTGAAACAAAAAAATACAAGGGGTAAAAGGGCCGTGGATGCGATTTTCTTAAGCTCTGCCGTGAGATCATCCCCGTTTTTTTCCGAGGATCCGTAAAAAAACCTCAGGGTGTAGACGGTCTTGACAAGGGGGTCCACACACAGATGTGTGAGACACACCACGCTGACAAGAAAGGTGCTGTTCATGGGATTGAATCCGCCCAGGGTAAAAACCGATTCGATTCCAAACAGGCTTTTGGCCATCTGGGGCAAAGAAAAAACAAAAAAGCCCAGGTTGAGCATGACAATCAGTTTAAATAAAAGGAGGATAAGCATAACCATGTGATTCTGTCCGGGCTGGTCAGAGGCGGTTTTAAAGGTGTCTGATATCACCCGTCCCAGGGGCATTCCGCTGGAGCAGTCCGCAATCAGGCAATTCTGATAAAAGGCATAGACCCAGGCATAGGGAAGCATCATCAGAAAGGCCAGGGGAATAATCAGAATGGATGATGCATGCATCAGTGCCTGGAATGCCGTCAGGCGGAACACAGACAATACCGTGTTCTCCTGTGATCTGATCCCCCCCAGATGGAAAAACAGGTTTCGCGTAAACACAGACTGAAGGCATTTCATCCAGATAAAAAGAAGAGCAAGGCCCAGTGATGCAGGAGCCAGATAATCCCCGGCAAAGGCGCTTTGGCTCATGTCTCCCCAGAAAAAAAGCAGTCCCATAACAAAGGGCAGGGTCCCGGCAAAATAGAAAACAAGCAGTTTGAAGGGGGCGTTCCGTAAAAGGAAAACAGCTTCTTCGATAATGGCGATCCCACTCCGATGGGTGAATGGTTTTGGCGTTCCCATCCTGTTTACCATAATGATTTCCACAAGGTGCCCTCATGGAAGGAGGCAGGAAGAGATAAAAGAAAACGACCGAAATAAAAAAAGAACAGCCAGATCACCATAAGTCCCCCGGCAAATGAGAACAACGATCCAAGGCCCATAAGGTTTTTTTTGTGAGTCAGTCCACCATGATTTTTTGCAGACAGACAGTCCCTACACAGAACCTGTTCTTCATGTTCGGTGATGCATTCCCGGCAGAAATAGCGTCCGCAATCCGGACATCGGGCAACGGCTTCACGCAAACCATGGTTTGAGCAGCGCTGCTCTGACAGGGTTTTCATGATTGAAATCGCCTTCTGATAAGGACAAGTCCCCAGATTCCAAGAACAAAACAGATCACGGTCTGAAACAGATCCAGGGTCAGAAAGACCGGGTGATCAAAGGGATTCATCTGGGCATGCATTTTCAAAAGGGTCATTTGATTCATAAGCGGCTGCTTTTGATCGCCCTTTTCAAACATCAGATAGATCATTTCCATATAACTTTGGATAAACCCCAGGATCACAAGGCCCAGACTGGCCCAGGTCAAATTCTTTATAACCGATGACAGGGAGCTGCCGGTTTGACGGACAAGGGCAACCACGGCCGTGATGCAGAATCCGAAAAAAAGAAGAGTCCCGATGATAAGGGTGAAATAAGAGCGATTGAACAATGAGAAAATGGACAAAATCCCCACCAGGATGAGCAGCATGAAAAGGGCTTTGTGCCAGCTGCCTTTTTCAAAGGACGGCGGCGTTTCCCCAAGATTCGAACGGGTCATGGGTGACACTGAATTCTGTCCGTTTTCAAACAAGAGGTTCAGGTTTTCCCGGTCCAGCTGTCCCTGGACCGCTTCAATGCAGGGCTTGAGCCTGGCCATCATTTTCAATGTGGGCCTAAGACGGTTTGAAGGGCTGAGTTTTTCCTTCCGCACGGCCGTGACGATCCAGCAGGCACAGGAAGGACCTCCTGCAAGGCAGACCAGGAAATAAAACAGAAAAATAGGAGAAAATATAAAGAAAAAAACCGAGGCCGGATTCTGATCGTCAATCCAGAAAACAAGACCAAGGACGGTAAATCCAAGAAATAAACCAAGGACTAAAAACGTTTTGTAAAAATTTTCCTTTGTTTTGGCGATGAGGATGCTTTTGATATCTTTGTAATAAAAACGCCTGTAAGTCTCGCTCATTCCGCTGGATTCGATTAAAAGAAGGTGATCCGGACCTTCCCAGAGTGTGTCACTTCCAAAGGTTTTTCGCTTTTTCCCTGGAAGACGCTTGTATTTCTTATCTTTTTTTTCCATGGGGCACCCTTTAGACTTTTGTGACCAAATAATAGATACCCAAGGACCAGGCAATGATCTGAAGACTTGAAAGAATACCGGCCAGAACAAGCCTTAACCGGCTTCCCCTCACAAGACTTGGGGGTGCATTCCAATATCTGAAAACCATGAAAAGGGACATGGGGGCCGTGATAATGGTGAAGTAGAAAATGAACAAAGGCCAAACCGCAAGGCGGAATGCAATGCCATCATAGAGCGTACGGTGGTTTTCAAGGTCCACCAACTTCTGTTTCTTTTTTCCGCTTTCAAGGCAGGTAAAGCAGATATGTTTGCCGGACATATCCACATCGCAGAGGGCACACAAAAACCGTCCACAGGCATCGCAGGAAATCACCGCCTTTTTCCCCGGATGATAAAAGCAACCCGCCTCATGGTCCACAAGAAGGGCCTCGGCTTTATCAGAGGGCATATCCATGACCAGGGCCGCCGGGAAAAGATCCACGCGAAGGGGCGTTTTACACGAGGAACAGGGCACCAGGGCATTGACATTGATGGCCCTGGCTGGAACCGGTGTTTGACAATGGGTACATTGCATGGGATCAGTTCCCTATCACTGGTGGATGTTCATGGGACATACAGGACCCATAGGACCTATATGTCCCATATCATTATGGCTTGGATTTATGCAGCATCATAGGCCGCTTTTTTTGATGACACGGGTGTTGCATATCCTGTCATGGAGAGCTCGCTTTTCTTCATCCCATGCTGCCATAAGATAACCGATACAAAGGATCATGCCGCTGACCAGTTCGGCGAAATAACGGCCAAAACCCCTCAAATAGCTCACGGCTTCATTGTCCGCTGTGATGACTTTCAATCCACAGGCCATTTTGCCCGGGGTGGCACTGAACTTCCCTAAGAAAAAGGAACTGTAGCTGGCAGCAACCAGGATCTGCAAGAACCCCAGAGAAAGGGTGTACTGGATGGCTGCGGCAGGGTCTTCAAGGGTGGACATCATCATGCCAGCCATGACACCGCTGATGGCCATGTTGACCACGGCCAGGATCAGGCCGTCGATGAATTTGGCGGCAAACCGGATCCAGAATCCCCCGTAAACCAGCCCGCCAACGGCCACGCCTTCCTTAAGTTTCTGGACAAACAGGGGTTTGCACGCGGCACAGACCCGTGCATGCTCAAACCGCACCAGTTCATCCTCGGGCAAGCTGCGGCCACATTCGGAACATTGACCCTGGGGAACAGGTGCTCCCTCTGCAGGCATATCAGGAACCGCCTCCGGGGTCTGGGTTTTTCCCAGGTAATCAGGGACCTCCATCAGGCGCTTCCAGCCGGGAAGTGTGCTGTTCCAGACCATGGTTTTTTCCGTGATCTGCCCGTTTTTGACACAGGCCTCAAATTCAGCGTCCTCAATCGGCCCCATACGTTCTTTACCAATAGCATAATACCATTTCATCAGCGACCTCCCGGTGACCCTGTCAAATTAAAAAAAATCCCCATGTACCTGGGCTTTAACAGCAACGACAGCTCAGGACGGGGAATACATATAAAATGCAATGGCGTTTTAAAACGTCTTCATAATTTTTTTTGTTAATTTGTTAAACTATAAACAGGCTGAAATTCAGAACAATGTTGGTCAAACGATCCATCAAACTAAGAATCTGTGCTATTAGTAATAAATGTTCTTTTTCATATCAAGAAGAAAATGTATTTAAACCGAAAGTTCGGCTGTGGTGAGTAAAAGAAACGTATTTATTCACGGGGATATTTATTCCAGCCAATCCCCAAGCTCGATTTTAAAAGTTGCCAAATAGGTATTATTTTCTTGTTCTTCTCGCTCCCAGGCTCCAGCCATGCCGATGGAGGCAAGAGGCTATGAACCAAGCGGCAAAGTCGCACCAAAAACAACTCTTTATAGGTCCTATAGGTCCCATAGGGCTTATGTCTTCTCGTCTTTATTTGGGTATTATTTCAGGCCACGTGACTCGTCCCCAAGCCCAACCCATGTGCGTGTCGGGGCGAAGCCTTAGCGAAGACCGAACCAGATTTTTAAAGCGTGTCCCCACAAAAACGGGAAGCTGGCCCTCGGAGAGCTGCCAGAGGCATTTTTCTTCGTGCTCTTCGTGTTCTTCAGCGACCAACGAGAGCGGGTGGTTGATAAAAACGATGTTCCCAGACTGGAAGTCTGGGAACATGTATGATTTACCCGGGGAATAAGGCGATGGGAACGTGATCTATCCCGGAGGTCTTTGGGGAAGTCAATCCGCCTGATCTCTTAAAGCCAGGGGTTTGGCCAGAATTTCCGACCAGATCACAGCCCGCCTCAGGCTTTTTTTTCCGCAATGTCGGTAGGCAGCCCCTTTTTTGACCGTTTCCAGGGATTGAGGCGTTGGCTCGGACATCTGAATTCGCCGGTTCCTGTAGTCCTCGTCCTCGTCGTCCATGTCATGGGATACAAGGGGGGGAGGTGTGAGGCTGCTGGTCTTGGGTTCGTACAAAACATGCTGGCTGATGATTACGTTTTCGGCTTCTATATCCTCATCATTTGTTTCGGACCAAAGGTCATTATCCGGTTCGTCCTCCTCCAGATCATCCATGGGAAGCGGAGGAACAGGGGCATTTGGCTGCATCTGCTGGTTGGCCTTTTCGATTTCTTCTTTGATCTGGTTGGCCATGTCCTGAATTTTCTGCTTCCATCCCGAGGGTTTTGCCGTGCCCTGTTCGTTCTTGCCATGGGACAGGGCTTTCCGGATGGAAATAATGATATAGATTACAACGCCGATGGTGATGAGGGTGTCGATTTTCATAAAAAAACCTCAATGGCTTTTTTGTGCCCTTCCATGACAGGAAGGGCACCTGTTTGATGTCAACTATACTTCCTTATCCTTGGTGGTGTCGTCCGCGCCGATACTTTCACGCATCTGGGTGTCGGCCATGACGTTTTTCATTTTGTAATAATCCATGATTCCCAGATTGCCGTTGCGGAAGGCCTCGGCCATGGCCATGGGTATCTGGGCTTCGGCTTCAACAACTTTGGCCCTCATGGCCACCACCTTGGCTTTCATTTCCTGTTCGACGGCAAAGGCCATGGCCCGACGTTCTTCGGCTTTAGCCTGGGCGATTTTCTTGTCTGCCTCGGCCCGGTCGGTTTCAAGGTCGGCACCGATGTTTTTTCCCACATCCACATCTGCGATGTCGATGGACAGAATTTCAAAGGCCGTTCCTGAATCAAGCCCTTTGGCCAGAACGGTTTTGGAAATGGTATCCGGATTTTCAAGGACATTTTTGTGGCTGGTGGCCGAACCGATGGTTGAAACAATCCCTTCTCCAACCCGTGCGAGAATGGTATCGGCACCGGCACCGCCAACCAGGCGGTCAATGTTGGCCCGGACCGTGACCCTGGCAATGGCTTTGAGCTGGATACCGTCTTTTGCCATGGCGGCGATCTTCGGGGTTTCAATGACCTTGGGATTGACACTCATCTGGACAGCTTCGAGGACGTTCCGTCCGGCAAGATCAATGGCGGCTGCCTGATTGAATTTCAGGTTGATGTTTGCTTTGTCCGCGGCGATCAGGGCCTGGACCAGCCGGGTGACATTACCCCCTGCCAGATAGTGGGACTCAAGACCGTCCGTATCCAGTTCGATTCCGGCTTTTACAGCCATGATCAGGGATTCGATGATCAGTTTGGGAGGCACTTTCCGAAAGCGCATGAACACGATGTTTAAAATACCAACATGGGCGCCGGAAACGAGAGCCTGAATCCAGAGCTTGATGGATGATCCCACGAAAAAGACCATAACGACGACGGCGATTAAAATGATGACTAAGAAAATAGTATTGAAACTAGTTGGCATACGGACCCCCTGGGTGGTTTTGGGTTGAGGGTTGAAGCAAGATGAATGACTTACCTGCCACGGACAACCCGAAAATTTAGTTTAGACGCGTATTTAAAAACATTATTCTTTTTTGCTGACGATGATCTGGTTGCCCGTAACGGAAAGGACAACGACTTCTGAGGATCTTTCAAGATACTCGCCCCGGCTTACTACGTCAAGCCTTTTTCCATTGATCAGGGCGGTTCCCGAAGGCCTCAAATCCGTAATGGCAACCCCTTCCATTCCTATGTATTGTTCCATTTCAGGCGACTGGGATTGAACTCCCTGGTCACTGGACAGACTCTTTTTCAAGGTTGCCGGTGATTTTGCAAGGAGCTTGAACCCCACAACCAGGGAGATGGGGATCAAAATCAGATCCGCCACCACAAAGATCATCCCTGCCCCCGTCGATACAACAGAAAAAACGATATATAGGGAATAACCGATCATGGCTGTGGCCACAAGGGCCAGAATGCCCCCTGTGGGAACGATGACCTCCACGATGACGATGGCGATACCCAGCAGCTGAAGTATAAATGGAAGGAGAAGACTTTTCATGATGATTCCTTTCGTGTGACGATGATCCGGTTCCCATTGATTTGAGTGATAATAACCGGGGTTCCCTTTTCGATGAATTCAGCTTCGGTGATCACATCAAAAAATTCGTTTCCGATTTTCATTTTACCCGAGGGCCGAAGAAATGACATGGCAATGCCCTGGTCTCCCACCGACACTTTGTTTGTCTCTGAGGATTCGGCATGGGAGTCCTGGAGACTCCGGGTCAAATAGGGCCCCCGGGATGCAAAGGAAAAACGGGGCAGGACATACCGGAACATGAAAAGACCTGCACCGATGGCCACCAGATAGGAGACAAGGACCATGGTGATATTGTTGATCATGATGTCACTCTGCCAGGGCATGGAGGGTGTGGGCAAAACAAAATCCTGGAGAGACAGGACAAGGCCCACAGAGATAAAGAAAAAACCGGCAATTCCGGCTAGACCGAAGCCCGGAATGACAAAAATTTCAAAGCCCAGGAGAACAAGCCCCAGAAGAATGATCAAAAGTTCGGTGTAATTGGCCATGCCAACGGCATACTGGCTGCCAAAGGCCAAAGACAGGCAGATGATGCCCACAATACCCGGGGCTCCGAAGCCCGGAGCCTTGATTTCCGTATACACGGCAGCAAGACCGATCATCATTAAAATGGGGCTGATGGTCAGAATGATTCCCAGAAAGGTTTCGGTCCAGTTTTTTTCAAGGGTCACTGTTTCAAGGGAGCCATATCCGGCTTTATCAATGGCGTCATCCAGACTGGTTGCGCTTGCTTTGGAAAAACCAAGCTCAAATGCTTCCACATCGTCCATGGTTAAAAGCTCGCCTTTACGCACCACGGTTTTTTTGTTTTTCACCTGTGCTTTTTGTTTTTCACCCAGGTCATTGAATTCCGTTGCTTCAAGATACAGGGTTTTGCCATCCAGTTCCACACGGATGATTTCCAGATCGGCACTGACCATGGCTTCGGCCAGGTTTTCATCGTAGCCGTTTTTTTTGGCAAGGGAACGGAACTGGGCCCGCAGGGGGGACTGGAATTTTTCCCCCAGCATCTGGGGGCCTTCCTGGGAGTATGTGATGGGTGCACAGTCTCCGATGGTGGTGTGCTTTTTCATGGCCAGTTTATCGCAGGCAAGGGCGATGAGGGCTCCGGCTGAAATGGCCTTGGTTTTCACATAAGCCAGGGTGGGGGCATCGGTGATTCCTGTGATGGTATCCACAATCTGAAGGGCCGAATCCACCCGGCCTCCGAAGGTGTCCATTTCAAAGACGATCAGAGGTTTTTCCGACAGGGGGATTTCCTGGACAGAACGCTTTATAAAGGCTGCCATCTGGGGGCTGACTTCCCCTGACACCGGGATCACATAGGCCTTGGCCACAGGCACTGATTTTTCGGAAAAAGCATTTGAAAAAAAACTAAAAACCAGTAAAAGAGAAACGATGGAGGCTACCATAACGCGTATTGGAAAAAATGAATGGTCAGGGGTTTTCATGAGCGTTTACGCCTTTCTGGTGGTTTTTGCATAAACAAGGTATCAATGAATCGTTATGCAATGTCAATTTATAGCTGAAAAACAGGCGGGGATCAAGCCATGAAAGAAATCATATCAGGGGTGCAGGTGAACATTCCCTTCCGGATGTTGACGGAAGGATACCTTTCACGTTTTCTGGACCTGGGCCTGAACCCTGAGATCGGTGTGGATGCGGATGCTTTGGATCATTTTTCCTTTGATGAGTTCAAACAGGTGGCCGTCCAATTCCATGAGCGAAACCTCTCCGTGACCGTCCACGGCCCCTTCATGGACCTGACCCCGGCGTCCCCGGACCCGGATATTGTGGCGGTGACGGAAAAACGGTTTGACCAGCTTTTCAGAATCCTTCCGGCCCTTTCCCCCAGAAATCTGGTCACCCATGCCGGATACGATCCCCGGAGGCATTTTTTCATGGCAGACGTCTGGCTTGCCCGAAGTCTTGTCTTTTTTAAAAAAGCAGCCAAACGCCTACAGGATCTGGACTGCCGTCTGATGCTGGAAAATGTGTTCGAGGAAAAACCTGAAGACATGATGCCCCTCTTCCGTGGAATCGATTCCTCGAATGCAGGAATATGTCTGGATGTGGGCCATATGAACGCCTTGGGCACGGTGGGCATGGACCACTGGTTGTCGGTCCTGGGTGATCATATCGGTGAAATCCATCTCCACGACAACCATGGGGACCGGGACAGCCATCTTCCCATGGGGCAGGGCACTATCGATTTTAAAAGACTTTTCCGATTTATCCAAGAAAGAAAACCCATTTTGACCCTGGAGCCCCACCATGAAGAAGACCTTTACGGATCCCTTGAATTTCTTTCAAGTAACTTTAGCAGGTATTTCCACTGTAAAATGGAATGATCATAGATATTTGACTTGAATTGCGTCTCTATTGTGGCTATAATTGAGCCACAATAGGAGGGCAAGCCATGAAATTTTTGAGTATCAGGGATTTGAAATCACAATCGTCTAAAATCTGGAAAGAATTGCCGGACCAAAAAGAGATGGTCATTACGAACAATGGGAGGCCCATTGCAATTATTTCTTCCATTAATGAAAACAATCTGGAACAGATTTTGTCTGCATTTCGTCAAGCCCGGACAGCCGATGTTGTCACGTCCATGCAGTACAGCTCACATTCAAAGGGTGTCGATCAATTAACGCTTGAGGACATTAATGCCGAAATAAAAGATGTTCGAACAAAGCGGAAAAAATGAAAATCGTATTGGACACCAACGTTCTTGTGTCCGGTTTGCTGACCCCGTTTGGGCCGGGCGGAACTATTATTCGGATGATTGTGGCCGGGGATCTTGTTCTTGCTGTGGATGCGCGTATTGTGTCGGAATATCAGGATGTGCTCCTCAAGCCGAAATTTAAATTCAACCCTGATCATATCGAAACCTTGATCGATTTTATCAAACGATCCTGTCAGAACGTCTCAACACGTCCATTGAAACATTCCCTTCCTGACCCGGATGATGAACCGTTTCTTGAGGTCGCCATTGCCGCCCGTGCAGATTCCTTGATTACCGGCAATCACGTTCATTTCCCATCTGACCTGTGTCAGGGCATAGCGGTTTATTCACCGTCCGCGTTTCTGAATTATTATCGAAACACTTAGACGGCTATGGAAAATGGGGCATGCACCTGTTTTTTCATTGTACGAGAACCATTATAAATTTAGGGATTTATTGACTTATCCAGGCAAGGTATCTTATAATAAAGCATACAACAGAAGATACAACCGATCACTACTCTTCCGGACTCTCCGCTTATCCTTATGTTGACGTGAACACCGTAGCCTGAAACAGCTTTTCTCCATGACGAACTCATCATGAATTCCCCTGGTGGTCTTTTAGTTGATTGACGACATTCATTATCAGAGGGCGAAACCTTTCATCCCCATTTTTTAGGGTCCCGGACAGGGGAAGAAAGCCGACACCCTGGGAAAGGGGGCATTATGACAGACGAGTATCTCCACAGAGATGATCAGGGCATTGCGATTCTTGACGGACACAGGCAGGGAGAAGACCGGCGGGGCAAGGATGAACGACGATTTTATGATCTGTTTGATGAACAAAGCCGATTTAACCATCGTCACGAGCTACTCAGACGGGAGCCGGGTGAGCGGCGGATCGGTCCTGTCTATTCACGGTCTGACCTTTTTTATGAAAACCTGAGTTCCTTTATATTCGGGGGATTTCTGATCATGATGGGCATCTGCATGTTGATCACGGGTCTGACGTTTTTACCTGTGGTCGGTCTTTATGCTGGCGTTGCAGTCATTATCATCGGCGCCGGATTTCTGGCCCGGTCTTTCAAGGCAAACTGGCCAAGAGTATAACTGGACTCTCCGGTTCAGGAGAGAAGAGAATTTTTTTAATCCCCAAGCACATCGGATGGCGGCTATAGGACTCATGGGACCCACAGGACATATACGTCCCATGGGTCCTATAAGTCCCATAATCCCATTCCCCCCCCATATTTTACCCCCCCCTGAAACAGTCCCCAGCACAGGATTCAAGCAAACTAGGTCTTGACATAAAACAATAAAATGAACTATATGGTTCGTTTGGAAAAGTTTTGAATCTACTTGAAAATGAACGGGTTTCGTGGTGTTGCCCTCCGCTTTGGCGGAAATGATACCCATTCTATATTAATCGCCGGATATCTGACCGGTGAAGGAGCACTGATGGGTTTGGAAAAAATCCTGGGCTTGAAACAATCTGAAATTACGAAAGCCTGGTTTGATCAGGTGGTGAAAACCTACCACGGAGACAGTTCCCATTTTTTGCTCGATGTGAAGGACCCTTTCAGCAATCCGGTGGGTGCGACCACGTTCAAGGCCCTGGGCGAGGTGTTTGAAGCTCTGATTTCAGGCAAGACCCGTTCAGAAATCATTCCGCTTCTGGACCCACCCATTCGCATTCGGGCCGTCCAGGAATTCTCCCCCTCCCAAGCGGTTTCCTTTGTTTTCTTTCTGAAAAATGTTGTCCGTCATTGTCTTGAAAAGGAAATCAAAAACACTGAAATCAGCGAAAAAGAGCTTTCGAATTTTGATGATAAGGTGGATGGGCTCAGCCTCATCGCCTTTGATATTTATATGGGATGCCGGGAACAGATCTTTAAATTCCGGGCCGAGCATGTGAAATCCAGAACCCTGAAGCTTCTGGAAAAGGCGGATATATTGTGTGAGGTGCCCGAAGTCGGGACCGAGATTATTCCACATAATGTTTATAAAAACGGAGGCTTCGAAAACACCTAGTCTTTCTTTCAGGCATAGATGGATCGGTGGTGCCTTGTATTTTAGGGATGATGCAAAAGAAGCCGGACTTTGACGTCATCCTGATCCATAAGGTTAACCGATTCTGATATTCATTGGAATGAAAGACCAGCGATTTCGGGGCACCCAAAGGGTGAGGAAAGGTAAATGAGTTTAAATATTATTATGTCCCTCGTTGCAGTTGTCGTTCTGGGAGCCATTGCCTTTGTTGGGGGCAGTGTTCCGGGGCTGCAGAGTGTTTTCGGGATATGGATACCCTATGCTGCCGTGGCTGTATTTTTTCTCGGCTTTGCATACCGTATCTTTAAATGGGCCAAGTCACCGGTTCCGTTTCGAATCCCCACAACATGCGGCCAGCAGAAATCGTTGTCATGGATCAAGCAGAACAAGATTGATAACCCCTCGTCAACCAAGGCGGTTATCCTTCGCATGTTTTTTGAGATTGTGACCTTCCGGTCCCTTTTCAGAAACACAAAAAGCGAGATCAAAGGTGACAGAATCTCCTACGAATGGGAAATCTGGTTGTGGCTGGCTGCCCTTGCCTTCCACTATTCTTTTTTGGCTGTATTGTTCCGCCATTTGAGATTTTTTCTCGAACCGGTTCCCTATTGCGTTAAAATCGTGGAAACCCTGGACAGCTTTTTCCAGGTTGGACTTCCTGTGGTCTTTGCTTCGGGAATCGTTCTTTTCGCCGCTGTTCTGTATCTGTTCGCACGACGCGTGATGATCCCCCAGGTCAAATACATTTCCCTGATTGCCGATTATTTTCCGCTTTTCCTGATTCTTGGAATTGCAGGCACCGGCCTTTACATGCGTTATTTTCTGCGGGTAGACATCGTGGCCATCAAGACGCTGACCATGGGACTTGTAACTCTTAAGCCCCTTATTCCTGCTAATGTCAGCTCCATGCTTTTTGTCCATCTTTTTCTGATCAGCACTCTTCTTGTCTATTTCCCCTTCAGCAAGCTGATGCATATGGGCGGCGTTTTCTTAAGCCCCACACGTAATATGGCCAACAACAGCCGCATGAAGAGACATATCAACCCATGGAACCCCGATTTGGAATTCGTGACCTACGAGAAATATGAAAACGATTTCAGGGAGAAAATGATCGAGGCTGGTCTTCCAGTAGAAAAGGAGTCGTAATGGATATTAAACCGGAAGAAATGATAAAAATCAACACTAAGCCGCCAGCAAAACACTGGATGGATATTCCGGCAGATCTTTCCGAGGGCAAATTTTGCTACCCGGCAAAGGCCAAATCCCTGGAATATCTTCATCTGCCCAATCCCAGGGACTGGTCTCCGGCTGATGAGGACTGGAAACTGCCCGAAAACTGGCAGCAGATTATCCATGAAGGTTTCAAGGAGCGACTTGATAAATACCGATCGCTCAAAGTATTTATGGATGTCTGCGTTCGTTGCGGTGCCTGCGCCGACAAATGCCACTTCTATATCGGTTCGGGTGATCCCAAGAACATGCCCGTGCTTCGTGCCGAGCTTCTAAGATCCATATACCGAAATGATTTCACCACCCTGGGTAAGATTTTCGGACGTCTTGCCGGTGCACGTAAGCTGACACCCCTGGTAATCAAAGAATGGTTTTCTTATTTTTACCAGTGCACGGAATGTCGACGTTGCTCTGTGTTCTGTCCCTATGGGATTGATACCGCAGAAATCACCATGATGGCCCGTGAACTTCTGAACCTCATCGGAGTGAATATTCACTGGATCAAGGATCCGGTGTCCAACTGCTCACGAACCGGTAACCATCTGGGTATCCAGCCACAGAACTTCAAGGAAATCATTGAATTTTTCTGTGAGGACATCGAAGAAATCACCGGCGTTGCCATCAACCCTTCCTTTAACAGGAAAGGCGCCGAAGTTTTGTTCGTGACACCCTCGGGCGATGCCTTTGCCGATCCCGGAACATACACCTTCATGGGCTACCTGATGCTCTTCGAGCATATCGGGCTGGATTACACTCTGTCCACCTATGCTTCGGAAGGTGGTAACTTCGGTTTGTTCACGTCCTCGGATATGATGAAGAAGCTCAACGCAAAAATGTACCATGAAGCCAAGCGTCTGGGCGTAAAGTACATCATCGGCGGTGAATGCGGGCACATGTGGCGCGTGATCAACCAGTACATGGATACCATGAACGGTCCGGCCGATTTCCTCGACGTTCCCAAATCACCGATCACGGGAACGGTTTTCGAGAACGCAGCCTCCACCAAGATGATCCATATCGCAGAATTCACCGCCGATCTGATCAAGCACAACAAGCTTAAACTGGATCCCAAACGAAACGATCACCTCAAGGTCACCTGGCATGACTCCTGTAACACGGCTCGCGCCATGGGGCTTTTGGATGAACCGCGCCATGTTTTGAATGCTGTCTGCAACAACGTGTTTGAAATGCCTCCCAGCACCACCAGGGAATATACCTTCTGCTGCGGCAGCGGATCAGGCACAAACACCGAAGAAATCATGGAGCAGAGACTTCGTGGTGGTTTACCCAGGGCCAATGCCGTGAAATATGTTCACGACAAATACGGCGTCAACATGCTGGGTTGTGTGTGCGCCATTGACAGGGCAGTTCTTCCTCCGTTGATGAATTACTGGGTACCCGGTGTTGAAGTGACCGGACTCCATGAGCTTGTGGGTAACGCTCTGGTTATGGATGGAGAGATCGAACGAACCATGAACTTGAGAATGGAAGATTTACCAGGTGCGGAGGGTGATAGTGATGAATGATAAAATAAAAATCATCGCCGGTTTGGCAATCTTTGTGCTGATTTTCACGTGTCCGTTCTGGATCAACGGTGGAAAAGCCAAAGACGTTCCAAAGCCGGTGCTTTCTGAAAAGGCCCTGGCTGCCAAAACCTGCGTTCTACCGAAAGATGAAATGGCGAAAAACCATATGCAGCTTCTGGATGGCTGGAGAAACTCCGTTGTCAGGAACGAGCAGCGTGTTTACATCATCAAAGATGCCAATGGGATTGAAAAGGAATATGACATGAGCCTTTCCAACACATGTCTTGCTTGTCATACGAACAAAGCGGAGTTTTGTGATAAATGCCACGAGTATGCTTCTGTTAACCCTTACTGCTGGGACTGTCATGTGGATCCCAATGTCAAGGAGGCCTCACTATGAAAAACAGAAGAGATTTTCTAAAAGTGGCCGGTGCATCGGCACTGGGTCTTTCAACGCTTTCGGCCGGAAATGCCTTTGCCATTGGCGAGCATTTCATCCCTGCTGATCAGACAAAGAAAAAAGACAGTGTCCTTGAAGGAACCCGCTGGGGTATGGTCATCGACACCCGAAAACTGACCCCTGAAATTGTTGAGGATGTCACGCACATCTGCCGTGAAAAGCACAATGTGCCCGATTGTCAGTTGTTTGAAGAACCCAAAAAAAACAAAGAACACCATGAAATCAAATGGATCTGGGAAGAGCATTTCCATAATGCCTTTCCGAACATGGCGGCTGATTTTCTTGCTAAAAAGCTTGAAGACACCCCCTTTCTTGTTCTTTGCAATCAATGTGAAAATCCCCCCTGCGTTCGTGCCTGCCCCACAAAGGCAACGTTCAAACGCCCTGACGGTATCGTGTTGATGGACTTTCATCGCTGCATCGGATGCCGTTTCTGTATGGCTGCCTGCCCTTACGGGTCACGAAGTTTCAATTTTCAGGATCCGAGAAACGGACTTGTGGACAGAAAGCCCACCAATCCGGACTTTCCCACCCGTATGAAGGGTGTTGTGGAAAAGTGTAATTTCTGCGCAGAGCGTTTGGCGGTGGGTGAAATGCCCCATTGTGTTGAAGTGTCCAAGGGAGCCATCACATTTGGTGATATTGGCGATGAACATTCTGAAATCAGGCTGATGCTGGAAGAAAACTATACGATCAGACGGAAAGTTGCCCTGGGAACCGGGCCATCCGTTTTCTATATCGTATAACAGGAGGTAACGATGCTAGACAAAGCGTTAAACGGAAGTAAAAGTTACTGGCTGTGGCTGGCAGGTCTTTCAGCAATTATTGGCCTGGCTTTTCTTGTGTATATGAAACAATGGACCTTTGGTCTTGGAATCACCGGCATGCACCGGGATTTTACATGGGGCTTCTACATCGCCCAGTTCACCTTTCTTGTGGGGGTGGCTGCCGGGGGTGTGATGCTGGTTCTTCCCTATTATCTCCATGATTACAAGGCATTCGGCCGGATCACCATTCTGGGTGAATTCCTGGCCATCGGTGCTGTGGTCATGTGTCTCCTGTTTATCGTGGCAGATATGGGTCAGCCTACCCGGGCCATGAACGTCATTCTCAATGCAACACCCTATTCCATGCTGTTCTGGGATGCCTTGGTTTTGAACGGTTACCTGGCTTTAAACCTTATCATCGGCTGGAAGCTTCTGGAAGCGGAAAGAAACGGCGTTGCAGCTCCCAAGTGGGTGAAACCCCTGATCTATCTTTCCATTCCCTGGGCCTTTGGTATCCATACCGTGACTGCATTTTTGTACAGCGGTCTTCCCGGAAGAGGATTCTGGCTCACAGCTGTTCTGGCTCCGCGTTTTCTTGCCTCAGCCTTTGCAGCAGGACCGTCCTTTCTGATGCTGCTCTGCTTTATTGTCCGGAAAAACACGAATTTTGATCCGGGTGAAAAAGCCATGAAGACTCTGATGAAAATCATCACCTATGCCCTGATCGCAAACATCTTTTTCTTTGGATGTGAGGTTTTTACGGCATACTACAGCAATATCCCGGAACATATGGCCCACATCAACTACCTGTTTGGTTTTGGTGATCACAGCCATGGTGTCCTTGTTCCCTGGATGTGGACGTCCATGATTCTTATGATCACGGCCATTATTTTCCTGGTGCAGCCCAAGATCAGAAACAATGAAAAATATATGCCCATCCTTTGCATTATGGTGTTTATAGGCACCTGGATCGACAAAGGCATGGGAATGATGGCCGGTGGTTTTGTCCCGTCACCCTTGCATCATTACAATGAATATGTCCCAACAGTTCCCGAACTTATGATTACAGTCGGGATCTGGTGTGTTGGTTTTGCGGTTATCACGATTCTGTTTAAGATTGCGGTTTCCATTAAAGAGGAAATTCGAGCTTAGTTTATTGGCGTGATAGTTCTAAGGTGAAAGAGCTCAGCCCTTTTGGGGTTGGGCTCTTTTTTTTATCCGTTCACGGGATAAGTCATACCCGTTTCACAGGCTGGAGCCTGGGAACATGGTTTTTATTAACCACCCGCTCCCGTTGGTCGCTGAAGAACACGAAGAGCACGAGGAAGGGCAAAAGATTATCCCTGCCGGGGGCCAACCTTTTAAAAAGGTTGCCAAACATGCATTTTGGGATGAGTCAAATGTCCGCTGTCGAGATGCAAGCACGGGCACGACGCATCGTGCCCCTACCCTCCGTGGGATGATCTCACTTGTGTGCTCTTCGTGTTCTTCAGGAAGCGAAGCGACCGGGTGGTGGATATAAAAGAAAAAATTAAAAAAAGAGCGTGTCGGATTTAGTTGTAGACTTTTAGAAAAACACCATATAGTGTATAAAGTATGATATCCATGTGACATTCTTCGCAATAAACCATTCATTTCTTGAACGATTTGGAGTTATGGGAAAAAACAGGGGCTTTACCAGCAAAACGATGCGTACCTTGATGATCCTGCCTTTTATTTGGGCGGGTTTTTTTTTATGTGCCCAATCCCTGGGGGCAAAGGAAAAACCTTCGGGAGGGAAAATACAGATCACCAAGGATGACCTGACCTGGATCGGGCATACAATTTTTCAGCAGGAATGCGGGGGCAAACGCGAAAAACTCCTCACCTGGAACAGGGGAGAAGACTTCGCCTCCCTGGGAATCGGCCATTTTATCTGGTATCCCGTGGGACAGGACGGCCCCTTTGAAGAAAGCTTTCCTGCCTTTCTGAGCTTTCTGCGAAAACGGGGAATTCACCTTCCCCGCTGGATGGACGACAGGGCTGACACTGACTGCCCCTGGAAAGATCGGAAAAGTTTTTATATGGCAAAAGACAGTGCCCGGATGAAGTCCCTGGAAGATTTTTTAATCCGGACCATGCCCGAACAATCTCTCTTTATTGTGACCCGCCTGAATAAGGCCTTTCCGAAAATGATGGCCAATGCTCCCAGACACACAAAAATCCATGTCCGGAATCAGTTTTACCGGGTTGCGGATTCGTCAAATAAGCTCTACGCCCTGATCGATTACGTGAATTTCAAAGGTGAAGGCACACGCCTTTCTGAACGTTACAATAACGAAGGTTGGGGCTTGCTCCAGGTTCTCGAGGAAATGAAAGGAACGGAAACGGGCCATGCGGCACTAAAGGAATTTTCACGGGCGGCAGAAGCCGTTCTTACCCGTCGTGTTTACAATGCGCCCTTGCATCGAAACGAGGCTCGCTGGCTTCCGGGCTGGAAAAACCGAGTCGGAGCTTACAAAAACCTGCTGGGCCCCCTGACAATAAGGACAACGCAAAATGACAACAAAGACCGTCCAGCATCTCAGGCAGATACTTGATCAGAGACATATTCCGGCCATGGGGGCAGTCCGGGCAGAAACATTGAATCAAAAGGCCCCAGCGGGCTTCCGGCCCATGGATCACTTTCCCGAGTCCCAGACTGTTTTGATTTTTGCAAAACCCCTGCCCTTGTCTGTCTTTTTGTCTCCTCCCCAAACCAAGATGCATTCATTCTACACCGCATCATTTCACAGCGAATATCAGACCATGAATGAAACGGTCAATGGCCTTTGCATGATTCTTCAGGAGGCCGGACATCTCAGCCTTCCGATCCCGTCCTACAGCCCCATACGATTTCATAAAGGTGAGCCCCACGGGCTTGTCAGCCTGAAACATGCCGCCGTTGAAGCAGGTCTCGGGAAAATGGGAAAAAATACCCTGCTTATTCATCCCACTCTGGGGAATATCACCCGTCTGGGAGGTCTGATGACCACCATGCCCTGGCCGGAGGATCCTTTGGGAAAACTACCCAAGCCTTGTCCGGAATCGTGCACCAAATGCATGGATGCCTGCCCTGTGGGAGCCTTGTCTCCCGCTGGAATCGATAAAACCCGGTGCATGGTCAACTGCGTGGAACATATTCTGATGCCACCCCGGATCATGGCCCGGCTTCTGAAATGGACCACAGCCCATAGTCGCTTCATGACCTGGATCATGGATCTTTTGACCATAAGTTTATTCAACAGTTACGGGATCTCCTGTTTCAGGTGTTTGACCGCCTGTCCGCACTTCCCGGGCAACCGTATTTGATCGCATGTCCTTTCCTTGTCGTTGAATACAAAGGCTTACATGTTGCAATGGAACAGTAAGCCATGATAAAATAAAGATTATGATTTTCAATGCTGTGGATAAACCATTGACAGGTTCATGAGGCCTGGATCTTTCCACAAACAAATCCGAAACGTAACATCTGTCTCTTCCTGCATAGAACCTTTCCATGTTCAGCTTGAACACTGCTTTTTCGTTGATGATATTCCCCGGATTTTTCGGGGCAGGGGAAACGAGCCATGGTGAAACACACGATAAATAAAATTAAACAACGCCTTTTTTTCAGCTTTATGATTTTGATTGTTCTGTTTACGGCCGTTGGCCTGCTTTCACTTTATAACCTGAAATCCATGTCCAATTTGACCCGCACGATTTACGATCATCCCCTGGTGGTTTCAAATGCATCCCTGAACGCCAAAGCAGCCATCTTTAAAATGCACAGCGGCTTGAAAGAACTTGTTTACCTGAACACCTTCAAGGACATTGAGCCCCTTTTGATGGACATCAATCGTAACGAAAAAGAGGTGATCCAATCCCTGGATAGGGTTCAAAATCTCATTATTGGCCGGGAAGGCAAACTTCTTGAGAAAGAAACCCGGGATCTTTTTTTAAGCTGGGAGCCCATCCGCTGGGATATCATCGCCCTTATCGGCAATCAAAAAAGAAACGAGGCCCGGGCTTTGATTACAGAAAAGGGTGCATTCCATATTACCCGACTGGAGAAAAAAGCCCAGGAGTTGAGCGATTATGCCCGCCGTAAGGCCACGATGTTCATGGGCCACGCCGAAGAGATGAACCAAAACATGTCTTTGGTTTCGGTGGTGATTCTGTGTATCAGTATCACCCTGTCTCTGATTGTGGCTTTTTTCACCATACGGAGTGTTGTTCGATCAGAAAAATCACGCCTGGAAAGTGAAACCCGGTTTTCCATGGCCTTTGAAAATGCCAATACCGGCGTTTATCTGGTCAGTCCCGACGGTAATCTCCTCAGGACCAACAAGAAAATGGCAGAAATTCTGGGCTATTCCCAACAGGACCTGGAGTCCATGACCGTGGATCAGATTACCTTTTCAGGCGATTTGAACACAAGCCATGACTTTATGAAAAAAAGTCTGGACGGGGAGGCGAACCGGGGGGATTTTGAGAAACGGTTTGTCCATAAAACAGGGCGGCTGATTTACGGCAAAGTGACAAGTTCCCTAATTCGGTCAGCCAAGGGTCAGCCCATGTATTTTATCTCCCATCTTCTGGATGTTACGGAAAAGCAGCGAGCCATTGATGCACTTAAAATGAGTGAGCAGCGTTACGCCCTGTCCCAGCGCATTGGGGGGATCGGCCTGTGGGAGTGGGATATCAAGGAAAACAAGGTAATTCTGTCCGATGAAACCCAGATCATTATGGGAATGGCACCAGGGACCTTCAGCGGTGGGATCATCCAGGCAAACAGTTTTGTTCACCCTGATGATGCCCTTCTATGGGAAAAAAACCTGTTTCAAAGCGTGGATGATGGCAAGGAAATCCGAATGGATATCCGCCTTGTCCGACCGGACAAGACCTTTACCTGGGTCAGTGTTCTGGGTGAAAGATACGAAGATAAAGATGGAAACCCCGAGCGTATCCTGGGTGTGATCATGGATATCAACCAGCGGAAAGCGGCTGAAAAAAATCAGCGAGAGCTTGAAAAGCAACTGCTTCAATCACAAAAAATGGAGGCCATCGGCATACTGGCCGGTGGGGTGGCCCACGATTTCAACAATCTTTTGTCCATCATTCTTGGCTATTCTGAGATGCTTTTGGAGGAAATTCCCTTTGATCATCCTCACCATGTGAGTTTGTCCGAGGTGCATGATGCCTCGGTGCGAGCCCAGGGTGTGACCCGCCAGTTGTTGGCCTTTGGCCGAAAACAGGTGCTTGAGATCACAAATCTGGATGTCAATCAGGTGATTTTGGGTTTTGAAAAATTGATGCGTCGCGTCATCAGTGAAGATATTGAGTTCCGGCTTTTTCTTGCCAATGAGCCACTTTTTGTCAAGGCTGACAACTCACAAGTAGAGCAGGTTTTGATGAATCTTGTGGTCAATGCCAAGGATTCCATGCAAAACGGGGGGATACTCTCCATTGAAACATCGGTGGTCGTTCTTGATGAGCAAAGCACGTCAGCAAAAATGAATGTGACACCGGGCCCCTATGTTGTGATTGCCCTGAGCGATACGGGTGTGGGCATTGATCCGGGAGATCTGGACAGGATATACGAACCGTTTTTTACCACCAAAGAAAAAGACAAGGGAACAGGTTTGGGGCTTGCCACAGTATACGGTATCGTGACACAGCATGGGGGGACCATCTGGGCTTACAGTGAAAAAGGGCATGGCACCACGTTTAAAATATACCTGCCCCAGGTCCGGCAGGACCTTTTATTTCAGGAGGAAGATCCCCTCATTATCCCGGTAAAGCCGCCCGGAAAAACATTGGAAACCATTCTGGTGGTCGAAGATGATCTCCCCCTGGCCCAGCTGACAAGTATGCTCCTTGAAAAGAGGGGTTACCGGGTTATTTTATCGGAAAGCCCAGAGGATGCCGTAGAAAAATCAGCCAGTCATCAGGGGACCATTGATCTGATATTGACCGATGTGATCATGCCGGGCATGAAAGGACCCGAGGTTTATGAAAAGGTCAAGGAGACTTATCGGGACGTTAAGGTCCTTTACATGTCCGGATACACAGCAAACGTCATCACACGGCACGGTGTTCTGAAGGATGGTATTCAGTTTATCCAGAAACCCTTTTCTAAAACCATGCTGCTGGATAAAGTTGACCATGTATTGCGTCAGAAACACTCCTGAAGCCTGAACAAAACCATGAAAGGTTTTATTCTTGAAAAAATATCTTCCCATTATATTGTCTCTGTCCCTGGGCATCGCCTTAAGCATGATCATGTTTGTGATGGTCAATACCCGGGGTCTGGAAAACAGGCAGATGGAATTCGACTCCCGGGCCAAGGTCGTGGCAGATACCTTGCAGAACAGGTTCAATGAATACGTGGGTGTCATTCAGTTTGTGGGGGATTTTTTTTATAATTCCTCATCGGTCAATCGTCAGGAATTTTCCAACTTTGTCAAGGGCGCAGTTTATCGATACCCTGCCATTCAAGCCCTGGCCTGGGCTCCTCTGGTTGACCAGAAGGAAAGATCCACGCTTGAAGCCGAAGTCCGGCATGAAGGCTTTCCCGATTTCCGGATTCTTGAGATGGATTCCAAGGGACAACGGGTTCCGGCCTCAATCCGAAACACATATATGGTTGCCTTATACCTTTATCCGTTTGAGGAAAACAAAGAGGCCATGGGTTTTGATATCGCGTCGGAATCTGTCCGGCGACAGGCCATCATGGAGGCCGTTCATACGGGTATGCCCACAGCCACCCACCGGTTGATTCTGGTCCAAGAAAAGGAATATCAATACAGCATTCTCATCCTTCTCCCCATATTCAATGAGGAGATCCCGCTGGGAAAAAACCCGGAAGGTTTTGACAATCTCAAGGGATTTGTGGTGGAAGTTCTTCGAATCGACGACGTGGTTGAAGGGGCTTTGTCACTTTTTGCAGGGGACGGCATTGATATGGCTCTTTTTGATATGTCGAGCCCAGATGAGGCACAGCTCCTTTATATAAAGACAGGGCTAAGATTGGAAGAGCCAAAGTCTAAAGCTGTGCTTAACAAAAATCTGTATTCCCCGATGTTCAAACGGAAGCTCACCCTATCCGGGCGTTTATGGGAAATTCGTTTAACACCGTCACCGGATTACATCATGGCCCACAAAAAATATCAGTCTTATCTTGTCCTTTTCGGCATGGTGCTTCTAACCTTTATGATGACCTTTTACATGTACAAAAAATTGATTTACACATCGGAAATCGAACACATGATTAAGGTGCAGATCCAAAGTAATCAAGCGCTTGAAAGCGAAATATCCATGCGAATAAAGGAAGAGCTTAAGCTTCTTTCAGCCAAAGGCAAACTTGAAAACGAGATCAAGGACAGGGTCCATGCCGAAAAACTCAGGGACAAATCCATTTCGGAGCTGACCAAAGCCCTGGCCGAGGTGAGGACCCTTCGGGGTATACTGCCCCTGTGTGCCTATTGCAAAAAAATTCGGGATGACAAAGGCTATTGGGAACAGGTGGATGTCTATATCCACAAGTATTCCCAGGCCGATATCAGCCACAGTATCTGTCCCCAGTGTATGAAAGAACATTTCCCTGACGAATTCCGTGAAATGAGCGATCAAAAATGATGGGGCACATGACGTTTTTCTTTTTTTAAACCACCCCTTCGCGCAGCTCACTGAAGAACACGAAGAGCACAGTGCGGCAAAGCCACAACCAAAAAGCCTCGTCTCTCACAGACGCACAGAGATAAGGCTAAAAGCTTGTTAATGATAGTTTTTTCTTTGTGATCTTTGTGCCTCTGTGAGAAAAATTTATGAGCATCGGCCTATATTTGTTCGCATATCCAATTTCATCGCATTTTATGAGGAGTCGGTCAATTTGGTGGGCACAGCCCACTACTATAGGGTGTCGCCCCTGAGGCGGCTTTCGTTTTGCGGGCCGGTGCAATCCCTTCATTCCCAGGCCCTTGACCGCACAACAAAATACTCCGCCAATACGAAAGACCTCGTAGGGTGGGCTGTGCCCACCGATAAGGTCATTTTCCGCTTAAAATTTCCCACCCTCCGTCATAAAACAGCGGACAAACGGGTTTTGTTCATTTGGCTTCTATGACATCATCATCCGCATGTGGATATCTTTCTTCGTCACAAGATCCAGGCCTTCGGCATCTAATCTGGCTTCAAGCTGCCATTCAATCTTCGTTTTTCGGCGATTGACATTCAATGCACCCAATACAGAACCCACAGCACCCAGGACACCATCGGCTTGTTGGCCGCCGCCCGGTTCATTCATATTCGGGATGTTTAAGGAGAATTCATAAGTGTTTTCATAAGCCACAGGATACGTTTTTTTATCTTCAAGGACCAACTCATCCCTGTAGATTTCATCGTGATCCGTTCTTCGTTCGTCCCCATCATAGACGGTCGTTATCCGATCGGCAGTCAGGCAGATCTTCAAATTATTTCCTCGGGTTTCTTTTTTAATCTTTACAGAAATAGACCCTTTTATCGTTTCGCCCGGATCAAAGGTATTCTTTTCACAATGGAGTGTTATGGTGCCTTTCATGCCTCTCATGACGAAAAAAGCAATGATTCCGACAATGACTGCAGCACACATTGATATAATGACGATTAAACCCGTTGACATTTTTTACCCCCTTAATTTGATGAGAGCCCAGGGAAAAACGAAGCTTCCCCAGGCCCCTTTTTTTATTTATCCGTGGTTTTGATCAGGATGGTGCCTGAATCAATATTATGTTTCCATAAGTAGTAATGGTCTGCATCCTGGGTTGAATAGATCAGGTTATTCTCCATCGTCTCGTTGTAAAACGTAATGTTATCATACGGTGTCGTATCAACCTCTATAAACACGTTGCTTGTCGAAGGATGCAGAGCATAGATCCTGTATTCAACCTGGGTTGTGTAATGTTGGATATTAAAATAGATGGTGTTGTTAACCACTTTAACCGGAGTCCGCAGCTGATTGTAATCAGGAAGGGTGTAAAGGGTTTTCACCTCTACGGTTCCCCCCTCGGTTCCATCGGAGTGCCAGAGCACATCGTCTTTAACAAAATAGAGGTTATTGTCACACACAAACATCTGTTTAAGGTCAAAAAGGCCCTGTTTACTGTCTTCTTTGACCAAAAGAGTTCCAATGTCGCTACCGTCCGTTTTCCAAAGATCCATATGGGTAATGGTGTTATTGCCAGCATCTGTTGTTTGGTAGCCATGTTGAAAATAGAGAAGACCATCCACGTCGATCAGTTTGGTTGGAATTGAGGAGAACTCTTTTAATAATTGCGTCCCAGCCGTTGTTCCATCACTCACCCATAGTCCGATTTGGCTGCCGTCAAAGGCTCTTGCTGCGAAGAAGAATGTTTGATTGGAAATCGCGGCAGAATAATCGTAATACAAGGAACCTTTCACGATCTCTGTGCCAGAAGATGTTCCATCACTCTTCCATAATTCGTCTGCCCCGGCGCTTTTACCATTCACGAAAAAATACAGGGCATTGTTGACGTTGAAAAATTGACCGATTTGTCCGCTCGAAATGGTTTTAAGCTCGACTGTGCCAGCAGATGTCCCATCGGTTTGCCATAAGATGGAGTCACCAGAGCTGCCTGTTGTTCTAAAATAAACATAATCGCCAAAGGCCATAAATTGGGTGTATGCTCCCCCGGTGATGCCGTCTTTTAACGGTATGGCTTCTCCATCAGCACTGGTGACAAAGGGTTGCTCCCCATCGCCCTTATCCCCCACGTAATAATAGAGATTCTCTGACCGATACAGACCGCTGCTCACATACAAAGAGTCACCCGTTCCGATATTGACGTCAGTGATCATTTCTGTTCCGGCATCGATTCCATCTGTTCTCCAGACTTCGATACCATGGACTTTATCTGCAAATGGAATGACAATCGAGGGTTTGTGTAAAATGGTGAACTCTTTTTCTGTGGTGTATGTTCCGTCGCTGATATGGACGACAATGGTTTGATTCAATACACTTTCCGTATCAAACGCGCCTGTGTCGATGGTGCCGGTCCAGTCATATCCCCCGTTTTCATTGGCGCTGAAACTGATCGTTGAAATCACCGTGTCTGTGTAAGCCACAGGTGCTTCCACGGTTGTCGCGGTAACAGTAACAGTCAGTTGATCCAAGGGTGTGTCTCTGTCGGTCACGGAAAAGGAAAAGGCCATGCTATCTGCACTGTTCACCGAAACCTCTGTATCAAAAATATCACCTATGATTTGTGGGCCTTTATATGCCGCGCCATCGTACAAGCTCAACAATTGAAGTTTCGTGCCCACGATGGCCAGGACCAGATCCCGGTCCGTATCTGCAAATTCAAAGGTTCTGATTCTCTCTTCGCTTTGATACACATTGGTATCGTCCCTTGACGGCCTCAAGGCAGACCGGAGATAACCGGAGCAGGTGATCCCATCGGCACAGTAATATTCCCCTTCAGGGTTATATCGTAGAGATTTGACGTTCTGGGAAGATGAGCTATCCTCAAAATAATACGCTTGGGTCGGGACATCAAAACTGAGCTGATAAAATCTCAGGCCCAAACGAATAATCGATGAATACCCATCAATCGTTGAGACGAGTTGCACATCATTATAGCTATCATTCAACGTGAGTGTCCGGTTCAGAGGATAGTAATCCTTGAGATACACGTCATAGGAAGGGGAATAGAAAATATCCAATGTATCGGTGAGTTCTAAGCGGTCACTGCCATTGATATTAAAAAGGAGCAGGTTTTTATCCACGAGTTCAAACAAGCAATCCAAATCCGTGCTGGTACACGAGTCTTGAACGGCTTCCCAGTCCGGCCACCAAGCGTCTCCACCATCACCGAACACCAGTTTTCGTGTGAGCATCACCACATGGGATTCATCAATAAATTCGATGTTTGTTAAGGGGGCTCCAGCGCCAAAGGCATTTGAAGAGAGATGCGTTATTGCATCGCCATTAATTTCATAGAGATTCAATTTTGTGTAGGCAGGGTTTGTTTTGTCCGTCCCTGCATAATCCGTCGGCACATAAGGAACCATTAAACGCGTTCGATTGGGAGATAGCCTTGCATTCAAAAGAGAGTAGACCTGATTGTCCTCTGCATCTTTAATGAGCAGGCTGTTTTCAAGGGTCATAACGCCCTCATCGGTGTAACTGACAATCATTAATCGCGCCCCGTCATCATGGGATATGGCAAAGAGCAGCCGATTATCAGGAAGTAATTGAATCAAAGGTAAAGGCTTCACCACCTCATTTAGAGCATTTCGAAACGGTGTTCCAATGGATTTTGATGCTGTGAGAGCCTCTTTTATGGGGAGTAAATCACCGGTGAATGTACTCACATCATAGGTGAATCGATTGATTAAATAATAGGGATCAGAACCATAAGCAACAAGGTCCCCTGTTAACATGCGATCATAGATGCTGGCAACAATGGCTTTGCCCTTGAAGACATCCTGAATGCTGCCACTGATATCGATTTCACCGAGTTTTCTCATCGTCATCGAATAGGTATCCCGACCATTACCCATCACGCCAAGATCAAGGGAGGTGTCCACGATGGGATGGAGGATACTGATGTCCCCCAGCGTCAATCTGAGGGTCAGAGAGACAAGGGCACTGGGTCGTCTGTTTCGATTGTGTGCTTTTTGACGTTCAAAATCCTCACTGAGCGGGTTTTCCAGAGAAAGTTGGTTGCTGGAATTGTAGATCGGATAATCACTGATCACAAGCTCGTAGTCGCTTCCGCTTACAAAGGTCCATTTTAATTCAGCCTCTGTGTTGAATAGTTCTTCGAATAGGATGGTTTGACTGAAGACACCGATCATGTCATCATCTTCAAGACTCAGGGAATCATCTTCCATCACAGAAAGTTCGACATAGATTGCGGCTGCATTATACCCGCCACCCGAATACAAAACCGTATTCGGTGTTTCCAGTGTTTGACCATCGGCCACATCATTAAAACGGAGGTAATCCCATGGGTGATCCCCATCAATGATGGCTTCACTTTCTGAAAAAAGCGTCTTTAAATTCTCACCCACACACGGCTTGTCACTGACGACGCCAACAAAGGGGAGTAAACGAATCTCTGCGTGATCATCGTCTTCATAATTGGATATAATTTTAACCCGATCAAGGGAGACGGAGATGCTGGCAACCGGGACAGAACTGACGCGCTGAAATTCGACTTCGGCCCTGGTTTTTTTATTCGTTCCCAATAAATAACGGGCACTGGATTTCAAGACATTGTTTCCATTTCCTGAAGAACCCACAGCTTCATATTCATTGAGTAAGCTATCGAGATTATCAAACAGATCCTGTCCCTGGTTCAATGTGTTGATACTGCTGCTTGTTTTCATCCTCTGTTTTGCTTCTTCAATATCGCCAGCCTGTATCAAGTCGAAAATATCTTCTGCTTCAGCCATGATTAAAGCACTGTTAATGGCAAGGGATGTTCCCCCAATAATTTGATAAATATCAGCGGCAGATCCCAATAGTTCATAATCGAGATTCAAAATCAAATCTGCATTTTGTGCAAACTGAAGACCCGAACTGGTGAGGTCTGCGAGACCACAGGCAATTTGTGCATAATTTAATTTTTGTCCCTGGGTATCCACCTGGGTATTTTTTTCAGGAACACCGGACATGAAAAATGAAAAGGCGTCCTGATTATGCAAGCCATAAAAAGGGTCGCTACTCGAATAACGGTTAATACTGACCCTGGCACTGCCCAGGGGATCATCTTGTGCTGCCGACTCCACATCATGAAGATCATCAGTTAGATCAATGGTCCCACACATGAGGCCGACAAAATTACCCGTCACAATATTGAAGGTCTGGCTGGCCAGAAAACTTAAAAATGCCATGTTTGCAGCGTTCGTATCATAAACATCCTGATCACTTGCCGTGTAATCAAAGGTAATGGGTAATGTACTGTCTTTTAATTGGTCTAAGGGAACCCCAAAGATGGGGCGATGGGTCGGCATAATAACAGGAATGCGGGGATAACTTCCCGTTAAAGCCGATGCGATGCACGCCGTGTCCTCTGCGTCGCATCCTGTAAACTCCTGGGTTTTATAGGGGAAGCCATCGTAGGGAAATTGGCCCGTGTCCACTTGTACCGTGCGCTCACGCCAGTTTTGATACAGGTCATAATAATTGGATAACATATTGAGATACTCGACATCCTGGTACTGGCGCTGCATCGTTTGTGAAAAATCGCTCATGACGACCTGAGCCTTATACGCGTCTGTGGGATTGGCCATATTATAGGGGCCAAGTTCGCCTCTGATGCAGGTGTCCTGCATGCCGTCTTCATCCGGGCAGGCGTATGTTCGAGGATCATTTTGGTAATCGTAGGTATGAAGACTTTCATAAAGTTCTTGTCGGCGTAGAAATTCTTCCCTGTAGTTGAAGCAGCTTCCACTCGTGCTAAATTCATACCCTGTTTTTTCCGAATTTCTCCAACATTGCCAAAGAGCAACCGTATCATTCATGACATCGTTCCGCTCGATAATGTCATCAATATAGGACGGGATAAGGAGTTTAGGAGACATGGTGGTATTCATGTCAATGGTCACTTCCCCTTCATCAAAGGGGCTGCTTTCGCCCTGGGTTTTTAAGGAAATATTTTTAACGATACCGAGTATAAATTCTTTGGTCTGAACTGCCATATCGGTATTGATCAGTGCGGTTACGTTCAGTATTTTTTTGTTAAAAGGATCAACATCTGCGGGTGTTAACCCGTCTATGGTGTTCGATGAGATTGAAACGCAGTTTTCCGGTATGATATCAAGACGCCAGATACCGGATTCTCTGCTTAGATTTTGTAAAAGGCCCTCCTGGGTACCTGTATAGACGGTGCCTGCCGGAGAGTACAGGATGTAAGAAAACAAAGCATAGGATTCATCATCAAAATCCAGATCAAAACGGATGGCCAAGTCGGATAATTTAGAATTGATGGTACTGAAGGTATAGGACTTTGCATTAAACATCGTATTTGAATTATACAGCTCGGCTGCCTTGCCATTGCTCAGGTATTCTTGCCCATCTGATAAAACATGATGTGTGAGACGCTCCTCTTTTATCATATCGACCAGAGTCACACTGTATGCCTGGCTGGCACCTGAAAATCGGTAAGGTTTACATCGGTTCGCATGTGTTATGGGGAGGTAATAAACAAGCGTATCGCTTGAGCTTCCGGAAGTAAGCTCATTGCCATCACTGTCAATAATGGTGGCTTGCTGGCTTGAAACGATCACTGCGATGCCGGTTTCAGGGAAAGACACAATGGCATCATCACCCTCTGAACTCACCAGGGGTGAATCAACAGGTCCTGTGGGTATCGCAATGTTCATGGGCAAATTGGGTAATCGTGACATCATACAGGAATTACCACCAAAGGGCACATCTCCCACATTCCCGCTTAGTTTGAGTTCATCTATGGCATTGACCAGCGTATACCCTTGCGGTATCGCCTTTGTTAATCGTTTTGAGATCTGACGGGGTTTGATTCGACCGGCCGTTTGATCCATGGTATCGAGGGCTATAATGTTTTGAAATTGTTGATCAAGTTTACCAAAATTATGGACCATGTCGACCTGGCTGAAAGCATGTTGCAACGCAAGAAAATCGTCCATACTCAGGGCAGTCTGGCCTCTTAATTTTAATTTACGGTTTAATTTATGTAATTTGTCCTGATTGAGAAGCTCTAATGCTGCCTCTGTTGCCTGAATCGGAAAAATATCAGGATCGGGTAATTCGACGAATTGTTCCACTGCGACAGGGGAGAAGGGGAGTTGTTTTAGTTTAGCAATCACCTCCGCAGCAAGACCTTGTTCCTGAAGTTTTTGGTATTCTATGTTCCGATTGTTCTCTTTAAGCGTTTTAATAATTTTTTCAGTAGAAATGTCCGGATTTGCATTGCGTATTTCCACCGTCAGGGCAAGCGCGCCATCCTTCGATATTTTTTCTACTAATTCTTGCTTCGTTGTAATTCCCACAGGAGATAAAATACCTTCCGTATCCTGCAGGAGGGCAGGAGGCGTAACCGCTGAATCGCCTCCACTCCCGCTGCTGCAACCACCCAGAGTGATAAAACATACACATAGAAAAAGGACGCTATTCGACAGCCTCGGTCTTGAAAAATTCATAGACTTCTCCACCAGCCCAGTTTTATAATTAGGATTTTATCAATTGATATCGGCAAGAACAATGATAGACCGTCAGAGTCCCATAGACAGGGGCAATACTTAAAAACAGAATTATCTCCCCCCCCCAGGAGCAAGACACCAGCAATCCTTAATGCGATTAAGGATTGCTCACCCTTCATCACTACAACCTTATGACCCCGATCCTTTCCAATCGAGAATTCACTAACACCACTCGAATTAAATCGTCAACCAAGCTTATAAAATGATGCGCATAAAGAAAACATTGGCAAGATTCCCCACGAATCTTTAACCTTTTTTGTTCAAACTAAATAAGCCCTTGACAGGAATAAGTCAATGCTAAACCAGCAATTCCCGGTGAACAGCGTTTACAGCGATTGATTCGCCTTTGAGTGCAAATGAGGCCCCCTTCTCGTCATCTAAAGGGCGATCAAAAGAGCAAGATCGAACAAGTTTTAAGATTG
>Ga0180007_10001121_pt1 | contig 38378 bp, 56 predicted proteins | sample MM_PC_MetaG_FD_121122 | JGI IMG/M metagenome (GOLD analysis project Ga0180007, IMG submission 121122) | Groundwater microbial communities from the Aspo Hard Rock Laboratory (HRL) deep subsurface site, Sweden - MM_PC_MetaG | ecosystem: Environmental > Aquatic > Deep subsurface > Groundwater... | reverse complement strand
GGAGTTTCAAAAGAAGCTGCAAAAAAATTAGACAAACTGCTAAAAAATCCTAAAACATGCCCTCATGGCGGCAAGATCCCTAATAGTGATAAAAAAGCCTGCCTTTTAGGGGATATCTGCGTAAACAATGAAGCGACTGTATTATTCACGAAAATAAAAAATAAACAGACTTTAGAAAGGATAAATTCCCTGGGCATAGTTCCAGAAGCAAAAATAAAAATTCTGAACAAAATAAAAAAAGGCCCATTAGAGCTTCAGTTAGGAAACTCTAAGATAGCTATAGGCGGAGACATCTGCAGCCAGATATATGTAAAGGAAAAATGAAATGCCCCCATATATCCCAAGTCGACGACATAAAATACACTAAAGAAATAGCACTAGTTGCAAACCCTAACGTTGGAAAAAGCTGCCTTTTCAATCAGTTCACAGGGATAGGCGCATGCGTCTCAAATTATCCGGGCACAACAGTTGACGTCATGAGTGGGCTCACCAATCTAACTTACTTCAAGAATATAAAGATAACAGATCTTCCAGGAACTTATTCCTTTGGCGAATCTTCAGAAGATGAAAAAGTTACAAAGGATTACATCAACTGCAAAAATCCTTCAGCCATAATAAATGTAGTTGACTCTAACAATCTTGAGAGAAATCTTTACCTCACATTACAGTTGATAGAGCATAAGCTCCCAATAATAATAGCTCTCAACTTTATAGAAGAAGCAAGAGACAAAGGCATAAACATAGATTCAAATCATTTAAGCAGTGTTTTAGGCGTTCCAGTAATAGAAGTAGACTGCCTTAATGGAAAAGGCATGGAAAAATTAGCAAAAAAATGCGAAGAGGTTATGGGTGAAAAAGTAACTTTCAATCACTTAAAGATAAAATACGATGATCATATAGAGAACCTTCTTAAAGAAATAGAGTCTCTTACTGGAAACAAAAGAGAACTGGTTCTTGATTTTTTAGAAGGCTCAAAGCTAGATTGGCACAACATAAGGAGAAAAGGATTGATTCATAACCTAATCAGGAAATACAAGAGATTCCACGACATCTCAACATACATCTCTAAAGACCGCCATGGTCAGGCTGCCTTGATTTCAGAAAAGGTCACCAAATTGGGTGAAACAAAGGAAATAGCATGGCATGAAAAGCTAAGCAGATGGACTATAGAGCCAAAGTCAGGAATTATTATATTAATCCTGGTCTTATCCTCGATATTTTACATATTATTTACTCTTGGAGCATCGTTGGAATCCATTTTAGTAAATGGTTTTAGGGATTATATAGCACCAATATTGACATTTCTCATAAACTTTATACCTCTAGAATTTGTAAGAAAGTTACTCGAATCTGGTTTAATCACTGGTATAGAAGCAGGGCTAGCAATAGCTATCCCCTATATAGCAGTATTCTATGTTTTGATGGCCATACTTGAAGACTCGGGATATTTGACAAGGATGGCTTATCTTCTAGACAGGGTTATGCACAAGCTAAAGCTTCACGGCAAATCAATGATCCCTCTAATGCTTGGATTTGGCTGCAATGTTCCAGCTATTTTATCCACAAGAACACTCTCATCGTTTAGGGAACGTTTTATAACAATAGTCATGGTTTGTTTAGTTCCATGCTCTGCTGTAACAGCAGTTATATTGGGTGCAACAGCAAAATACCTTGGCTGGAGGTATGCTATGCTAATCTACTTTATTGACTTGATTGTAATCGTTTCAGCAGGGTATATTTTGGGAAGGTTATTGCCAGGTGAGTCAACTGGATTAATTTTAGAAATGCCCCCATTTAGATTACCATCAATAAAAGGAGTATTCAAAAAGACATGGATCAGGTTAAAAGATTTTGTCTATATAGCATTTCCTTTCCTTATAGCAGGAGCAGCATTAGTCGGAATATTGAATGATTATGGCCTTATCCAATATTTGATGAAGCCTTTCGAACCATTAATGACTGGATTGCTTGGATTGCCAGCTAGCGCAGGGATAACACTGATCTTTGGCATATTCAGAAAAGAGATGGCTCTAGAGATGCTCATAGCCTTAGGCGGAACAAGCAATTTATTGGCTTTTTTAACTCCGCTTCAGATATTCGTCTTTACATTAATAACTTCCTTGTATATCCCCTGTGTTGCGACAATCGCAGTATTAGGAAGAGAAGTAGGTTGGAAAAGAGCAACTTATGTGATAGTTGCAACCATTATAATTGCAATAATCTTTGGTGCATTAGCATCTAAACTATTTCCGTTATTGGGAATTTTAACATAAAAAAATAATTAGGGGTGTAAACTATGCCAAGTGTAAATATAGTAAAAAAAGAAGATATGTTATTTGAAACAAAAGTAGGGAATCATTCTTTGGAGATAGATGTCCCAGATACAATGGGTGGCAAAGACAGGGCTATGACCCCTCCTCAGCTTCTTTTGGTTGCGATGGCTTCATGCACAGCAGCATTCGTTGCAGAATACTGTAAGACAGCAGGTATCGATTCAAAAGATTTAAAAGTAACATTGAATTTTGAAAAGACAGAAAATCAGACAATGCTTACAAATTTTAAGATGAATGTTAGTTTGCCTAATCTGCCTGAAAATAAAAAACAGGCAGTATTAAGGGCAGCAAGCGCATGCCCTGTTCATGATAGCATAAAAAATTTTAAGGGAATTGATTTTGTGTTGGTATGATGCATAAACCTCTAATGAAGTATGCGCGTGCTTTCATTTTTTTATTTCTCTATACAGGATCTTTATTCGTTTATTGGGTATAGCAATTTAGATTTTCATTGTAACAACCTATTCATATCAATTAAACAAAAGTTTTATATACTAGTTATGCATTATTATGCATAATGGTAAGGCCAAGAAAGATAAAATTTGTTGATTTCGAACCAGGAGTTACATACTTCAAGCCCCGAGCTGTGCCTCTCAATGAGTTAGAAGAAGTTGAACTTACTATTGATGAGCTTGAAACAATGAGGCTCGCTAATATTGAAAATCTTAGTCAGGAAGAAGCAGCAAAAAAAATGGGCGTTCATCAATCTACTTTTCAAAGAACATTAACAAGAGCAAGAGAAAAAGTGACAGATGCTTTGGTTAATGGCAAGGCAATAAAGATTCATGGAGGTGATTATAAAATGCCAGGAAAAGATGGAACCGTACCAATTGGACAAGGTTCAATAGCTGGAAGGGGTAGAGGTCGTGGAGCTGGATTAGGATTGATGGGTGGTCAATTTGCAGCTGGACCAGGGGGAATATGCGTTTGCCCAAAATGCGGGCATGAACAGCCCCATATCAGGGGGCAGCCCTGTGTTCAGACAAGATGTGAAAAATGCAGTAGTTTGATGACCAGAAAATAAAATGGGGTAAGTTGATATGGTTCCTTCAAAAGTTTTTTTAACAAAAGGAGTAGGCGTTCATAAGGACAAGCTTGCAAGCTTTGAGCTTGCATTAAGAGATGCAGGTATAGAAAAATGCAATTTAGTTTGTGTTTCGAGCATCTTCCCGCCAAACGCAAAAATTATTTCAAAAGAACAGGGCATTAAAGAATTAAATCCTGGGCAAATAACATTTTGTGTGATGGCTAGAAATGAAACAAACGAACCCAATAGGCTTGTGTGTGCTTCTATAGGGTTGGCAATACCTAAAGACAACAACAATTATGGATACTTATCAGAGCATCATGACTTTGGAGTTAAAGGGGAAGTCTCTGGAGAATACGCCGAAGATTTGGCAGCAACAATGCTTGCTACAACTTTAGGTGTAGAATTTGACTCAAATACAGCATGGGAAGAAAGAGAACAGGCTTACAAAGCATCAGGGCACATATTCAAGACAACAAATATAACTCAGTCAGCTGAAGGAAACAAAGAGGGGTTATGGACAACAGTCATTGCTGTTGCAGTTTTACTTGGATAAAGCCAAAAAAAGCGGAGGTAATCAAAATGCCAAACAAAGATGGAACAGGGCCAAGAAGCGGATCAAAAGGACCAAGAGATGGAAGAGGGCAAGGTAAAGGAAGAGCTGGCGGAAAAGGGGTAGGAAAAAAGAAAGGCGGGAAAAAAGGAAACTGTTGATACAGCTTCTTTTAATGGAGAGAAAATAAAACAAGGGGGTAATCAAAATGCCGGGAGGAGACGAAATGGGGCCAAGAGGTAAAGGGCCTTATACTGGAAGGTTCCCTGGAAGCAGGGGCGAATATTACAGGGGCGGCCCTATGGAGCCAATCAATGAAGATTATACAACTGCTTCAATAATCGGAATAAAAGGAGAGCCTAGTGATTTAGAGAAAATGATTTGATATTCCATTGAGGGCTTAGGTTACAAATAAGGAATTGGAGGTAGAAAATGGCATATATAGGGGTTGTTATAGACCAATACGGAAAGATTCCGCTTCATGTTAGGGATGCAAATCAGCTGGTAGTTTATGACTTAAGCAGCAATTCAGTTAGAGAAAGACATAATCTTGTTGGCATTGGAGATGCTTATTTTCCAGGAATACAAGTTGCCATGGCCGCTATGGGAAATGGAATTGAAACACTATACACTGGAAGAGAATTAAACTTTTTCACTAGATTTCCAATGCGTGTGCTAGGCATAAATAACAAAGCAGCTCCAAATCAAACAATTGATGGGATAGTTTCACAATTAAGCGGAAATTCTAGATTAGATAAAGCAGCATGAATAGTTTATAAAAAAATAAACGGAGGTAATTAAAATGCCAAGAGGAGACGGAACAGGGCCTATGGGTTTAGGGCCAATGACTGGAAGAGCTGCAGGGCGTTGCGCTGGATTTAATACGCCGGGCTTTGCAAATACCGGCTTTGGATTTGGTGGCGGGTTTGGGAGGGGCAGAGGTTTTGGAAGAGCAAGAGGATTTGGCAGGGGATATGGATTTAGAAGTTTTGGATTTGCCCCGCTTCAAGCAGCTGCTCAGCCGCAGGCCAATGAACAAGAATTTCTTCAGCAGGAGCTAAATTCAATAGAGCAGGAAGAAAAAGCATTGCAGCAGGAAAAAGAAGAACTCAAGAAAAAGATAGATGGGCTAAAAAAGCATGAATAAAGTTAAAAACAGAATTTTAGTCTTGAGCGGAAAGGGCGGGGTTGGAAAAACAACAGTAGCTGTAAATCTTGCTCTTTCGCTTGCATTATCCGGTAAGAAAACAGGCATTCTTGATGCTGACATTCATGGGCCCAATGTGCCTAAAATGCTTGGGCTGGAAGATGAAAAAATTAAGAGTAAGGGCAATTTTATGCTCCCTATAGAACATAAATCTAAACTCAAAGTAATCTCCTTAGGATTCTTGATAAATGAAAAAGACTCCGTAATATGGAGAGGGCCTATGAAGCACAATCTGATAAAACAATTTGTAGATAATGTTGACTGGGAAGAACTTGATTATTTAATCATTGATTTCCCTCCAGGGACTGGAGATGAGCAGATTAGTGCAGCTCAGCTTATTGGGAAAATAACAGGCGCAGTCATCGTATCCACGCCTCAGAAAGTGGCAATACTCGATTCAGTAAGAACAATTGACTTTTGCAGGAAGATGAATATACCGTTGATAGGCATAATTGAAAATATGTCAGGTGGGATTTTTGGAAAAGGGACAATAGCAAAAATTGCAGATGAAAACAATATCCCTTTTCTTGGATGCTTAATCTTAGATAAGGAAATTGCCGAATCAGGAGATAATGGCAAGCCGTTTATTTCAGATAACTCTTTATCATCAGATTCATTTAAGGCAATTACGAATAAAATATTAGGCGCTTGTAAAAATGGATGAAACAGAAATTAAAGGATATGTGAAAGGATTAGTTCAGAAGTATGACTATTATGATCCTATTAAAGACAGGACAGAAGCTTTAAGATTCGCTAAACTTAAGGGCAATTCCATCTTAGATATAGGGACGGGCAGGGGATTTGTGGCTATATTAGCTGCTAAAGAATTTAAATGCCGAATCACATCAATTGATTTATCAGAAGATAAAATCAGCATCGCCAGAGAAAATGCCAAAAAAGAAGGAGTCCTTGACAAAATCACTTTTAGGGTTGCAGATGCAGGAAAAATACCTTTTCAAAATAATAGTTTTGATGCTGTAATATCCTTTAATGCTTTGCATCATAGTAAAGGCAATTCTGAAAAGATAATAACTGAAATGTTTAGGGTATCCAAAGATAAGGTAGTAATCACCGAGTTAAATGAGTTAGGGGCTAAGATTTTTGATGAATATATTCATCCAGAAGAAAACCACAGTAGCATGGCTCTTAACCTCAATGAGTTAATCAATTCCCTTAAACAGAACTCTAAGGTTAATGTTCTTGAACGAAGGCTAATGACGACATATGTTTGTGAAAAATCAATGCGGAGGGATAAAAGATGAATGAAGAGTTTTGGTTAAAATATGGTTTTAAGGAAAATGGAGAACTGGCTTGCGTTAGGGTTTTAGCAAATTCCGAACCAGAAAGCTCATTTTTTTATATGGATGGTGGATGCTGCAAGCCAGTCAAGGATAGCAGAGTTATAAGATTAACAAAAGAAGTTATAGGGCAATTAAATGGAGGTAAGATAAGATGAAAAACAATATGCTGGTCTATCTTGTTTTTTTTGCATTATTTGCAGGAATATTATTTCTTGGCGCAAATATTACAGGTTTTGTCGTTTACAAAGTAGAATATAATGACCTGTGCAAGGAAGATGCAGACTGCTTTGGCAGGGAATGTTGTAGGGTGTATGAAGATAAGCCCGTCGGGATTTGCATGGAACACTGCCAATCATTTGAATTCTTATGCCGCGCAGACAGGGAATGCGAAGAGGGAACTGTTTGCTGCATTCCTGAAGGAAAGGAATATGGGATCTGCAATTATCAGGATAAATGCCTAAATGTTGATGTCTTCGCTGATTATATCGGCAAGGTGTCTTTTTTGCCTCCTTCATTTAAGGATGAAAAGATGTCGCCTAAATTAGATATGCCTGCAAGAATAGAGCCTAAGCCATTGATAATCTTTGAATCTGGTGTTATAGTTATTTTATTGGCATTGATAGCTTTCCTGTTATTTCGGGATAATGAAAGAAAAAAGGATAAATCAAGCTTAGGGAGGGTCAAAAAATGAAAATAGCAATTAGTTCTGATGGAGAAAGCCTTAACAGCAATATAGACCAGAGGTTTGGAAGATGTAAATATTTTTTGATTGCCGATATAGAGGGCAATAAAATAGTTAAAACTAAATCAATATTGAATGAAGGGGCAGAGCAGGGCCATGGGGCAGGGATCAAAGCAGCTGAACAGGTAGGGGAGCTTAAAGTGGATTCTGTTTTAACAGGAGAATTAGGCCCTAATGCATCAGCAGTTCTTGAAAAGCTTAAAATCAAGGCATACCATGCTTCTGGAAAATCAAAAGATGCCCTAAATAAATTCCTAAAAAATGAGCTTGAGCCAATATCTGAAACAGCAAAACCTCATTCTAGAATAGCCAACAAAGAAAAAAGCAAAGGAGAAAGAATCTTTTTTCCATTGCTTGATAACAATGGGGAAGACTCAGAGATAAGCCAGCATTTCGGTCATGCGCCTTTCTTTGGGGTGTATGATGTTGAAAAAAAGAAGCTGAGCATCATAGAAAATAATCTGGACCACGTTGATCCCGCCAAAAGCCCAATAGATCAGATTGAAGAAACAGTTAATCCGACTACAATCTTTGCAAAAGGAATTGGCGGCAGGGCAATCGGCATAATTCAGGAAAAGGGCTTATCTCTTAAAACAGGGAATTACAGTACAGTTAAAGAAGTAATCAAAAATCTTGACAAGCTAAGTGGCCAGACACAAGATTGCGGGCATATCCATTAGGGGCAGGATAATATGTACTCTCCTGAAGCTATTAAGAGATTTAAGAATCCTAAGAATGCTGGCAAGCTCAAAAAATTTAATGGATTAGGAAAAGCTGGAGATCCTGATTGCTCAGATGTTATTGAAATAAGCGTTTTGTTTGAGAAAGGAATTGTAAAGAATGCGAAATTTAAGGTTTATGGATGCCCTGGCGCAATATCAACAACAGATGCATTTATTGATTTGGCAAAAGGAAAAACCATGGAGCAAGCATTAAAGATTTCACAGCAAGAAATCTCCAATCTGCTTGGCGGGCTTCCTTTGTCGCATATGCATTGCTCAAAACTTCCTATTGAAGCTTTTAAGGACGCATTGAAAGATTATCAAAATAAAAGAAGATGAAAACCTACGGGCCTGTGCCATCATGGAGATTAGGAAATTCATTGGGAGTTGATTTAGTTGAAGCTCCAGAAGGCTATGATAAGGTTTGTTCTTTTGATTGTGTTTATTGCCAATTAGGGCATAGGGTGTTTAGAATGAGTTCTCCAAAGAAAATGGAGATTAGCGAAGCGGAGTTTGAAGAATTAAGAAAAAAGATAGCGCAGACAAGCCCAGATTATATAACATTTTCAGGGGAAGGTGAGCCAACTTTAAATCTTAATTTAGGTTATGCTGCAAAAAGAATAAGGGCAATAACTAATGTACCCCTTGCAGTTTTGACAAATGCATCTTTTGTGCATCTTCCACGGGTGAGGGACGGATTAAATGCCTGCGATTTAGTTATTGCAAAGATAGACGCTCCAAATCAGGAGTTATTTGAACGGATTAATCAGCCCTATCATGGGTTAACAATTAAAAGCATTGTCCAAAATTTAAAGAAGATACGCACAAAAATTGCTATCCAGACATTGCTTTTTTCTTATGATGGGCTAACAAATGCTGATGAAACTGCAATTAACGGATTGATTGATATTTATAAAGAATTAAATTGCTCCAAGCCAATAACTATATACTTAGGAACTGCTTATAGGCCTACAGATTTTAAAGGGTTGGAAGCTATAAGTGAAAGGCAGCTTAAATCAATAGCAGATAATATCTCATCTCAACTGGGCATTGAAGTTATTTATTATCAAGGGGCAGAGCCAAGAATGATTGCCAGGAAACTTACTGATAAAGAATTAAGAAAAGAGATTTTAGAGTTATTGAAAAGAAGGCCATGCACATTAAAAGATATCTCGAGCAGATTTGGCAATGTAGATGTCTCTGGTGTTTTAGAATCATTAATCAAAGAAGGGATATTAGGTAACAGGATACAAAATGCAGAGAAATTTTATTTTTTAATTAAGCCAATAATTTTAAAAAAATTAAATAAGAAATTAAGGTGAAATAAGATGCATCAAACTGGATTTTTAGGGCAAGATTATACCTCAAGCCAATCGATTGGGGACTTAACAGGTAGCACAGAAATTAGTTATTCCTTGATAGGGCTTGTTGCTAAAGAAAACCCTAATTATAAAAGTGGTTATGAAATTGCAGAGCATATAAATGGAAATATTACTTTAGTTATAGTTGATACTATCACAGGAAGCAGGCAATATATCTCTCTAGATCTCGGCCAACGCAAGCCAGAAGGAACGCCCGGAATCAACCTGATAGAGTACATCAAGGAGAACTACCCAGATTTAGGGGTGCTCGTTACAGGAAGAAAACTAGCGTATCAGGATTCCAAGATAAAAAATGAAATCGAAGAGTCTGGAGGAGATATTGAAAAGACGATTGAAAAGTATATTGGCTCGCAGAAAAGCTCAAATGCAAAAAAGGACTCGGATGAAGGACAAGATACAAAATCAGGCTCAGAAACTAAATCAAAGGGTGCAGAGGACTCGGATGGCTCTGAAGAATCTGCAGAAGGAAGTGGAGAAGAGGGTTCAAGTGGGGCTGAAGGGCCTACAGAAGGCGGTGGAGAGGAATGATAAGTTCATTTAAACTAATTATGTTTCAAAAGGAGATTAACAATGAGAATTGATAGGGAACTAACCAAGGCAAGAGAAATATTAGGCATTTCAGAAAATTCAAAGGTTGAAGATGTTAAAACAAGGTACAAAGGCCTTGCCAAAAAATGGCATCCTGACCTAAATAACTCTGAAAGCGCCCATAACAAGATGCAGGATATCAATAAGGCATATGAAACAATAATGAAGCAGGAATTTGGAATAATTGATCCTTGGAAAGATTATACTAGCTGGTGGTTTAAGCAATATGGCAATGATCCTTGCTGGGGAAATCCTTCTGCTGAAGATTTTGGCAAAACCCGGAAGTATGGGGGCATCAAAAGCAAAAGGCCTAACCTAGAGATAACTGGCTTCAATGCCGGCAAAAGAGCACCAAATGAATTTTTAGATAAGAGCAATATTTTTGCAGTAATTGGAGTTTCAAAAAACCCGAAGAAATACGGGCATAAAATCTATAGCGAATTGAAATTCGCTGGTTATAAGGTCTATCCTGTGAATCCCCGCATCGAAAGAATAGAAGAAGATAAATGCTATCCTTCTCTAAGCGAATTGCCAAATTTGCCTGATGTTGTGGATTTAGTAGTTCCTCCTGATATTGCCGAAAAGGTTGTGAAAGAAGCCATTAAGCTAGGAATTAAAAAAATCTGGCTGCAGCCGGGCTCTGAATCAAAAAAGTCAATTGAATTATGCAAAAAGAATGATATTCAAGTTTTGCATGATGTATGTATAATGATTGAAAGGCGAAAGATAGATTAGGTTATGGATTGGAGGTTAATGAAATGGAAATTGAAGTAAATGAAGAAAATTTTGAAAAAGAAGTTATAGAAAAATCAAAAGAGATTCCAGTAGTGGTTGATTTTTGGGCTGGATGGTGCGGACCATGCAAGATGTTAGGCCCCGTTATGGAAAAACTTGCAAAGGAATACGATGGAAGATTTATCTTGGCAAAGCTGGATGTCCAGGCAAATCAGTCAATGGCTCAGAAATATGGGGTTAGGAGCATACCCTGTGTGAAATTTTTTAAGAACTCAAAAGAGGTAGATGAATTTATTGGTTATTTGAACGAATCAGATATCAGGGGATGGTTAGATAAGAATATTTAAATCAAAAATGACTTATAAAATTCACTTAAGATTTGATTATAAATAGATTAAGATCATAAAAATTAGCTAGTAAATTCATTTAGAGGGCAAAAATGGAACTAACAAACAACATGATAAGTGGGATAAAAAACAGCGATTTATTCTATTTAGCAACTTGTTCAAACGAAAAAATTCCCAACGTAGTACCGATAAAGTGCGTTAAGTGGATAGGCAACAACAAAGTATTGGTAGCAGATAACTTTATGAAAAAGACCAAGCAGAATATATTAGATAATCCCCATGTTTCTTTTGTCTTAAAGGAAGCTAGGGAATATCCATTCCAATTTAAGGGGAAAGTTAAGATATATGGTAAGGGTGAATATTTTGATGAAGCAGTTAAGATGGTAGAAAAATATAGGCCAAAATCTGCCTTAGTAATCGAGATAAATGAAATATATTCTGTAAATTCAAAAGATAAGCCAGGTGAACTAATCTTAAAATGAAACTCTATATTTTAGTAGAAGACACAAGACGGGAAAAGGAATTTGAATCAGAGCATGGTTTATCAGTTTACTTTGAAAAAGACGGAAAAAAATTCGTTCTTGATTTGGGGCAGAGCAGCATATTTTTAAGAAATGCCCAAAAATTGAATTTAGACTTAAAAGATGTTGATTATTTGGTCTTCAGCCATGGCCATTATGACCATACAGGAGGATTGCCTTTCTTTCCGATAAACAATAAGCTGAGGATAATTGCGCACCCCCATAGTTTGCTGCCTAAATATGATGGCGAAAGGTATATCGGATTCCCCAATAAATCTGATAATGTGATAATGGAGCTAAAAGAAAACCCTATCAAATTAACCGAGCATGTATGGTTCTTAGGCCAGATACCTGGAGAGAGAAAAACAAATCTGGGCCATTATATTAAGGGTGGGATTCAAAACAAGGATTTTTTGTTGGATGATAGTGCATTAGTTATACTGGGAGGGGACAGGCTGGTAATAATCGCTGGCTGCGCGCATTCAGGCATTGTAAACATTGTGAAATCTGCAATAAGATTATTCCATAAAAAGGAAATAATCCTTATCGGAGGTTTTCATATGCTCAGGTATTCAAAAGAAGAGATTGAAGAAACAATAACTAGATTGAAAGAATTAAATGTAGCAAAAGTTTATCCAGGGCATTGCACAGGCAATGCAGCAATTGAAGCCCTGCTTGCTTCATTTAAGGGAGAAAGGCTGTATTCTGGAAAAGTTTTGGAGGTTTAAGATGAAAATAGGTATAGTATTAAGCACAAAGGATGAAGAAAAAGCATACAATGCGTTTAGGTTCGGAAATCATGCACTTAAAAAATGCCATGATGTCAGTATCTTTTTGCTCGGAGAGGGCGTTGAAGCAGAAGAGATAGAAGGGAAAAAATTTAATGTAAAAGAACAGATAATATCCTTTGCGGATAATAATGGGTGTATTTTGGCTTGTGGAAGCTGTTTGAAAATCAGGCAAAAGGGAGAAAGCAATGTTTGCCCGATATCAACAATGGAAGATTTGATGATGCTAGTAGAAAAATCTGATAAGGTGCTTACATTCGGATAAAATAAAATCTTGCCTAGAACACTGCCAGTCAAATTTTTGGAAAGGGGTATTTGAAAAATAGTTCAAGTATAAGATGCAAAAAAATATAATTAAGGAATTAAGACATCATGCACCCTTTACTATATTTGGAGCTCTAACTGGGATAATCATTATGTTATTATTCTATAAGGTTCCGTCCAGTATATCATATAACATTTTTTATGTTCTACATCCTATGCATGTTATCTTAAGTGCTTTAGTTACTGCTTCCATGTATAAGGTATATTCAAAAAAAGTAAATCCATTAATCCTGATACTGGTAGGGTATGTAGGTTCGGTAGGCATAGCTACATTAAGTGATTCAATAATTCCGTATATCGGGGAAATTATGCTTAATCTTCCAAATCCCGGAATCCATTTAGGGTTTATTGAGAAATGGTGGCTAATAAACCCTTTAGCATTTTTAGGGATTGCAATTGCTTATTTTAACCCTGATACAAGATTCCCTCATGCAGGGCATGTATTGCTTAGTACATGGGCATCACTATTCCATATTATTATGGCTTTAGGCGGAATGATAAGTTTAACTTTATTTTTTGTAGTTTTTATATTCCTGTTCATTGCTGTTTTGGTGCCTTGCTGTTTAAGTGATATTATTTTTCCGCTTCTATTTATCAAAACAAAAAAGGCAGGTTTGAAAAGATGAAAATAATTGCAATAACTGGCGGTAAGGGTGGAACGGGCAAATCAACAGTAGCAACAGCTCTTGCTTATGAATTGGCAAAGAAAAATAAGGTCCTTTTAGTTGATGCAGATGTAGACTGCCCTAATGACCACCTCATTCTTAACATAGAAAGAAAGAAATTGAAAACTGTTGAGCAAAGAATCCCTAAATTTGAATTAAATAAATGCACAGGATGCGGAAAATGCGGAAAAGTATGCAAGACCAATGCAATTGTATCAATAAAAGGGAGTAATCCAATATTTATGCCTAACCAATGCAATGGGTGCGGTGCTTGTAAGATTATTTGCCTTTCAGGATCAATAGTTTGGGATTTAAAAGAGATTGGCAAGATATTCTCAGGAAAAAAGGGCAGAATGGATTTTCTTTCAGGAGAATTAAAAACAAACCAGCCATTTTCTGAGTTTATTGTCAACCATATCAATAAAGAGATTGAAAAGATTAAATCTAAGTATGATTATATCATTATAGACGCTGCAGCAGGGACGCATTGTCCTGTGATTGCAGCTTTGGAACATGCTGATAAGGTAATTGCTGTAACTGAGCCAACTCCGCTTGGAGCGCACGATTTAGAAATAATACTTCAATTATTATCTAAACTTAATAAAAAAGGGGAGATTATACTAAACCGGGCAGACATCGGAGACAAAAAAGAAATAAGTTTTTTAGCCTCAAGATACAATACGAGTATAGTCTTTGAAGTTCCATTTTCAAGAGAAATAATCGATTCTTATTCAAATGGGGAGCCGATATCTATCCCAAATATCCTATCGGTAATAGAAAAATGAAATCAATAGTGGTCCTATCTGGAAAAGGTGGAGTTGGAAAGAGCAGCATTGCAGCTTCATTAGCAGTCGCTTTCTCAAAAGACAAACAGATAGTTTGTGCTGATTGCGACGTTGATGCATCCAACTTATCTCTTCTGTTTGGATTAAGCACTAAAAAATATTCAGAATGGAAACCCCTCTCAACAAATCAGGCAGCTTTAGTAGACATGGAGAAATGCACAGGATGCGGGAAGTGCATTGGCTCCTGTTATTTCAATGCATTGGATTGGAAAGGTAAAAAGCCAGAATTGAAAAAGTTTGGCTGCGAAGGGTGTGGTGTATGCGAGCTTGTATGCGCTGTTAATGCTATCAAATTATATGATATTGACAATGCTTTTATTGGCTATGCGAAAACAAACAAAGGGTTTTTTATCGCTTCAGCGCAGCTTTTGCCAGGTAATTCTGGCTCAGGAAAGGTAGTATCTGCAGTAAGGAAAAAAGCAAAAGAGATTGAGCCCAAAGCAGAGTTAATGGTTATTGATGCAGCTGCTGGAATCGGATGCCCGGTTATTGCTTCTGTCTCAGGAAATGATTATTCAGTATTAGTCACTGAACCTACCCCCTCAGGTTATGAAGATATGCTAAGAGCTTTAGAGATCGTAGATCATTTTAGGATAAAAAAAGGCATAATCATAAATAAATATAACTTAAACAAGGAGTATTCGGAAAAAATTGAGTTTTTTGCAAAGAAGAACAAAATAACTATACTTAATAAAATTCCTTTTGACAAGGCTTTTGTAAATGCGATGACTAAAATGGTCCCTATAATTGATTATAGCAGGGATTATTCCCCCTTATTTGATGAAATAAAAAATAAGATTATTGAGGAACTAACCAACTAATGGATTAAGTCAAAAACACGCTAATCTATGATTAAAAAAATCACTCCTTTTTTATTTCACATACCCCTTAACCATCAATTTCCCTAACAAAGTAAGGGATATCTTTATTCTTCCTTTCCATTCATCAGCCATAACTAATCCCATTTCCTTTAATCCTTCTGATTTAAGGTTTCCATTGATATGATACGAAACAAGTGGCAAGGACATCCCTAACTTCTTGCTTAAATCCTCAAGTGATGCGCAGCAGTCTGTATTCTTAAAAAGATATTTTAGTACGTCCATCTTTTTATCAGTTAATATCTTATAATAAGAAAATTTCATGATAGGTAGCATCATAAGTTCATTATTGCATACGCTATATGCTTTTAACCCATTAACAAAAGCAGCTGAACATAAAGCACATTTATTAGCTCCAGCACATCCAGATGCTGTATTTATGATAAGGTCTTTATCACCCTCTATCTCTTTTATCTCCTTTACAGCCTCAAAAGTAGATTCCCATGGCTCTCCCTTGACTTTCTTTATCTGTACGGGTATCTTAAACTTTTCAAGATCCTTTTTTGCTTTTTCAGCAATATCATCTTTCCCCTCGGGCGTAAGAAGTATAACTTTTTTTGTAGGAAACTCTCTTAGTCCTACAAATATTGAATCCATATTCTCTCCAACAGCAGCTATTACAGTGTGTGACATTAGCCTCACCTCACACTATAGATAAACTATTTAATATTTAAATCTTTTGTTTAATAGGTAAGGAATAGATTATTATTAGTCATATTCAACCCTAAGTGCAACAACAAAGGCGAGGCTGAGGCAGGGGTTGCCCCCGTCGGGGTGCCGAAGAGGCAAAGCCGTCCGAAGCCATTATTGTTGTTTCAAAAATCTAAAACAAAAAACTAAAACTTAGGGTGAAAAAATGTCAAAACAAAAAAAAGAAAAACAAGCAAAAGAAGATGACTGCGGTTGCGGTTGTTGTTAGGAAACAAACATGAAAACAGAGATATTGATTTGTAAGACCTGCGGTTGTAAAACAACCGATTCAGGCCATTTATGTGACCCCAAGAAAGTAAGCAAGAAAATCAAGTTTTACATATGTGCAAAATGCGGTCTTATAACTACAGAAAAATACCTGCTTTGCAGGCCAAAGCTCTTGAAGCTAAAATAAGGAAAACTATAAAAACAATCAAATCAAACTAATCTATAGGGGTGAACACTATGTCTACAGAAAACAACTTAAAAGAAGCCTTCGCAGGCGAGTCTCAGGCAAACAGAAAGTACTTAGCTTTTGCAAAAAAAGCAGATGAAGAAAACTTTAAACAGGTAGCTAAACTTTTCAGGGCAGCTGCTAACGCAGAAACAGTCCACGCCCTAAATCACTTAAAAGTTCTAAACGGGATTAAATCCACAAAGGAAAACTTGAACGAATCAATTCAGGGAGAAACTCACGAATTTACAGAGATGTATCCTCATATGATCGAAGAAGCAGAAAAAGAAGACAACGCTCTTGCAAAAATCTCATTCACAAAAGCAAACACAGTTGAAAAAACACACGCTAGCCTGTACAAAAAAGCATTAGAATCAATAAATTCAGGAAAAGACTTAGAACAAAAAGAAATGTATGTTTGCCAGATTTGTGGTCATACAGTTGAAGGAGCCCCCCCTGATAAATGCCCTGTATGCATGGCACCAAAAGAAAAATTCAAAAAAATTGAGTGAGGTAATAAAGATGATGTCAACAATCCCTACAGATCTTAACAAGATAAGCAAAGAAAAAATCGACCAGGAGATATTAAGAACAGGAATCATAGCAGAATTAGACGCAATAAATCTATACGAACAGATGGCTGCATTAGCACAGGATAAAAATATAAAAGCTATTTTATTAGATATTGCTAAAGAAGAAAAAACCCATGTCGGAGAATTTCAGACACTTTTATTAAACAGGGACAAGGAACAGGTAGCTGAAATTGAAAAAGGCAAAAAAGAAGTAAAAGAAGAAGTAGGAGAATAAAGGTGATATTCAATGGAACTAAAACAAGCATTACAAACAGCACTAGAATTCGAAAAAAAAGGCCACTCTATATACGAAGAAACAGCCAACAAGACAAAAAATCCAATTGTAGCAAAAACATTTAGATATCTATCAAACCAGGAATTGATACATATTGAAGAGATAAAAGAGTACATAGAGAAACTTAACAACAGCCATAAGATAGAACTCAAGGGAGATAATCTAAAACAAACGCAAGAATTCTTCAATACAACAATCACACAATTCAAGGAAAAGACTGAACTCAGTGACGATGACTTAAAAGCTCACGAAACAGGATTAATACTTGAAAGGAGAGCTTATGATTTTTACAAAGAACAACACGATAACTCAACAGATGAAGAAACAAAAAAATTCTTCAAATGGATTATGACTCAGGAAAATGCTCATTACGAATTCATAAGGAGAGCTTATGACTTTATCAAAGACCCAGTTGCCTTCTATTCAGAAGAAGAACAATGGATGGTAGACGGCGGATAAACTATGAGGTGATTTAGATGAACGGTTTTGTATGTGGAGTTTGCGGATATGTATCTATCGATGGAACAGCACCAGATAATTGTCCTGTTTGTAAAGCACCAAAATCAGCATTCCAGGAAAAAGATGCAATAAAGACAGCTGAAGCTGAAGGTCCAAAAGAAAAGCATGTTCCAGTGATCAAAGTAGTAAAAACATGTGGGCTTATGGGCGATGGTTGCACAGATATCCATGTTAGGATAGGAGATGTAGCTCATCCTATGGAATCAGCACATTACATAGTTTGGGTTGATTTTTACATCAACAAAAAATGGGTCGAGAGAGTTCATCTAAGCCCTGACTGCAGCCCTGCAGCAGCAGCTCACTTAAAATCAACAGAAGGCAAGCTGACAGTGATAGAATTTTGCAACCTTCATGGGCATTGGATCAACGAGGTAGATTTATAAGATGGATTACTCCAGTTCAGTCAACCAATATGATAGCGGGGTTAGGTATGAATCTAACTCTCAATCTGCACAAAGAAGATGCAGTCCTTGCATCAACTGCGGAAGATGTGGGTAAAAAGTGAAAATATGACTAAAAAGTTTTTTAGATGCAACGTATGCAATGATATACATTACGGCATTTCAGGCCCAGAGATGTGCCCTACATGTCAGACTAAAAACGCTTATGTAGAAATAACAAAAGAAGAAGCAAAGAACGTGATGGAATTATGAACAAAGAAGACCTTATACAAATATGGGAAAACTTTGCAAAAGATAACGACTTTAAGCTAAATCCAGATAGAGAACATGTTGGTTTTATCATCCAAGGGGTTCTCAAAAATGAAGCAAAATATGGTCTTAAGCTTTGCCCTTGCAGATTAAGAGACGGAACAAGACAAAAAGATCTGGAATTGATCTGTCCATGCAACTTTAAAACCCAAGAAACATGGCTTAACCCTAAACAAGGCATGTCTCAGATGTGCTGGTGCGGATTGTTTGTGAAAAGATAATGATAAACTCAAAAAAAATAATTTTTTGCTTGATTTTATCTATTTTTATTCTTGGATGTACACCTCCGCCTACAGTTCAGGACTCAATAGAATCTAGGGCACAATCATTAGCAGGAAGAAATCAATCTATCCCTCTAAATTCAGTTGAAATAACAGAATATGAAGGCAAGCAGCTTGATACAATGGAAAATGTTCTCGATGTATCAATAAAAGGTCCACAATATGTTGACATAAACAAATATCAATTGGAAGTTGTTGGTCTTGTAGAATCTCCGAAAAAATATTCTTATGAAGAAGTTCTGGCCCTTCAGGAATATTCCAAACTTGTTACTCTACATTGCGTTATGGGTTGGAGTGCAACTGTCCTTTGGGAAGGTGTCTTATTAAAAGATCTATTTAATGAAGTTAAAGTAAAGCCAGAAGCAAACACAGTTATTTTCTACGCTTATGACGGCTATACTACATCCTTGCCGTTAAGCTATATTCTAGATAATAATATTATTCTTGCAGATAAGATTAACAACGTTACATTAGTACCTGAAAGGGGCTTTCCTTTTGAGCTTGTAGCTGAAGATAAATATGGATATAAATGGATAAAGTGGGTTACAAAGATAGAGATTAGTGATGACCTTAATTATAAGGGATATTGGGAAAAAAGGGGCTATGATAACAACGCAGATATAAATTAAGTATTTTACCATTAAACATCGCCTTTATTTAATCCGGAAAGATAGTATTCTAACATGGAAAAAGCAACATTTGGTGCAGGATGCTTCTGGAGCATAGAAGAAGCATTTAGGACACTAAAAGGAGTAAAGGCAACAACAGTCGGCTATATGGGGGGTAAATTAGAAAATCCCTCTTATGAAGATGTTTGTACAGATACTACAGGTCATGTAGAAGTTGTCCAGCTCGAATATGATCCAAAACTGATCAAATATGAAAAATTATTAACTATTTTCTGGAAGATCCATAATCCTACAACACCTAACAGGCAGGGATTTGATATTGGAACACAATACAGATCAGTTATCTTTTATCATACAGATAAACAAAAAGAAATCGCAGAGAAATCAAAAAAACAGGAGCAGAAAAAACACACTAGCACAATAGTTACTATCATAGAGCCCGCTAGAGAATTCTGGAAAGCAGAAGATTACCATCAAAAATACTTGATGAAAAGAGGTGCTAAAACATGTCATTAACTGAAGAAGAACTGAAAAAGAAACTCACTCCAGAGCAATATCGTATACTACGGGAAAAAGGCACAGAACCCGCATTTACCGGAAAATACGTCCACAACAAAGGCAACGGCCTATATGTATGTGCAGCCTGCGGTAACTCTTTATTTGATTCAAAAACAAAGTTTGATTCAGGCTCTGGTTGGCCAAGCTTCTATGATGTTGTTTTAAAAGGTAATATAACTTTGAAGGATGACTTAAGCTTAGGCATGCGAAGGATAGAAGTAACTTGCAGCAGATGCGGCAGCCATCTTGGCCATTTATTTGACAATGGGCCAAAACCAACTGGAAAGCGTTTCTGCATAAACTCAGCATCACTCGACTTTAAGAAGAAAGTTAAAGATTAATTATTTAAATAACTCCTTCTTACCTATTTTATGAGGTGAATAATATGGTAAAACTATGGAGATGTGAAATTTGCGGTGATCCTTATGTAGGTGAAAGGCCGCCAACAAATTGTCCTTTTTGCGGTGCAAAAACATTATATATCAAGGAAGCAAAACAGGCAAAAGTTAGCTTTGATGTAGAACTTAATGAAAAAGATAAGGCAAATGCAGAACATGCTTTACAGGTAGAAGTTAGTAATGCAGCATTCTATTTCTGTGCAGCTAAAAAAACAGATGAAGAAGAAGGGAAGCTTCTTTTCAAAGCATTAGGGAAAGTAGAAGCAGAGCATGCAGCTATCTGGAGAAAGATTCTAAAATTAGATAAGGTTCCAGAAGGCCACGACCCTTGCCACGTAAGCAACAAGGAAAATCTAGAAGACTCTCATGCACGTGAAACAAGAGCGATAGAGTTCTATAAACAGGCAGCCGTTGAATCTCAGAGCGAAAGATTGAAACAGATATTCACAGCTCTTGTAGAGATAGAGACAGACCATCTTCATCTTTCTGAAGAAAGATTAAAATAATTTTTTTTCTTATCTTTATTTGTATTAAACATTCTCTTTAACCCTTAAACAATAGTTTGTTATAATTCATATGATATAATACTCATATGAAAGCGCATGCTTAGGGCAGGTTAAGCTTAATCCCCCCGGATTTTAACCTGCTCTTTGTTTGTTACGAGGTGAAAAATATGAAAAAAACTATATTGGCTTCAATTGGTGCGTTAACAGCATCACTCCCATTGGCTTTAGCAGATTATGGTGGCATGATGGGATATGGCTCAGGTTATAGCATGATGGGCGGACTAGGAACAGGATTATTTGGATTGCTGTGGGTTGTACTTGCAGCATTTATATTTTCAATAATCTTCTGGTCAACCTATAAATGGATAGCCAAAGAAGAAAAAAACAAAAGGAGGTGATTGCTATGTGTGGCGGAGGATGTTGTTAAAAACCAAAAAACATCTTTTTTATTTTTTTTAGATTTTCAAAATGAAATATTTTAAATATTCATACGGTTTATTGTTTCATGGGGTGTGTTAAATGTCAAAAATCATAAATAATAGAGAATTGGAATATAGCACTAGTGAAATATTCCCTACTAGGTGGTCTCCTAGGTCAATGTCTGGAGGGGAAATAACTGGGGAAGAACTCATGTCACTGTTCGAAGCAGCCCGTTGGGCACCTTCAGCATACAATAATCAACCTTGGAGATTCATTTACGCTAAAAAAAACACAGTTCATTGGGATATACTATTCAATCTTCTTGCAGATGGAAATAAAGTGTGGGTCAAAAATGCCGCAGCCTTAATAGTAGTGGTTTCCAAAACTACTTTTGATCATAACAACAAACCCTCAATTACCCATTCATTGGATACAGGCTCAGCATGGGAAAACCTTGCTCTTCAAGGCTCAATTATTGGCTTGGTTGTTCATGGTATGCAGGGCTTTGATTATGAAAAAGCCAAAATCCAGTTAAATATATCTAATGAATATCAAGTTGAAGCTATGGCAGCCATAGGCAAGCCTGGAAAAAAAGAAAATCTACCAAAAGAGCTGCAGGAAAAAGAATTTCCTTCAGACAGGAAGAAGATTTCAGAAATTGCTTTTGAAGGTAGTTTTAAATAATATGATCATTGGACTATAATTAGACAAAAATTATATAAGGTGTCGAAAATAAAGACTCTGAGGAGGTACAAAAAATGGCAAAAGTAACAGTATATAATACTCAAATGCCTAACCTCTCTGTTTTGTTATATTTTCATTTGATGTTTTAGATCACTTCCAATATTGTTTCAACCATCGAATTATGATTTTCGTTAAAAACTAAAAATCAATTATATAGTCTCAACCCAGGGAAAAAGATTTGGTGATTTAAACTGAATTCAAATAATAAAAATCAAGAAGATAAGGTTAAAGAAATTTTGAGTAATGTAATGTCTCCACAATTTGCTTATACCCTTGGTGTGGTATATGGTGATGCTAATATCTCCATTTACAAAAGCAAGTCTAGCACTGGTGGTTCTATTGCTTTGAAAGTCAAGGACGAAGACTTTGCCTTAATATTTAAAAAGAATGTGGAGATGTGGTCAGGAAGGGAGGCAAGATTCAAAAAGAAGGGTGATGGATTCTACCATACAATACTTCATTCTATAAATCATGCTAAGGCAATAAAAAAATTTAGTGTAAATAATATTCTCAATACAAGGTTCGAATGCAAACAGGCCTTTCTTAGTGGATTATTCGATTCTGAAGGGGGGGTTATTGGGCATAATCTAAATAACAGGGCAAAAGCAAAAAGATGGGTTCACTTTTCTAACAATAACAAACAGATTATTGATATAGTAACATCCATGTTAGATGATTTTAATATAAAATATACTCTCAAATCAAGAATTCACTCGGGTTTTGGTAGTAAGAAACTACAATACGAAGTAATATCATATGGGCTAAGGAATATAGTATGGTTCCATAAAAACAAAATATTTAATATTAAACGAAAAGTAAATAAACTAAAAGAAATTATCAAGTCATATGATTATTATCCAATTTCCTTATTTAACGAAGCAAAAAAGCTACATAAGGAAATGGGATACAAAAAAGTAGCAAATGAAATGGGGCTACCTAAGGGAGTAGTTTATGGTTGGTTATTCAAGAATAATCAAAAACAGATATTAGATGTGGAGGTATAAAAATGTCAGAAAAATCAAAGGTAACTGTATATTCGACATCCAGCTGTCCATGGTGCCACAAGGCAAAGGACTTTTTTAAACAGAATAATATTGCATTCGAAGACAAAAACGTAGGCGAAGACGACGCAGCAAGAACTGAAATGATGGAAAAATCAGGCCAGATGGGAGTTCCAGTTATTGATATAGATGGGACAATAATCATTGGATTTGATGTAGCAGCTATTAAAAAAGCATTAGCTCTAAAGTAATCATGCAATACGATACAATAATCATAGGCTCAGGCGTATCTGCTTTAGGCGCAGCCATCTATTGCGGCAGGTTCCAGCTTAAGACATTGGTTATCGGAGAAAAATCAGGAGGCACAATCATACTTACTGATGATGTCTCTAATTACCCTGGTTTTAAGAAAATCTCTGGAATGGACTTATTCGATAATATCCAAGAACATGCCAAATCTTATGATATTGAAATTCTTGAAAAAAAAGTCATAAAAGCAGAGAAATGCAAAGATTGCTTTAAGGTTTCTGCCTCTGAAAAAACATACAGTACAAAAACAATAATCTTTGCAACAGGAACAGAATGGAGAAAACTGAATATCCCTGGAGAAAAAGAATTTACAAACAAAGGAGTTCACTATTGCGCTTTATGTGATGGGGCACTCTACAAAAACAAGACCCTGGCAGTGATAGGCGGTTCAGACTCAGCAGCAAAAGAAGCTATCCTTCTGTCAAATTATGGTAAAAAGGTTTACATAATCTACAGAAAAGACAAAATAAGGGCAGAGCCAATAACCTCCGAATTAGTTAAACAAAACAAAAAGATTGAGATAATATACAACACTAACTTAACTGAAATAAAAGGTGACAAATTCGTAAAAAGTATAATTCTCGATAAAGCCTACAAAAACTCAAAAGAGCTGAACTTAGATGCTGTTTTCGTGGATATAGGTCACATCCCCTTGTCTGATCTTGCAAGCTCAATTGGCATTAAAACAAACGATAAAGGCGAAATAATGATTGACAAAGACTCAAAGACAAATATCAATGGTATTTTTGCAGCAGGTGACGTAGTAGACAGTAAATTCAAGCAGGCCATTACAGGCGTAGCAGAAGGAGTGATAGCTGCATATAATGTTTATCAGTTTGTAACAAACAAACTGCCAGTTTGCGGCTGTTCTGATGATTCTTAGCTATTAAACACAACCTTTATATACTACATATGAATTCTATATCATATGAAATGTAAATCATATAACTTGTTTTTCGAAACATTCAGCAATAAGACTAGGATGCATATCATAGAATCCCTCATAGAAGGCCCAAAATCAGTAACAGAGATCTGCAGCATAACAGGTGAAGAACAAAGCCAGATAAGCCATAACTTAAGGAAACTTATGGAATGCCATTTCATCGATGTCGAAAGAAAAGGCAAACAAAGAATATACTCCTTAAACAAAGATACAATAATCCCTATCCTAAAATTAGTAGAAACTCACGTTCATAAATATTGTAATAAGGAGTGTGGTAAAAAATGAAACTTTCGAACGATAGTGGGGAAGGTTTAGAAAATTCAAAGAATTTTCAAAAAATCTACTTAGACAACAGCGCAACAACCATGGTTGACAAAGAAGTAGCTAAAGCCATGCAGCCTTACTTCACAAAAATCTACGGAAATGCATCTTCTCTCCATCAATTCGGCCAGGAAGCAAAAAGAGCCCTAGAACAAAGCAGAGAGATCATAGCTAAAAGCATAAACGCAGATCCAAAAGAAATAATATTTACAAGTGGAGGAACAGAATCAGACAACTTAGCTATAAAGGGAATAGCCTACGCTAACAAAGAAAAAGGGAATCATATAATCACTACAAAAATAGAGCATCACGCAGTTGAACATACTTGCAAATCATTAGAAAAAGAAGGATTCAAAATAACATACCTTGACGTAGATAAAGAAGGATTCATAAATCCGGATCAATTAAAAAAAGAGATAACAGATAAAACAATATTAGTTACCATCATCCATGGAAACAACGAAATAGGGGCAATACAAGACATAGAACCAATAGGAACCATTTGTAAAGAACATAACATCCCCCTCCACATAGATGCAGTCCAGTCATTCACAAAGACAGAGATAGATGTAAAAAAACAAAACATAACCTTATCATCATTCTCAGCCCATAAGCTCCACGGTCCAAAAGGGATAGGTGCCTTATACATAAAAAAAGGAACTAAACTGAATAAACTGATAGAAGGCGGAGCTCATGAATTTAACTTAAGGCCTGGAACAGAAAACATTCCAGGAATAGTTGGCTTTGCAAAAGCAGTTGAGATAGCAAAACAAGAAGACTGTAAAAAAATAGCAGAATTAAGAGACTACTTCATAGAAAAAGTCCTAAAAGAAATCCCAGAAACAAAGCTTAATGGCCCAACAAAAGATAGGCTCTGCAACAACATAAACATAACCTTCAAATTCATAGAAGGAGAAGCGTTATTGATAAAATTAGACGATAAAGGTATTGCAGTTTCAACAGGTTCAGCCTGCTCATCTAAAGATTTAAGGCCATCACACGTTTTAACAGCTATTGGCCTTCATCCAGCAGTAGCCCACGGCTCGATAAGATTCACATTATCCAAATATACAACAAAAGAAGAGCTGGATTACACTTTAACTCATCTAAAAAAAGCCGTAAAAGAATTAAGAGAGCTAAGCCCATTATGGGGTCAGTCAGAAGAAGAGCTTACAAAAGCAGCATATGAAGATGATCATGAACACGAAGGTGAATAAAAATGCAAAAAAATCAAGATTTTAAGCATAAAAAATCACGGGGTGATTTTTAATGTATTCAGAAAAAGTAATGGAACACTTCAAGAACCCTCATAATCTTCGAGAGATAAAAGACGCAGATGGTATAGGGAAGATAGGTAATCCTACATGTTTATTGCCCTCTGAAAAATTACACAAAAATTCAGAGTGTATTGCAATATCTAGGCTAAAGAAAAATAAAATGGTTCTTAGCCATACAGGGAATTATGAGAAAGTCATTGAAGCATATTCTAGGAAATATAATGGAGAAATTATACGGCTGAAGAATAAGATTGGAAGCGTAAACATAACTCCGGAACATCTGGTATATTCTATAAAAGTTCCTAAAGGGGACATGTTTAAAAGAAATTTTGGAAAAAAAACATTAACACCTACTTGGCATCATGCTCAAGATTTGAAAAAGGGCGATATAGTATTATACCCAATTTTAAAAAAAGAGGAAGATATCAAATTTTTGGAAATAGATACCCCTAAGCCGAAATATGATTTTAGAAGTAAAAATATTCATAAAAAAGTAAAATTGGATTCAGATTTGCTAAGATTGTTTGGCTATTTTCTTTCCGAAGGAAATATTCAAGAAAAGCCGTCTAAAACATATATTTCATTTAGCTTGAACTTAAATGAAAAAAATATATCTGATGATATACACCATATCTCAACTAAATTATTTAATATTGAAGTTAAAATTAAAGAAATTCCAAAAAGAAAGACAATGAGGGTCTACTTATACAATGCTCAATTAGCAAGATGGTTCAAAAGTTTATTTGGAAATGGGGCTGAAAATAAAAAACTTCCAGATTTCATTATGCGCCTCCCAACAGAAAAGCAGAAGGCATTAATTTTTGGTCTTTGGAAAGGGGATGGATACGTAAACATAGATAGGCATGGGCCAAGGGCAGGTTATGCTACAATTTCATATCAATTAGCCCAACAGATTAAGATGTTATTGTTAAGGCAGAATATTGTCCCTTCAATCTATGCAGAAAGAGCTAAGAAAATTAATGGAGTTAGCCATAAAAAAGCGTATAGGATACACATTGGGCAAAGAGAGTCCTTAAAAAGATTATGTAGGATATTAAATGTAAAATATAACCCAACCTCTTATGAGTCGATTAGATCATGGTTTGACAAAAACTTCCTTTACACCCCAATAACCAACAAGGAAATCTTTAAATATGATGGAATCGTCAATAATCTTGAAGTAGCCAATACTCACTCTTTTGTTTCAGAATCCTTTTGCCTTCATAATTGCGGCGATGTTATGTGGGTTTATATCAAAGTAGAAAAGAACAAAGAAGGCAAGGAATACATAAAAGACATCGGTGTAAAGACCTTTGGCTGTGTTGCAGCTATAGCCACATCCAGCATGATTACTGAATTAGCTAAAGGCAAAACTCTAGAGGAAGCAAAGAAAATAACTAGAGACGACATAAAAGACGCTTTAGATGGCCTCCCACTAATAAAAGTCCATTGTTCAAATTTATCAGCAGATGGCTTAAAGAAAGCAATAGAGGATTACGAAACCAAGAAAGGTAAAAGATGAACCCATATCAGATATTACCTAAAAAAGAAGTTTTAGAAATTTAAATGGTGGGACACTGGATTCACTTATCCAGAAAGTCTGACATAATATCAGATTGTGTCCACGTAAGAAATTCTTTTCTCACTTTTCTCACCTCCATAATAATAAAGAGGAACAATATACAATAATGGACTTCTGTTTATAAGGCTTTTGGAATTACTTTGCAATTTCAAAGCTTAGAAAATCTACAGGTTTCATATTGCTATTGTGTAATTTACTGGGATAAACTGAGAAATTATCAATAATGCTCTTTTATCTGAAGAAGCAGTGCTTCATTATGGCAAAAACAAAAGGGACACATTACGTGGACTATAAAAATAAGATAATTTTATAAATCACTGCAATAACCTCATCTATACGATGCACCTATTACTCATTATAATCCTAGCAACCTTTATAGACAGCTTGACCGGGCTTGCAGGTATATTCACCTTATGGATGAAGCCTAAGCTATTCAAAAAGATATTGATGAGTTTAGTCGCATTCTCAACAGGCGCTTTATTAAGCGGAGCCTTTTTCCATCTAATCCCTGAATCATTGGATAAACTAACTCCAATAGCTGCATTTACCTATGTAATGATAGGATTTGCTACCTTCTTCTTGATAGAAAGATTCTTACACTGGCATCACTGTCACGACGGCAAATGTGATGTCCATCCTGTAAGTTATCTGATCTTAGTTGGAGACGGAATCCATAATATAATAGATGGAATAATTATAGGGGTAAGCTTTTTTGTTAGTATCCCGTTTGGCATAATCACAACACTTCTTATCATAGGCCACGAAGTTCCACAGGAACTCGGCAATTTTGGTGTTTTAGTCTACAGCGGATGGACCAAGAAAAAATCATTGATTTACAATCTAATTGCTCAATCCACATGCATTCTTGGAGGCATAATAAGCTACTTCCTATCTACCTCTATTGAAGGTATAGTTCCATTTATCCTCCCATTTGCAGCAGGTGGCTTTATCTATATAGCAGCATCTGACTTAGTTCCAGAGCTGCACAAAGAACCTGACCTTAAAAAATCTCTAATATCTTTTAGCTTTTTCATAATCGGCATATTATTCATGCTCGCAATAAAATTCATAGCAGAAGGCTGATTCAATCAGATTAGCCATAGGCCATCTTTAGAACTAAAACACTGCCTACAATAACTAAAGTGATAGTGTTTGTGCAAACATCAAAGGCAAATCCTTAATAAGAATTCCATAAGCTAGCCATAATGAACTCCCTACACAGTTTAATATATACATCCATAACGAAATATCTTTAGTTTCTTTAAGCTTCCAGCTTTTGATCAGCTGAGGCAATCCTGCAACAGTTGTAAATGTAGCAGCAGTTAATCCCGAGATAACAATTGGATCCATAGTGCCGATTAATCTCTTGTCTTATTTAAATACATTTGTTTTTAGAGTAATCTTTAAAAACAAACATCATTTCTTAACAGCTTATGAAAGATAATTCAATCTACACATTGCAGGCAGGGGAAAAGCTCAACAAGGCAAAATTCCTTGAATACTTTGAGAAAAAAGTACGTAAGACTATACGAACAAATAACCTCATAGGCAAAAAGGACAAGATCCTAGTAGCTTGCTCAGGGGGCAAAGATTCAACAACTGTTTTGTACCTATTAAACAAGATAACAAAAGAAAACAAACAAATAAATGTAGAAGCAATCCACATAGACCCCTCAATAGGAACCTACAGCGAGATAAACAAAAAGAACTTAATAAGATTCTGCAAAGAGCAAAAAATAAAACTTCACTTATCTTCTTTTAGGGAAGAATTCAGCTATTCTCTGTGTTACATTAAATCATTGCTTCAAAAGAAAGGGATTAAATGGAAATCATGCACAATCTGCGGAATCTTAAGAAGATACATATTAAACAAAAAAGCAAAGCAATTAAAAGCAACTAAGCTGGTAACAGGCCATAACTTAGATGATGAAGCCCAAAATATAATAATGAACATATTCCAGAATCACGTCGAAATCTTGCCTAGGTTAGGCCCAATTACAGGATTAAAAGAGCAAAAAGGATTTATTCCAAGAATAAAGCCATTATATTTCTGCACAGAAGAAGAAACAAGACTCTACTCAAAACTAAATAATTTCCCAGTAAAATACGAAAAATGCCCCTGCAGAGAAGAAGCATACAGGAAAGAGATTGCAGATATGCTCAACCAATTCGAAAAACACCACAAAGCCACAAAAACAGGAATTATACAATCATTCCTAAAAATACTTCCAACATTAAAAAAAGCAGACAAGGGAAAAGCTTCTATATGCAAGAAATGTAAAGAACCTAGTTCAGGAAATATCTGTAACACTTGTAAGATTGTAGAATTACTCAAATCTTCTTAACCAGTTCTTCAACTATTTCAACATCATTCAGCACAAACAGATGAACTCCTGGAGAACCATACTCCTTCAACTTGCTAATCATAGAAACAGTATACTTAATCCCAAACTCATGAGCTGATTTATCATCTGAATCATCTTTAAGCCCTTCTTTCAGTTCATCAGCAACTTTTAATCCAAAAAACTTCTCAACACTTTCAGCCTGTTTGTAATTAACTAAAGGACGAATACCAGGGATTACAGGTAATTTAATCCCATTCTTACGAAGATTCTCAACATAATTTTTATATTCTTCAAAAGAAAAGATCATCTGTGTAATAATCACTTCAGCTCCAACTTCAATCTTAGCTTTTATATGCTTAACCTCTTCCTCAACAGGATCCTCAGGATGCCCTGCTACTATAACGCAAAAATTAGTCTTAACTCCTTCTCTAAAATCACCTTTATCTATATTTTTACGTGGAATATACCGCCCTTTATTCAGATCAGATATCTGCTTAACAAGCAGATAAGCATACTTATAATCTCCATCCCACTTCTCGTCTTTAGCGCCAGCAGGAGGATCTCCGCGCAAAGCAAGAACATTGTTTATATCGAAATAATATAGGTCCATAATATCATTCTCAATCTCTGCTTTTGTTCTCTCTCTACATACAAAATGAGATATAGGTATTATTCCATTCTCTTTCGCAAACACAGATATAGGCAAAGTCCCTCCGCGAAGGCTCCCACCAGCTCCTTTTGTGATACTCACAAAATCAACCTTCCCCTTAAGGCTTTTAATCTTGCCAAGAATTTCTTCCTTTCCCTCACCATTTCTAGGCGGAACTAACTCTACAGAAATCGTAAACTTCTTCTCTTTCAGTATATCAGTTATTTTTTTCATTGTTAATAAATTATGGAATAATTTACTTAACTAGGAAAAATTTTTAATTGTTTATAAAGTTTATAACTTTACTAAACTCAAGAAGATTTCACTATCTTAATAAATTTATGAAATTTTCTTGTTTTTCCGTTTTATCAGTTCATTTATTATCTTAACAGCTGATAAAGCATCCTTCCCATAAGCTGCCTTTATCTGTGAAGCATAATCATCTGTAACAACAGCGCCTCCAACTATCACAGGCACATTGATATTCTTTAACCTTAATTCCTTTATAACATTTTCCATTTCCATAACTGTAGTTGTCATCAAAGCAGATAAAGCAACAATATCCGGCTTCTTATCAACAACCTCCTCAATTATCTTTTTGGTCTTTACATTAGCCCCCAGATCAATCACATTATAATTATGGCTCTCTAACAAAGCAATCACAATATTCTTTCCAATATCATGTATATCATTCTCAACAGTTGCAAAAAGAACAGTCCCTTTCTCTTTGCCGCCCTCAAGAATAAGCGCTTTCTTCAGCCTTGAAAAAGCCTTTTTCATAGCCTCAGCAGACAAAAGCACATTAGGTAAAAAATACTCTTTACAGTTAAACTTCTTTCCAACCTCATGCAAAGCATCGATCAATATGTCATTTATCTTCATAGCCTTTAGTTCTTTTAATGCACTGTCTATGATCGAGACAATATTATCTTTATCCCCTAATAAGATAGCATGATATAGTTTCTTCTCAGAAGACAAATTCTTATAATCCTCTTTCTTTGCCTTCTTTACATCAATTGAAATATCAGTCTCTTCCTGAAGTATATTATCTAGTGGATTTAATATAGCCAGGTCCAGCCCAACTTGATGAGCCTTAGTAAAAAACTTAGAGTTGATCTCCCTTCTATTAGGCAGCCCATGCGAGATATTGCTTACACCTAATATGGTCTTATATCCTAATTTCTTAATCTCGTTTACAGCCTCAAGTATTATCTTTTCATTCTCTGGATTTGTAGCAATCGTCAGTACTAAACTATCAACAATAATATCCTCTTTCTTAATTCCAATCTTCAAAGCCCTGTCAATTATCTTCTTTGCAATCTCTATTCTTTTCTCCACAGTTTTAGGAATCCCAGATTCATCTAAACAAAGCGCAATAATAGCAGCACCATACTTCTTAGCCAATGGCAGCACAGATTGTAAACTTTTTTCAGAGCCATGCACAGAATTTATCAAACATTTTCCATCACATCTCTTCAAAGCTTCTTCCAAGGCAGCAGCATTAGACGTATCTATTACTAAAGGAATATTAACAACATTCTGCGCATCTTCAATTGCTTTAGGCAATATCTTAGTTTCATCACCACCAGCAACACCTACATTGATATCAAGCAAAGAAGCTCCTTCCTCAGCCTGCTGCACAGCCTGATTTCTTATATAATCAGTCTTTCCCTCTTTTATCTCAGAAATAAAATTCTTCCTGTTAGTCGGATTTATCCTTTCTCCAACAATCAAAGTAGGTCTAACCGTCAATGTTTTTGTCCTTGAACAAAGTTTAGTCTCAAGTTTAATCTCACGCTTTACAGGCTTTAATTTCTTAACTCTAGAGCAAATCTCTTTGATAAAATCAGGGTTTGTCCCGCAACATCCGCCTACAATATTAGCACCTAACTTAACAAACTTCTCAGCATAATCAGCAAATCTCGAAATATGATAATCCCACACTGTCTCTTTACCCACTAGCTTTGGCAGCCCCGCATTTGGCTCTAGCATTATTGGCTTGTTTGTATTCTTAACAATAATCTTAGCAGTTTCATACATACCTTCTGGCCCATCTGAACAATTAACTCCGATAATATCAGCCCCCAAGGTATCAGCAATAACAACATAAGTTTCAACATCTGTTCCAGTAGTTGTTCTTCCATCCTGTATTGTCATTGAGCTTATCACAGGCCCTGAAAAAACCTCTTTAGCAGCAATAAGAGCAGCCTTTAATTCCTTAATATCAGATATGGTCTCAATAATCAGCAGATCAGCATCAGCCAAAGCAGAGATCTGCTCTTTATACACAGAATATGCATTATCAAAACTTAACTTGCCTAATGGCTCGATAAACTCCCCTAAGGGTCCAACATCCCCTACTACAAAACAATTAGGACAAGCTTCACGAGCATTCTTAACAGCAGCTTTATTTATCTCTTTAATTTTATCCTGTAATCCATACTTCTCTAATTTTAATCTATGCGCTCCAAAAGTATTAGTAATAACTAAATCAGCTCCAGCATCAGCATATGCCTTATGAACCTTCTTAACAATCTCAGGATTAGATATGTTTAACTCATCAGGACATCCTTTTGTAAATCCATACTTCTGCAGCATAGTGCCCATAGCTCCATCTATTACAAACACTCTATCTTTCAATTCCTGCAAAATCTTATCGTTAGTCATAATATAGTCTAACCTCTATCCATTTATTAACTTTTCTTAGAATATGTATTTAAAAATGTTATTGAGTATATTATTCCAATGAGAATAATCATTAAACTATCTTATTCCAATTACATTTTACTGGCTGTCTATTGACTCACTAATCTTCTTTTTCAATTGGATAAATTTCTCATCAAACTTTATATCTTTTCTTCTTGGTCTTGGGAAACTGATTACAAACTCTTTTGTAAGATGTTTGTCTTGTATTAATAAGGTCCTATCAGACAAAAAGATAGCCTCTTCAATTGAATGAGTCACAAACAGAATTGTCTTTTTCTGCTCGTGCCATATCTTTAGCAGCCATTGCTGCATTTTTTCCCTATTATATACATCTAGAGCACCATACGGCTCATCCATAAGGATAAGTTCAGGATTTGCTGCTAATGTCCTTGCTAGCGCTACTCTTTGGACTTGCCCACCAGATAGCTCAAAGGGGTATTTATTCTTCTTATCCTCTAAAGAAGTCACCTTTAAGAAATGATCAACTAACTTAGTATCCTTTAGGCCAAAACATATATTATTCCTTACATTAAGCCACGGAAACACAGCATAATTTTGAAAAACAAATCCTATCTCATCTGGCTTATCAATCCCCCCTTTATAATCAATAAACCCTGCAATCGCATTTAGTAATGTAGTTTTGCCACAACCAGACTTGCCTACTATAGACACAAATTCTCCTTTTTTCAATTCTAGCCTCAAATTCTCAATCACTAAATAACCACCATATCTCACATTCAGGTCTTTAATCACTAAGCTGTTCAAATCTTCTCTATCCATGGTAATGTCCTCCTAATCATCCTAATAAAGATAAAATCAGTTAATGCTCCAAGCAAACCTAATAGGATCAAGCCTACAATCATCTTATCGATTCTATAAGCCAAATGTGATACAGATATTAGATAGCCTATTCCACTAGATGCTCCTGCTAGTTCAGACACAAATACCATAATAAATGCTATTGCAATTCCATTTCTAATGCCTGCTACTATAAATGGAAGGGAAGCAGGCAATATCACTCTAAACCATTTTGTTATGATTGATTTTGTCAATAATGAACTAGATTGTAAGTAATGAACTGGAATCCTAGAAGAGCCAATATGTGTATTGATCCATACCGGAAAAAACACTGCAAAGCTAATGGAAAATAATTTTGCTCCTTCCCCAATCCCAAACCATGCAATAACTAATGGAATTATCGCAACAGCCGGAAAAGACCTAAAAATCTGGAGTAAAGGGCTAAACGACTTATCATAGAGATTATTTCTTCCAGTCAATAACCCTATTATAATTCCTGCAACACTTCCCATCAACAGTCCAAATAAAACCCTCCATATGCTGGATTTGATATGCAGGATAATCTCCCCGCTTCTTAATAGCTCAGTAAAAGACAGAAATACCTTTGTTGGCGGAGGAAACAAAGAACTATTTACTAAACCGCTGTTTGATAGAATCTGCAATAAACTAATAAATACTAAAAGGGGTAATAAAAAATAAATTCTTTTTATGTTTTTGAGCAGCATTTTCCATTTTTATATTGTAACATACTCTAGTTTGATATCTTTTAATGGCTCAGAGTAGATATATTCCCTAAAATCAGGTATTTTTGTATCAGCAGCTACTTTCCCTGTTTCTATCGCCCATTGTGCTTCTTCAGTTAAATACCTTAAAAGCAGCTCATTAAGAGCAGGCCTGAACACAAAATTACCCCAAATAGCTTCAACAGTATCTCTATCCTGCTTCGTGTCTCTTGCCACAATTGATATAGCTTCTTGAGGATTTTTTTCTATAAACTCAGATGATTTTACCAGGCTGATCAATAACTTTCTCACAACGAGTGGATTTTTTTCAACCCATTCCCTATCTGCATTTAGTACATACAATTCAGAGTAAAGTAAATCATCTTTAAAGGTAATTGCATCTTCCCCTAATTTCTGTTCTGCAAAAAAAGCAAAAGGATCAAAGATTGCTATAGCATCTACTGTGCCGCTTTTTAAAGCCATAGGCATATCCTCTGGGTTTTGGCTGATTATTTCAACATCTTTAATTCCATATTTTTTTAAAAAATTATATGTATAAAATTCAGGTCCCCCGCCAAAAGACGTAGCTAATTTTCTCTTTTTAGCCTTGAAATATTCAGTCGGAGTGTCCAGACCTTCTTGCTTTCTTGCTACAACCCTCACCTCATTTATAGTTCTCTCCACCATTTGTGCAAGAATATAATATTCATTGCCTTGCAATGATGAATATGTAACTGGTACCTCGCCGCTCACTGCCATATCAAGGGATCCTGCTAAGAAAGCTTGTAAAGCAAATTTACCTCCTGTAAATTCAACTAATTCTATATTTAATCCTTGTTCTTCAAAAAAGCCCTTTTCTCTAGCAATCAGCATAAGCGCATTTGGAAGGCCAACTTGTACCCCAATAGTTATTGGTTTGTTTTCCAATACAACATTTCCAGTAATCTTATTAGTATTACATCCACTGATAATTACAATTATAAATATACTCCATAAAAGATATTTCTTCATATTCTACCACCCTAATTTACTTGAAATCAACATTTAATATATAAAAACTAGGTGTCCAATAGTTGGACTACTCAAAGAAAGATTTAAATACGACAACATATTCCAATATCCTATGGATATATCAATCTTAGAAAAAATAGGCTTAAGCAAAGCAGAAACCAAAGTATATCTTGCTTTATTAAATCTGGGTTCAGTTCCATCTGGAAAAATAGTGGGAGAAACAAACTTAAGAAAATCAACAGTCTATGAAAGTATTAAAAGGCTGCAAAATAAAGGGTTAGTCTCTTACATTATAAAAAAAGGGATGAAATATTTCGAAGCTGCAGATCCTAATAGGATTATCGATTTTATTGAAGAGCAGGAAAGAAGATTGAAACAAACAAAAAAAGAAGCCAATAACTTAATACCTCAATTAAAAGAAGGGCTGGATATCTTAAAACCTCAGGCAGAAGCACATGTTTTGGTCGGAATTGAAGGTTTTAAAACAATGAGAAGAGATGCATTAAGAAACTCCGCAGGAGATCATATGCTTATTGGTGCAATTGGCAGGGAATATGAAGTAATACCTGGATTCTTTAAAGAGTGGAACAAACAAAGGCAAAAAAAGAAGATTCAATTTAAGATACTTCACAAAGAAAGTGCGAGAGAACATATCATGTCCAATCCAGGATTTATGGGTAAGTACTTCAAAACAAAATTTCTTCCTGAGGAATTAGAGAGCCCAGCAGTCATTAACATTTATGGAGATAGAGTTGTAAATGTTTTATGGAAAAAGGGGTATCCTATCTTATTCTTATTAATAAACAAAGAAATTGCAGATTCATATAGAAAATATTTTGATTATCTATGGAAAATTGCTAAAGAATAATTCACATCAGAATAACTTACCTTGCTTAAAGTTTTCCAATAGCCTCTAACAACTCCCTGTGTCCTTCTATAAGGTTATTAAACTTTCTTAATTCTTCTTCAACAATCTTATACTTTTCCTTATCTTTTAAATTCCTTGATTTTGCCATTTTTTATCCACTCCTTGATTTCTTCATCAGTATAGTAGTTTTCCCTAACGCCCTGCATGGGCCTTGCATACTGGGGGTCATCTTTGATTCCAAACTTTCCTTTATTTGCTTTTATGAAGTATTTTGTAGTGATAAAAGCTGTTCTTCTGTTTCCGCTTGCAAAGGCATGCTCTTGTACAAGTCCCTTAAAGAGGCAAACAGCCTTATCATAAATATCCCCTTCAGTTTCCTTGCATCGATTTATTATATTTGAAATAATTCCTGGCTTTAAAACTTGAGCTTTATCCGCTTTCTTAACTTTAATCATATTAAGTACTAGGATATTATATTCGATGATTTGTTCGGCTATAGGGTATATAATATTATCTTCCATTAGAATTATATTATGTGCATATTAATATAAATCTTTTGTTTTAAGCTTCACATCAGAATAAACTTCTCTAAGTCCATTGTCCTGCTCTTTTCGACCATATCTACAAAGTATTTATGCACCCTTAAATCCTTAGTCAATTCAGGGTGAAAAGTAGACGCTAGTAATCTTCCTTTCTGCTCGATAAAGACAGGATTTCCCTCAAACTCAGAGAGTATCTTGCATCCATCATGAACACCACTTATCACAGGCGCTCTTATGAAAATACCCCTAAATGGCTTATCAAAAATATTCAATTCAGCCTCAAAGCTGTCTACTTGTCGGCCATATTCATTCCTCTTTACAGAAATATCCATCAGCCCTAATTTGATCTGCTTGCTCCCTACAATCTCCTTAGCTAATAATATAGCCCCCGCACAAGTTCCATAAATTGGCATTCCCTGCTCATATCTAAACTTGATAGCCTTATCAAGTCCATATTCTTTCATAAGTTTTCCAATAGTAGTTGATTCACCGCCTGGAATGATCAATCCATTGATCTCATCCAGATCATGTGGCAGCTTGACTAGAACAACATCAACTTCGCATTTTTTAAGCGCTTCAACATGCTCTTTTACAGAACCTTGTAAAGCAAGTACTCCTATCTTCATAAGGATTACCAACCCCTATCTGCCATCTTAACATCTAGCTTAGAAATCTCTAGCCCAGGCATAGCTTCACCTAAACCTTCAGAAGCCTTTGCAATTATCTTAGCATCATTAAAATGAGTAGTAGCTTGCACTATCGCATGGGCTCTTGCTTTTGGATCCTTGCTCTTAAATATCCCAGACCCTACAAAAACACCATCTACACCTAACTGCATGCACAAAGCAGCATCAGCAGGAGTTGCAATTCCGCCTGCAGCAAAATTCACAACAGGCAATCTCCTTAACTTTCTTACTTCCTCAACTAATCTTAAAGGAACCCTGCATTCATCAGCAACCCTTCTTAGATTAGAATCTTTCAGAGAAGCTATCTCTTCATTTACAGTCCTTATATGCCTTACAGCCTCTACAATATTGCCCGTGCCAGCTTCTCCTTTTGTTCTTATCATAGCAGCACCTTCATTGATACGCCTTAAAGCCTCGCCCAGATTAGTGCATCCGCATACAAAAGGAACATTAAACTTATGCTTGTCAACATGAAATTTATTATCTGCAGGAGTCAATACCTCAGATTCATCAATATAATCAACACCTAATGCTTCTAGAATTTGTGCTTCAACAAAATGTCCTATCCTGCACTTAGCCATAACAGGTATTGTAACAGCTGCCATTATCTCTTTTATCTTAGAAGGATCAGACATACGGGCAACTCCGCCCTGAGCTCTTATATCAGAAGGAACTCTTTCAAGAGCCATAACAGCAACAGCACCTGCCTTTTCAGCTATCTTAGCCTGCTCTGCATCAACAACATCCATTATGACGCCGCCTTTTAGCATCTCAGCTAATCCCTTTTTCAAAGCAAATGTCCCTTTCTCTAGTTTTTTATCCATTCTTACCACACAACCCTCCTTCAGAATTCCTTAGCTATTTATAAATCTTATCCCTTTTGT
>Ga0180007_10001120_pt1 | contig 38397 bp, 52 predicted proteins | sample MM_PC_MetaG_FD_121122 | JGI IMG/M metagenome (GOLD analysis project Ga0180007, IMG submission 121122) | Groundwater microbial communities from the Aspo Hard Rock Laboratory (HRL) deep subsurface site, Sweden - MM_PC_MetaG | ecosystem: Environmental > Aquatic > Deep subsurface > Groundwater... | reverse complement strand
GACGCTATGCGAATCAGCCGCCGCACTCAAGGCCGATGTCAAGGACCTGACCGAGAACTATCAGCGGGCGGATAAGGGACTGATGGAGTGCTGTCGGAGCCGGGAGAAGATGCGAGCCGAGAACGATTGCTTACGGAAGCGGATTCAGAGAGCGGATGAGGACAGGGCGGGTTACGTGGCCGAGATAGGGCGGCTCAAGGCCGAGAACGGGCGGCTCGGTATAATAATCTCAGTCGGCGACTGCGATGCTTGCGAAGCAGAAGCGGAAAAGATACATAACGTCACCCTCGGAGCAGAGCATGACAAGGACGGCGGGAAGTGACCTTCCTTGACGCCAGATTGATAGAGCTCCTATTCCGCAAGGGCGGCGTGAAGAGATCTGATCTCGAGGGATTCCCGCGATGGAAGGATGCGCTCAGGTCGATAGCTACCCGCAACGAGATTTGCCGCAAGGTCGTCGACGGCGAGAAATGGTTCTTCGTGAAGGGACGTGAGTGAGATGACTGACCCAAGAACAGAAGCCGCAAGGGGGAGGCGGATGATGAAGATATACAAGTACCCCCTCGGGGGTAAGGTGAGCACGGTCCCCACGGGGGAAGTGATCCATATCGGGGAGCAAGAGGCTGGAAGCATACTCTACGCTTGGATTCTCGTTGACCCCGATCGCATGGGCGGGAACGAGCCAATAGAGTTATACGTCTTTGGGACCGGTCAAGATGTCCCAACAAGGAACGTCGAGCACGTCGGGACCGCAGTGATGAGCGATGGCTACGTCTGGCACGTTTTTAAGAAGAGAACGACATGACCAATAACAACTGGATCAGCGTCAAGGACAGGCCGCCGGAGGAAATGGACTGGTATCTGGTATGGTTGCCAGCAGATGATGAGTTGGGGTACGTGGCACATTTCGAAAAGGCGTGGTGGTCAGGCCACGATTGGCAACCAGATGATAATTGCGGGGCGATGGCAGATGGAGTCGAACCTACACACTGGACGCTACTAGAACCGCCCGTAGCCGAACTGGAGTATAACAATGAGTGACTTATGGTTTTCTATTCGCATTGTTGGTATATTTTCTCTGTATGCCGGTATTCTCATATGGCTATTAACAGAAGTGTTTAACGTGTTTGATACTCCATGTTTCCGAAATGACTCCGGCTTTAAAGAATATATTAAACAAATTTATTCGATACGAACAGGAGGCTGACCATGAGTAGGGATATTATAGAGGTAACTGAAGATATCTGCACGCAACTTAAACGCATAGCAGATATTATGGAGGACGATAGAAAGACTCTATGGGAACAGGCACAGATAAAGAGAGATAAAGCCAGCGCAGAAGCGGAGGAGGGCTAATGTCGTGGAAAGTGGGCCATAAGCGATGGTGCGGATATCCAAGTGAACCCTGTACGTGCGGTAAAATCCCACCAGCCAAGAAGGAACGGGAGGCCGGGCAGGGGGAGTTGATATGATACCCCTGTTCGATGTTTTACAGACTACAGGGTGCCGGAGTGGATAACTAGGAGGGTTATGATATGGCCATGGAGGAAATATGACTGACAAACTAAAGCAGGCTAGAGAATCACTTGATGCGTTTAGAGAGTGGTTAAACAATGAACCGCCCATGACCGACATGGAAACACTTGCGGCTATGGCGGGATGGAAAGGGGCTATGGCTCATCGCGACACCGTGTTCAAGGCCGATGTCAAGGCTGTGCTCGGATCGCTCAGGGATAAGTCCGTGTTCAGTGATGAGGGAAAGGCGCAGAAGTTAGTTGAGACGCTTCATGCCTACGACATGCGGTTTCTACAAGACGGTGCGGATAAGAGTGATTTGGCGGTGGCACTGGTGGCGATGATAAAAGCGCATGACTGTGACCGCTGGCCGACCTGCTCCTGCTCCCGGTGTCAGGCCATCGCGGAATTGAGGCGAATTCTGCCGGAGGACGAATTCAAGGAGTATTTGGGAGATGTGTAAACACGACGACACGGTAATCGTTATGGTAGGCTTTAAGGCATGCGGAATCGACCGCTGTATAGCCCCGATCGTAAGAGCTTTAAATGCGTGGGGAATCAGGACGGTCGCTTCCTGCTGTGGACACAATAACCGACCGGGCAGCATCATACTGGAGGACGGGAGAGAGCTAATAATCGCGCCGGACTTCGAAACGGCGCGGCACGTGGATAAGGCCTTTCCTACCATACATGGGGAGAGAATGGAGTAAATATGATAGTCGGGATTTTAGTGGGGCATACAACGGGCAAGCATATAGTGACATTTAACGACATAAGGTTATGCGGGCCTAAAGACCGAAGCGGATATGCTCAAATAGCAGAATTTCATCTGTCGCAAAATGATCTGGAAGAGTTAAAAGAGCAGATAGCACAGGAAGAGGATGAACTTATCGACGCACTGTTATGGATGGCAGGAGGACAAATGAGCAAGGATTTAAAAGCCCTTATCCTAGAAAAGGAGAAACAGGGGAAAGTAGTGATTGCAACGGTCGATGGACTTGTAGAGATGGACTTGAATGAGATGTTAAAACAGCCAGTAGAGGGGCTGCTATACGATCTCAATAGGGGCAGAGTGACAGTACTAACTTTCCTTGGTGATGAGGAGAAAGCAATCCTGTGGGTCAATAATTTCGCATGTATGAAGGTGATTACGAGGCTAAAAGAAATCATGGACGAGCAGTCCGTCACCAAGCAGGTCGGCACCGGCCCCAGTACCAAGCCCGTCACCGTTACACCCGATGAGTAGGAGGAGATATTGGCACGCGGAGATTCCATATTCGGACGCGTAGACGTCGACTGGTTCGAGGGTGAGAAGACCTCTCAGCTGACCCCGGAAGAGCGTGATTTCTACCTCAATGGCCTCTGGCTCTACGCTATAAAGTTACGCCGAGAGACCATCCCGGCAAACCTGGCATGCTGCACATGTGTAGCACGCCGTGCAACATGTGACGTGCGCACCGTGCGCAAGAGGCTCGCACGCTGTGCGCGCCTTATGCTGATAACCATCAACCCCGATAACTCCATAACCGTACATAAAGTCAAGGAGGTAAACAAAGCTATTAAATGGAAGGAACTCCCCAAACGTTCCCTAAACGTTCCCCAAACGGGGGGGCGTTTTGACTGTCATAAAGATATAGATATAAGAGAAGAAGAAGAGGAGTCTTTAGGTACTCTTTTAACAACCTCTTCTCTTCTAACTCCGACACCCGCAGAAAATCCGGAGGTCTCCCCGAAAGGGGAACAGAAGAACACCCCGCTCGATGCGTCCTCAAAAGTAGTCACACCGAAAGGTCCAGAGGTGATCCACTCACTCGCCCAGTTCAGAGCAGCCAGACCGTCCGGACCAGAAGAAATCCACCATCTCGCATTCGAGGTCATCGACTCCCTCTCGCTCCCAGATCAGATCGCCCCAGAAGTCGAGGAGCTCATCGCCGCCTACCCAGTAGCCTGGACCCGTGACTGCATCCTCACCGTCAGAGATAAGCAGCAACGCATCCTCGAAGGAACAGACACCACAGGCTTTACCGATGGCCCAGTCGCATACCTCGCAGGCTCCCTCGCACGAAAGCTCGAAGCACTCAAGCACTCCTCAAAGAAAATAGTTTAAGATTCTTCTTGACAACCTACCCTGATATGTGCTCTTATCCCCCTCGAACCACAGGGAGAAGCGGCAGAATCATTATCAATTGGAGCTACTACCCGTGGTTCTTGGAGTTAAGAGGGGATACCTACAGCAGTTACGGCCTTTTAAGACGTGTCCGTTTGGACACATAGCCGGGATTATCAACGGCCTATTTCTTTACTATCTGGCACCACCTGTTATATCAGCATTGTCAATCCTCATACAATCCATTGAGTTAGCGTCGGTTCGCTGCTGGCTCCTGCGCCATATCAGCACTATGTCAGCAAAGCTGCGGCAGATCAGGTGGTTGAGCCTGGTCTCGGAGTGCTACAACCCTTTACTGGCGCTGAAAATCACAGAGGGGAGGGGGGTCTAAATGGTGTGTGTACCCCCTAAATCCGATGGGCAGAATTCAGTGTTCACGCGTATGACGATTGCAGAAGCGCTGAACAGGTATGGGGTCTGTGAGGCGGTAGAGGGTGAGCCTGAGGTGGACTTCGATCGGATGGAGGCGATTGCGCGGCTGGTAGCGAGTGAGCCTGGTATTTCGAATCTTGGGATCTCGAAGCGGCTGGAGATGTCGCGGACGGTTGTGATCCGGTATATGAAGCGGCTCAATGGGGCGATATCTACGGGGGGGTTTGATCTGAGTTTATGCCTTGAGGATGTGGGCGAGGATGCAGCGGTCGAGTATGTCGGGGGTGATTATAACCCGAGTGAATCACTTGATGCGACGTTGCGGCTGATCCGGGGGCAGAAGGAGAAGTTAGAGCGGAAGCAGCGTGGGGGCAAGGCTATATCGACTGCTCAGATCCTACAGCTGGTGAATGCGGAGAAGGCGGTGCTGTCGATCCCGCAGCGAGCCGAGGATGTACCGAAGGATTATTACGATCAGCTCGACGACCGTGTGCCGGTGCCGGACGTGGTGTGTCCGCATTGTGGCGGGGTGATACCTGGCGGCGAGGATCATTACAGCGAGACGCGGTGTGAGAGGGATTTTATGGAGCTCGGGGTCGCTGGGGATCTGGCGGCTGAGGAGATCGAAGATGATCAGGAGAAGGAGGCAGTTGATGCGTAGGATGATTTTGGTATTGATGGCGGTGCTGGTGATATGGCCGGCGGGGGTGTTGGCTGGTGTTAATTACCGTGTGGCTGGCGGGACTGACTACACCGTGACGTTTAATTCGGGTGTTGCTGTGCGGCAGTTTTCGATCCTGGCGTATTCGGCTGACATCGAGGTGACGCTGTACCTGGATTCGGTGGCGCTCGATACGGTGATGGTACTGGCGGGGATGACCTGGGAGCCGACGATATTATGCGATGCGATCGGTGTGGATCGTTCTTCTGCGACCGCTGTGCTGGTCGACTGGAATGAGTTTCTATCTCGAGATGTGGCGGCGGCGCACAAGTCTTACGCCCCGCCTAATCCTACGTCTCCCTTACCCGTCACGACTTCGCAGGCTGTGCTGATCTCGGAGTGGTCTACGTCTGCTCCGACTGCTACGACTACAAACAGTGTTGGCTCTGCTGTGAGCGGGTGCCGGGCGTTGCTGCTCGACGTGGAGTGGGATGCTGGTACGACTGACTTCGCGGTTGAGGTGATGTTCGGCATGTCGGCTGCGGACTCGACTATAAATAAGTTTGGTGTGTTCTGGTCTGATGGCGTTGTCCCTGTTACTGGGATTGATACGCTTGCCGTAGACGTGAGCGATTATCCTGATAATCATTTTACATATCAGATCCCGATTGAGGGCAGCGTTGCGGCTGGGTATTTATACAACCGCCTCTACGCTGGTTCGACGATGGTCGGAGTCACCTCGACTGTTTTTAAGGTGTGGTAGCCATGAAGAAACTAATACTGATCCTGCTCGCGGGTCTGATGCTGGCGGCTCCGGTGTCGGCGAAGATACTGGTACTGTACGGCGAGCCGCCCTCTTCCGACTGTAACGCTCAGACTGGATATGTGAATGCGCGGTTCAGTGTCATGCAGAAGATACTTGGGTTCGACTACTATGCCGTATCACTGAGGGATTCAACTGGCATTGCCGCGCTCACTATGTCGGATTATACGCTAGCGATACTACTGAATCTGCCGGACATAGATACGGGCACATCCTCGTATACAGAGATGAATACGAAGGGGTGTGGCAGGATAGGCAAGTACCTCGGGCCGAGTGATACGCTGTTTACTATCCCGATGTTTTTCCCATCGCCTGAATATATATTTGTCGGTGCTGGTTCAACCTTTGATTCGACCGGCGCGGTTACGTTTAACAATGACGAGATATCGGATAATTCGTCATGGGAGAACTGCTCTGGTGACAGCATATTTTCTACCGGACATGCGCAGACGAAGGATTGTCCGAAGGTTGCGATTGAAAACCAACTAATAGCGACTGCCGTTGACTTAGATCCACTCGTGTGGATATCTAACACCGTTACCACCACTGGCGATACAATGGCGTGCGGATTCTGGAAATATGAGAAGTACAACGGGCACGAAGTCTACTGCATGTCGTATGCGGGTGAATCGTGGCAGACACCGCATTGGGTTGATATCATAGCGGCGTTTGAAAAGATAGAGCCTATTAGGATCTCCACGTACTTTGAATCGTTTTTGGGTAACGTGGCGACATCGTGGTATGACGGCAGCGATACGACGGGGCTGGCTGCGGCGATACACGAATGTATGAACTGGATGATAGCTAACGATTTCAAAGCCGAGTTCAGTCTGGATGAACATTACTACGATAATTGGGGAACCGTTACGGGCGTCATTGAGAAACTGTTTGCCAATAGCGATATATTCCGCGTTAGTGGGGTGGGGTTCAATAACGATGTCATTGGATACAAGACCGACCACACATCCAGCGAGAGACGCGCGGCTATGCAGGCGATGTTCGATACCATAGCTAGCGATGCAACCCTGTCGGGCAACGTAGATACTACGAGTTTCTTCGCGTTTGACGGGCGGTTCGGCGGCGATGATGTACACGATGCGTTTAATCTGCCCGAAATAATCAGCGACTTGGATTATATGGGTATTAGATCGCTTCGGTGTTGGGGCACGAATACGTATGGCGCGGACAGTAAGGCTATCGGCTGGCCTTATGAAGAGTATGGGCTGACATCAACGCAGCGGTTTTACTACAACGACCATCTGTTTGAAGTCAGGGCGATGGCTCACTATGCGTATGATGAATACTGCACGGCTGGTGATGATTCTATTACCGACGATCAAAGGGCTACCGGTGCGGCTATCCTGCTCAAAGAATGCATGGCGTGCAGGCTTGGGATATATGCCGATAAGCTGAAAATATCCAGTGCGGGGGTATGGGACGTAGCGAACAGAGCTGCGTATACTCCGACGCTTTCGTGGGGGATTAAGAGTTGGGGCGCAAGAACTGACAATGAATACGCCCGCGCCGCGTTGTCGAGTTATTCCAAGTCTAATCTGCTATGGGCACTCAAGGAACTGGTAACGCAGGTGAACTGGAATAACAACATCTGCGCGTATATCCAGGCCAACACGCAGTATGCCACGACCGGAATAGTGCCGTTCGGGTACACGTTCATAGACGATATCAACTATGACCGAACGCTCGGCAGGAGATTCCCGAACCAGCATGTGACGGAGGGCGGCTATGAGTAGAACCAAGTCGGTCAGCATCTGGTTCATCGCCGCGCTGGTCCTGCTCGCGGTCGGTGTTAAGTGCGCGAATGCGACGACACTAAACCAGATCCCAGGCCGGTGATAGATTAGATGAAGAAACGCTACCTTAGCACAAGGCAGAGAGAGATCCTGCGCACACCGGCCGGATGGTGTCGGGGCGTCGTGCTCGATAGCGCCGACGGTCTATTCTACCCGGAGCAGGAAGCCGACATGAACCTGCCCGACAACGTGCTCTTTTACGCGAAGAGAAAGTCGCGGCGCTGCGGGTGGAGTCACGGGCTGACTCGTGAGTCAGTCGCCGAGGCGCACCTGATCCCGGACCTGTCTATCTACTTCGTTTCGATGAGTCTTGAGAATGCGTACAAGAAGATCGAAGAGTGCCTGCGGTTCTATCACGGGGTACACCCGGCCGCGCAAAGGCCTCTGGTCGAGAAGAACCGGATGATGCTCCGGTTCAGTCACGGCAAGGGGCGCTATAGCGAGATCATCGCGACGTTTCGCGCAAGGGGTATGCCGGGCCGGAACATCTACATCAAGATCGATGAGGCCGACCATATCCCCGACCTGAAGGGAACTATTCAGGACTCTGCGCCGAACGTGATCCAAGGCAAGTCGAGGATGAAGATAGGCGGCACCGTCAACCGCGACAGCGGCCCCTTCTGGGATTTCTTCAATATGGACTTCGAGAAGCTCTTCCCGGGCGATGAGAAGATGAAGAAGCTGCTTGCCAGGGCGTTCCGTAAGGCTGAGTGTTTCTGGTGGGATGTCCCCTGGCTGCTCAACCCCGAGGCTCGGCTAAATCGCTTCGAGGTCAAGAAGCTCGCACCGCACATGACGACGCAGGAGCGGGTGATGGAGTTCGGCTCTGATCGCCTGAGGATCACGTTCGCCATGTTCCCACTCGAGGACTTCCAGCAGGAGTTCGAGCTGAAGGCGATCAAGTCCGGCGCTGCGGTGATCCCTTGGGAGCAGATACTTGCCGTCTCGTCTGACCCGAAGCATCACTTCCTGGCGACAACGAAGGCCGTAGCGAAGTACGCGCAGGACACGGGCTCGGCGCTCTTTGCCGGCTACGATGTCGGGCGTACTGATAACGCATCGGAGCTCACGATCTTTGGCTATCAGGAGCGGAGCGATTTCGCGACAGAGATATACAAAGAGCGTCACCATAACGTGCCTCTGCCGGAGCAGACCAGGCGGCTGCGCAGGCTGCTGCAAGATGAACTGACGACCCTGAAAATAGGTATCGATATGAACGGTCTTGGCCGCGAGATGGCAGAGACGCTCGAGGAGGAGTTCCCTGGCCGCGCGATCCCGGTAAGCACGGAGCATTATCGGCGCAGCGGAATCATCGATGAGTATGCAAGCCGGATCTCGCACTCGAAGATCAAGCTCGTACCGGACCCGGATCGTCGCCAGCAGATACATTCGATAAAGCGCAAGCAGACCGAAGCGGGCAGGACCGTCTATTACGTTCACAGGAAAGAGAAGCATCACGCTGATGTTGCTATCTCTCAGGCGCTGGGGATCCATGCTATCAATGCGAATTCTATGCATGCTGATTTCAATATCGCTGCTGGCGGTTCTAATGTCGACGAAGGCCACATCGAGCTTAACGAGCTCTGCGGCGGACACGAGGATTTTATGCGGGATGTAATCAATGCTTAAAGACCGCGTTAAACTGGCATTCTCGGCACTCACGAAACCGGCAGAAAAGGCGGTCGCCGTCGAGGAGCAGCATATCGGCAAGGATATATCTCTCGGCGCCTTTTCAGATGAGCTCTTCGGCGAGCTGCTCGGCAACCCGGCTGACCTGATAAAGCGCAAGGGATACGGCATCATCGATGAGATGAGAAAAGACGATGCTATCGGCTCGTTCCTGACGATGAGAAAGGCGGCCAGGCTGTCGACACTTACCGACATTGAGGCCGCGTCGGATTCGAACGTAGACATGAGGGTAGCGGAGTCCATACGCTGGAGCATCTACGAGTTCTGTGACACGCCGGTATCGGAGATGCTGCGGCACCTTTACACGGCCAACGATTACGGCTTCTCACTCCAGGAGAAGGTCTTGGTCTATGTCGATGACGGTCCGTATAGCGGCAATGTTGCCTACGAACGTATCGTGCCGATGAAGCCCCATCAGTTCCAATTCAAGCTCAAAGAGGGGAAGCGCGTCGCTGATATGGGTGTCATTCAGACGGCCGGATACGGAAGGCCGAAGCCCCTGCCGTATGCGAAGTATATGCATTACGCGTATAATTCTGACTGGGGCAGCCCCTACGGCAACAGCGATGTCGAGCCGTGTTATCCCTGGTACATCATGAAGAAGTATTTCCGCAGGTTCTGGGGCATCTATGGCGAGCGCACGGCGAGCGGATTCCTCGACGCCGCATTCAACGGCAAGGTCACCGCGCCGGAGCAGGAAGAGCTCAAGAAGATGCTCAAGGGCGCGGCGTCTGGTACGTGGTTCATGCACCCCGAGGACGTGACGATAGACCTGAAGGAATCAAACGGCGCTGCGGGCCAGACATACCCGCAGGCAATAGACCGATTTAATATCTACATGGCCCGCCGGCTTCTGACTCCTGACCTGCTCGGCTTTTCTGCGAAACCGCAAGGGTCGTATGCTCTCGGCAAGACTCACCTGGACGTCTATCAGTGGGTCCTCCAGTCGATGGCTGCGGATGCGCAGCGTGTAATCAGGGACGGCATTATCCGGCCGCTGGTGATCCTGAACTTCGGCGCTGACTATCCGCTTCCGAGATTTGTGTTCAAGCCGCTGAGCACAGCTCAGGCAACCGAGGCTTTGACGGCATTCTACGGGGCGATAACGGCCGGCATATTCAACCCTGAAGATATCACAGACGAACACAGAGAATGGGTTTCCAAGCTGCTGGCCGCACCGCATAGCGAGAGGCCCGAGGAGAACAGAAAGCAGACGCCTGGATTTACACCTGCTGACAAGCAGGACCCCCCGGCGAAGGCAGAGGCGGAGGAGCTTGTCTTCTCCGCCGGCCTCAGCCGGAAGCTGCTGCCGATAGAGCGCAAGGTGAACTTCGCCGCGCTGGAGTCGTCGCTGGATTCTCTCGAGGAGCAGGCTATCGGAGGCTGGCGGGCGATCGCGCTGGACCAGAGGGACACATTAATAAAGGTGATCCGCAAGAGGCGGCTGATAGAAGAGAAGAACAACAGGGGCGTTGCGGAGCTGAGTCTTCGCAAGGTCGGAGAGATACAGAGACTGCTCTCGGGCACGCTGGTAACGCAGTACCTTAATGGTCGGTGGGAAGCAGCGAGAGAGATCAAAGACACTATAAGCGGCCGGATCGAGCTGGCCGACATTGATTCAATTGATATACTCCTCGAGCCGCTCCCACCGGCCAAAGCGATGAAGTATTTCAAGGACCTCGGCCTGAAAGTAGCGGCCAGCGACTTGGTTCCATACACGCAGAACGCCTTCTCGATCGCTGGCGTGGAGAGTCAGAAGATCCTCGCCGAGTGCAAGCGGGCGATCTACAAGGGGATCAGGGAGGGGAACGCCTACAAGGCAGAGGCAGAGATAAAAGCCATCTTCGATAAGTACGTCGAGACCGGAGAGCTCAAGGGCGGCGCTGTCTCAGAGGCGTGGCATATCAAGACGGTCGTCGAGACGAACATCGCCGATGCTCTCAGCGCCGGGCGCAGGGAATCATTCGAGGACGCCGATGTAGCAAATGAGGTCGAGGCGTACATGATAAGCGCCGTGATGGATGCGTACACGACAGACCTCTGCGCAGGTCTTGATCAGAGGATAGTGAGCAAGGATGAGCTCGCCGCATATGGATGGCCGCCGTATCACTACAACTGCAGGACGATCATAGTGCCGATAGTAAGAGGCGAAGCATATGAGATAAAAGGAATCCCGGCGGGATCGAAACATCAGTTTCAGCCGGGGGGCAGGAAGCCATTACTGAGGACGAATTAGTATCTACTGGCACCACTTGACGGAATGACTTGTGGTGCGATAGCGGGAGGCAGGAGATGAGCAAGAAGTACACGATCAAGAACGTGCCGATAGTAGAGGCCGGAGTCTGGCATCAGGGCGCGACAAAGATCACCGAAGAGGACCTCGATGAGCTGGTCGCTAACTACGAGGAGACGAAGGATCGCTTCGCGCCGTACATCGTGCTCGGTTCTCATACGAGCAAGAAGAAGATGGAAGAGAGCGATGCCGGGATCCCCAGCTTCGGCGTCCTGACGAATATCCGCAAGGTTGGCAACCGCCTTGTAGCAGACCTCTCGGAACTCACTCAGGTAGTACGCGACCTGATCGTCAAGGGCGCCTATCGCCGTCCGTCTATCGAGATGTGGCTAAAGTGGAACGATACAGTTGCCGACAAGGTACGCGGCAAGTTCCTGGCCGGCATTGCGCTTCTCGGCGCAGTTCATCCTGCGGCAAATACTCTACCGCTGAAGATCGAAGATGTCGCCGCGCTGTACGCCAGCGGAGGCGATGACGTGGAGGAAGTTCACATAGAACTCGAGGGCCCCTTCGAACTCGAAGAGGACCCTGAGAAGCCCGCAATAAAGGACCCTGATGACGAAGGAGGTGACAACGAAATGGATGAAAAAATCAGAGAGCAGTACGAGGAGAATCTCCGGACCGTAAAGGAGAAGCTCGAGGCTGCCGAGAAGGCCAACGTCGATACGGTCGATGAGTTCAAGACGAAGGTCGAGGAACTCGAGGCCAAGATCAAAGTCGAGGAGGACGCCAAAGGCAAGGCTGCCGCCAAGGCGAAGGACGAGAAGATCGCCTTGTTCCTTGAAGAGCAGACGAAGGCTGGTAAGCTGATCCCCGCGCAGAATAGCATCTACGCGAAGGCGCTCACCGATGCCGTCGATCTCGACGCCGAGATGATCACGATGAAGGCGATGTTCGAAGAGCTCCCGAAGGTCATGGACCTCGGAGGCGAGCATGGCGACGGCGAGGATGGCAAGGATGAGGCCAAGGAGCTCACTGCCGCCAGAGCGAAGAGCAACCTGAAGGTCGAGATGGCTGAGCTCGGCCTTATCGGCAAGGCCGATGAGAAGGAGATCGAGGAGTACGCCGCGGCGGTAGCAACCCGCAAGGTCGGCGATGTCCACAACGGAATGGAGCAGGCTCGCGAGAGGCTGGCCAAGGAGCTGGTGAGATAACACCGGCATATCACCTGAGAGGAGGTGAGTAGTATGGGACTTCCTTGCATAGCAAACGGACCTCCGGTGACCTTCACCGCGGGCGGGACTATCACAAAGTACGCCGCGTGTGTTCAGAACGCAGAAGGGACCGTTGTTGTCGCGGCAAACGATAACGACGCGAACTTCGTGGGGTTCGCGCAGAACGCCGCGTTGGTCGGTGAGGCTGTTGCCCTGTCGCGTGATGGCGACATCACGAAGGCGATCGCCGGTGACGTGAACATCACTGTCGGCTGCTGGCTGATAACTGATGGTGCCGCTGGAGCCGTGGACATCAAAGGCACGACGGCAGCCACGGCCTACAACGTGGTCGGCCAGGCCCTTGAGGTCGGCGATACGGCAGGAGACGAAGTGCTGGTAATCCAGCGTCCGTTCTACGAGAGAGCTGACACAATCGCATAACACCTGAAGGAGGTGAAATGAAATGGATGTAGCAGATGTAAGAGTCGATACCTACCTGACCACTCTCGCGAGGGACTACAGGTACAACGAGGCCGAAGCCTTCATCGCTGATGAGGTTGCCCCGATCAAGCCGTGCGCAAGCTCGAGCTACAAGTACAAGATCTACGGCACCGAAGTTCTCGACAATGAGATTGACGACATCAAGGCCGCAAAGAGCGGAACCAACGAGGTCGGATACGACATCACGGAGGGATCCGGCACGATCCCGACAAGGGCTCTGAAGACCTTCGTCTCTGACGAAGAAATCAAAGAGTCCAGAGATCCCGTCAAGCCGATGGAAGACGCTGTGGCCTTCCTCACGAAGCGCCTGAAGCTGCTTCATGAGATGAGGCTGGTTGTGCTCATGGCCGCCACGTCTTACGGGGCAACCCCGTCGAACGACTGGGATCATGCCGATGGAACCCCGATCGCCGATATCTCGCTGGCGAAGCTGACCCTGAAGGCTGCTTGCGGGCAGAAGGCGACAAGGCTGGTCGCTGGCGATCACGTATTCGAGGAACTGGCCGTAGCGACCGGGATACTTGGCTACGTGAAGTATCAGAGCTTCTACGATGTTCTCGCTTCCGATGGCGAGAAGTTCGCCTCCACCCCGAAGCTGGGCGTCAGTCCCCTGGTATCCAGCGCCATGAAGGACAGCGCTGATGCTGGCGCGGCCGCTTCTCTCGGGCGAGTCATCGGCGACGATGCGTACCTGGTACGTACTGCTTCAGGAGAAAGGGATGCCCCCTGGGCTATCCAGCCTGAGGCTTCTGGTTTCGTCGTGACCAAGTGGCGCGACGAGGACCGTGGCGGCTGGTGGGTGAAGGAAATGCACAAGCGGACCTTCAAGGAAGTCACCGCCACAGCGATCTACAAGTTCACCGACGTCACCTAAGAGTGACGTAGAGATATATCGGCAGCCCGCGAGTGTCGTCTGGGATCCGGGACGCTCTCGGCAAGCCGGTTCACAAGAAAGGAAAGGGACCATGAAGAAGTATACCAACAAGGCCCCGCAGGCCATGGAGAAGGAAGAGGCACCTGCCCCGCAGAAGTCCGAGGGGCGGAATCTCGAAGCCGTCAGGTGCATCATCATGTCGAACTACGGAACGGAAGGCAACGCAGTCATCGCTCCCGGCGGAGTCTTCGAGGCGACGCCGGATCAGGCCAAGAAGCTGACGGGCAACGGCTCAGCCAAGCCTACAAGCAAGCCGGTATCGACACCCGCAGAGCTCGGACAGTTCCAGGCCGCTCATACCAACGGGCTGCGGAGGATGGAGAAGGCCCGCCTCGAGGAGATAAGGCGGTCAAATAGCTGATGGCCTACTGGACTGCAGCGATATTTAGGACCACCGTCTGGAAGGTGACGACCGACCAGGTCCCTGATCTGATCATGAACGAGGCCATCGCCAGCGGGGAGGCGGAGCTGCACGCGTATCTTGAGCGGGAATACTCCGTCCCCTTCGATCCGGTGCCTGATCTGATCAAGGGTCTGGCCGCAGACATCATCCGGTATCGCGGACAGATACGCATCGGCCATGAGACCGGTCATCTCCAGGAGCCTGACAAGGAAGCCTACAAGAACGCGATCGCTCTACTCGAGAAGATCCGCGCCCGCGAGATGGACATCCCTGGCGAGAGTCGCAAGAGCGCTGTAGCGGACGGCTATGACAGCAACACGAAGGACTACACGCCGATCATGGACGTCGACGATGAGATCAACTGGGAGCCTGACAGCGATCGCCTCGACTCGATAGCGGAGGATAGGGACTGATGCCGGAGATCACCGTAGTAATGCCGAAGCGTGAGATCGACGCGGTCAATAAGCTCCTCGATGGCTGGAAGTGGTTAGCGAAGGACCTGACTGTGCCGTTCAAGAGGTTCGGAGTCTACTACATCGGCGTCCTCGACCAGACGTTTCTGCAGCAGGGGCGCCCGGCGGGTAGCTGGGCGGCGCCTAGTCCCATGACCCTTGGGTTGCGCGATCACCGCCGGCGCAAGTTCGGGTTCACTTCTATCGCAGCGCTGATCGATCACGGGCGTCTGAGGCGCAGCTTCTCTGCCGATGTTCAGCCGAAGGGTATGAAGGTCGGTACGCCAGACGAGAGGGCCAGCAGGCTGCATGGTGGGGGAAGCGTTACTCGGCCGGAGACGATTATCCGGCCACGCAAGAAAGGCGGCGTTCTGCATTTCACGAAGTCCGACGGTACGGACGTGTTTTGCACGAAGGTGGTTCAGCCGGCCAGGACATTCAAGGTGCCGGCCAGGCCGATCATCACATGGACCGAGGGGGACGATAAGAGACTGGAAGATACGACAGAGGAATTCTTTAACGAGAAGGCTAAGGCTATGCGCGGGAGAGCAACGTGAGCATGCCGAGTGTGACATACGAGAACTATCTGGAATCGCTACGAGACGACCTGAAGGCGGAGTTCGGCGGCGCGACGATGGAGGTCGTGCTCGGCCCGGGGCGCAGATCATACACGGGCAAGATACTGCACATCATTCCCGGCCCGCCGTGTATCGATTTCGAGCGCACTGACAACAGGACGAAGACCACTCGCATCTACCGTGTCTGGTATCACGCGAGAATCATCGGCCTGAACTATATCACAGACCCTACGCTGGAAGGTCCTCTCGGGGGGATCACCGGCAAGGATGGAATACTCAAGATGATGTGGGATGTCTACACGCATCTCAGTGGAAACTTCCTTGAGCTCGCGCAGATAAGAGAGGCGATAGTCGGGTGGGCCAACCCGGCCTTCGATAATGTCGTTGTCGAGGACGGGCAGGATAACCGATACGCCGCTACTGGCGAACTGCTCCACAAGATACGCCTGAAGGATTTCGAGGCGCTGGAGCAGCAGGCCTCTCCGCCGGAGATCAGCAACGTCGCGTCGACCGCTCCGACGGTAAGCTCTATCACTATCACATATGACACGAATAAGGTGGGGACCTCGCTGATCGTCTACGGAACAGACCCGAACAATCTCAACCAGGAGAGCACCCACGACGAAACACTTGTCACCTCGCATTCAGTGCCACTCTCCGGGCTACTTGCTGGAACTACTCACTATTTCAAACCGAGAAGCCGTAGCAATAACGAGTGGTGGGGGACGACACCTGGTAAGTACACATTCAAAACTAAATCCGCACCCGACAAAGACGACGGCAAAGATGCAGAACCCTATCAAGAGTAGAGGAGGTGAATTATGGCTGACAAAGACAACCTGTGTCAGGGTGGAGCGGCGGTGACTATCGGGTCCGACCTCGGGTATCTCGGGGACGGCATCACGTTCGCACCCACGCTCTCTCAGTACTACCAGAAGGTCGAGGGCATACCGATGGACCTCGGAGCGCGGGACACCTGGGGATACGACATCTCCTTCACGCTCTCAGAGATCACTCAGGCGAACATGAAGATCGCAATGGGGATCCAGGAGACCATCGTGACTGGCCCGCCCGCCACGCTAAAGGTCGTTGCGGAAGCGGTGCCGACAGAACAAACCATCGTGATCTACAGCTACGTTCCTGGCGGCAGTCTGTTCCTAAGAACGATCACGGCGACCCGTTGTGTGCTCAGCGCCCCAGCCTCGCTGGTGACAAAGGACGCCGAAGAGAGCAAGCTGGCGTGTACGTTCCATCTGCTCTACGACGTATCGAATACAAGAGCCGCGATAATCAGTGATGCCGCATCGTAGGCAAGAAACCCATTGGGTGTAAAGGAGGTGAATCATGGCAAGTAAGGATAATCTGGTACAGGGTGGAGCATCGGTAACTATCGGGTCAGACCTCGGGTATCTCGGGGACGGGATCACGTTCGCACCCACGCTCTCTCAGTATTACCAGAAGGTCGAGGGCATACCGATGGACCTCGGAGCCCGGGACACCTGGGGATATGACATCTCCTTCACGCTCTCTGAGATCACTCAGGCGAACATGAAGATCGCAATGGGGATCCAGGAAGCCGTCGCGGGAGCCGGACCCTACACGCTCGACATCGTTCCGGAGGCGGTGCCGGCAGAGATGGCGGTTGTGATCTACAGCTACGTCCCCGGTGCCAACATGTACGTCAGGACTATCACAGCAAGCCGCTGCGTGCTCAGTGCGCCAGCCTCACTGGTGACCAAAGACGCTGAAGAGAGCAAGCTGGCGTGTACGTTCCATCTGCTCTACGACGTGACAAACACGAGAGCCGCGCTTATCAGCGATGCTGCGGCATAAGAGATTAGAAAGTGAGATTGAGATATGATATCCGACTTAAATCAGTTTGACAAGTTCTTCAAGAAGGGCCGCATTTACAAGTTCTATGCGAACCAAGGTGGCAATGGGGTCCTCTGCGAAGACATCGGTGTGGCGGCGGCGCTTATGTGTCACGCCATAAAGTATGTGGACAGGAAGGTCCAGAAGGATTACAAGCCTGGCAAGTTCGCGGGCACCGCAGGTGGATTCATCAAGCAGTCCGGCGAGAAGATATTCCTTTTTGATATCCGTGGCGATGTCAAAGAGCTCAGCGAGAGACGCATGCTCTTCCATGCGTCCCTTCACAGGAGTGACAGATCGGAGTTTAAGTACAACATGAACTTTCTTCTCGAGGAGCTCGAGGTCGCCAAGCGAGTCGATGAGAGCGGAAGCAAATCATACGCGATGAAAGGTAACGGAAATGAAAAAGCAGAAGTACAAGGTGCTGAAAGCCTTTCACCTGATGGGGGAAGTGCTGCAGCCGGGGCAGCCGGTTTCGTTATTCCCGCACCGGCGTGCAACGATCCAGGCATTAGAAAGGAAGCGCCTAGAAGAGGTGGCGACCCAGGGATCGAAAGAAAAGCAGATGGAGGTGGTCGCTGATGTGGGGAAGAAGAAAGAAGCGACTGCCACTCGAAAGACTTCATAACACGCCCTGCAAGATCCTAGTCGGGGCGAAGCACAGGCCCGAAGAACAGACAGTGCTGCTCCTTAGAGAGCCCTACATGTACGACATGCTTGAGTTCTTTGAAGGGTCTATCGAGAAGCTCGTGCCGGTCTACTCGCAGAAGTGGGCGGCAAAGCAGGTCGAGAAGATAGCGAAGGCAGGCAAGGTAGATGCCGGGGCGTTCAGGCTGTTCAAGCCTGCGTTCGAGCCTATCTGTGACTTTATCGCTGAGTGTGCTGATCGCGTAGACCTGAAGGGCAAGCTGCATCGGTTGCTGACACCGGCACAGTTTACGGCGTGCATCAATGCGCTCCTCTATCTCTGCGACGCGGAGGAGATGGCCGTAAATTTTACTCAGGCGCAGGGGCGCCTGACAGAAGCGATAAAGGCGATGAGGCAGACTTCATCGGCGCACTAGGAGAGATATGCAGGCGATACGGGAAGAACGACAGGAAGCTTACCTTCACGCAGTATTTCCTGTACCTGAATGCTGCCGGGAAGGCGCACCTGCAGGAGTTCAAGGAGCGTGCTATCGCGGCTCGGGCTGCGAACGCAACGCAAGACGGATGGGAAGAGTTCATGCGGTCGTTCGATGCTGATAAGCGCAAGGCGGCTCAGGCCGAATTGCTCGAAAAGATAGAGAACGCCGAGCCGGTCTCAGGCATTCCGGAAGATATCATACTTGGGGATCTGATCCCCGCAGAGGACAATGGCTGAAGTAAACCTGAAGATAGGCGCGTTCATCGCGAACCTTGAGAAGGGCCTGAATCAGGCGAAGGGTAAGCTCGCTCAGTTTACCAGCTTCGTGCAGAAGAATCAGGCCAAGCTCAAGAAGGCTCGCCTCGGCGCGGGTGCTGCTCTTGCTGGCGGCATCCTTATCATGCGTGACCTGACGAAGGCTTACGGCGTTCAGGAGCAGGCGGAGATCGGACTGCTGCAGGCGATGAAGAACGCCGGGACCTACACGGAAGAGCGCTTCGAGCAGGCAAAGGCCTATGCCGCGCAGCTTCAGAAGATGAGCAACTTCGGGGATGAGGAGATCATCCAGGCGCAAACGCTGCTCGTGACGCTTGGTAAATTGTCCGGCGACGGGCTTGAGCGGGCAACTCAGGCGACGGCCGATCTTGCTACTGCCCTAAAGATGGATTTTAATACTGCTGCTGCGCTGCTTGCAAAAACCATCGGGTCATCGACCAACGCACTTACGAGATACGGTATAGAGATTGACAACTCGCTGAAGGGTAGCGAGAGGACTGCCGCGCTGTTGGATGTTATCAGCGACAAGATGTCAGGCCAGGCACTCGCTGCATCTAAGACTTACACCGGGCAGCTCAAGCAGATGTCGATGGCGTTGGGCGACCTGAAAGAAGACCTCGGCGAAGCGATCCTGCCGATGATCGTCAAGCTGGCAAAGTACATCAGCGACATACTTCCGAAGGTGACGAAATGGGTAGAGGCGAATCAGACCCTTGTCGCAGTTCTGGCGGGCGGGGGTATCGGCGGAGCGGGTCTTATCATGCTTCTCTCTCAGTTCGCGCTGGCGTTTACGAACCCGGTCACGGGGATAATTGCGGCCGTAGGTCTGGCCGTGATTGGCATCGTCGGGCTGATCATGTGGATGAAGTCTCTGCGTAAGGAAGTAAGCGACCTACCCGACAGTCTCGCTGCGGTCAACACAGAGATAAAGGAAACAAGAAAGACCATCGCCGAACTCGAAGAGAAGAGCAAGAAGAAGGGTGCGTCGGTTGGCTTCTGGGAGGCTATCGGTCTGGGTCGCGGAGCGCAGAGCGGGCAGGGGTCTGAGTTCGGTAAGTCTGAGGGGACAAAGAATCTTGAGCAGATAGAAGAGGCGCAGAGGCGGCTTGAGACGCTGATCGAGCTGAAGAAGGAAATGCTCGGCCAGACGATAGCCGACAAACCCGAAGAGATCGGCCAGCCCGACGTGACTATCCCGGGTATCCCGACTGAGGAAGACGTCGAGACGGCTGAAGATATGTGGGATCAACTGAAGTCTCTGCAGGAGGACTACTACGATGACCTTGAGGAGATGTCGCAGAGAGATATCGAGCGCATAGAGGCCGAGCAGCAGCGCAAACAACAGCTCTATGAGGATATGGGATTCGCCATGCTCAGTATATTCTCCTCGACTTTCGAGATGGTGCTGCAGGAAGAGGGCAGGTTCGGGGCCTTACTCGCCAGCGGCATGATAGACAGTGTTGTGGCGATGCTGCAGGCGATCATCGACGCGGCTGTCTACGAGGTCATGGCCGATCAGATAAAGTGGACCGCGAAGCTGCTGATGATGGGAGTGATAGACTGGAGCGCTATTGCGAAGATAGCCCTGGTCGGAGCTGCGGCCGGAGCTGCGAAGGCGGCGCTCGGCGGGCTGGCAAGCAAGGCGAAGAGCAGTCTTACGAGCAGCGTACCCGCCTATGAATACGGCGGTGTCGTTCCTCGCACCGGTCTGGCGATGGTCCACGCGGGAGAGCATATCTTTAACCCAGAGCATCCGATGGAAAGCATGGGGAATATGGGCGGCGGAATGGGCTTCACATTCAATAACTACGGGGATCTGGACTCAAGGAGGCGGCTACGCGAGGCCTTCCAAAACTTCGAGGACCGCCTGACATCAAGGCGGATGGCAGGGAGGTTGGCGAGATGACGCTCGGGGCAAACGAAAACTATGATATCCGCATAAACAACCTCGCCGGGAATCTGACTGCATCTCTTGTTGAGGCCTTCCGATTCTGGTCATCCGACATATTCGGCGATTCGTTCAGGCGGGATACGCAGAGCGTGCCTCACAGGCATGGCGGCGTGGCGGTAGGTGACGGGATGAAGAGCAGTAAGATTATAACCGTAGAGGGTATGTGCCTCACCCTGCTGGGCGGTGCATCCAGTAAGTACGGCGGCGCCCTCGTTCAGATCGTGGAGCATCTCTTTGAGCAGCTTGATCTGTACGCCGATACAGAGACGTTCCTTGATGTGGAGTTGCGCACAGGGGCGGGCTATTCGGCTACGCGCCGCCAGTTCGCGAAGCTGCTCGATCATAAGTTCATTCCCGCATACGGCAGCCAGTACACGGCGGGCAATGTGCGCCTGACCTTCGAGGCGTCTGATCCAGAATTCTACGATGATACGGTAGCTCAGGCGACCGGCGCCGGGTCCGGCCACTCGCAGATACTGGCCCCGATCACAGGCACGCGTCCCACACAGCGCTTCACTGTGAAGATTGCAAACACCGACGGGAATGCACTGACCGACCCGACGCTCACGGTCGGCCCCAGCGAGGTTTTCGGCGGCGACCTGTCCGCATGGACTGAGGACAATGACGGGACGTGGGCTATTGCGAGTTCGGAACTGACCGCCATCCATGACAGCGGCGGGGTCTGGAACCAGACGCTTACATGGGACGAAGCGGTCGGGGCTGTTGGCGATAAGTATTACGTATCCCTGCGAGTCAAGTCCGGCGACGTATCTGATGCTACATTCGGCGTCTTTCTGCGCGGGGCTTATTACATTTGGGACAAGACCCGGCACGAGGTCGGGGGCGGCGCGACTACAAGCAACCCGACTATGACCGATGATACGTGGGCGGCATGGCTGTTCGAGGTGCTTGCGGATGGGACTGTGAACTGGTACGTGGACGGTGTGCTGATAAACAGTGCGGCTGCGGCGAATCCAACCAACACATTCCGTCTGCTTATTAACCCCGATACGGTGGGGCCGACCACAAATTACTTTGATGACGTGAAGGCATGGGCTGCGGGAGATACGTGGACGGTCGAGGAGACTATCAGCGGTATCGGCGATTACATCCTTGTCGACCATTTCAACGGCACGGTTATAAAGAATGTCAGCGGCACAGAGACGGACATCATCGACAAGTTTAACGGGTCGTTCTTTCCCCTTCCGGCGGCGGCTGCTGTCATCTGCACGATCGGGGTTGACACGGGGGATACGGGTGTGTTTACCGGCACAATAGATTATTGGAAGAAGGCGGGGTACGCGATAGCATGAGTATGACGATCGAAGTATACGTCCGTTCTCAGGCCGATGAATCGCTTGCCGCGTACTTCTCGAACCACGTCTCGGGCGGCGCTGCTATCCATGAGCTGCAGTACACCCTCAGCCGCATAGGTGGATGCTGTGAGATAGAGCTTACAGCCTCCCGCGAGCGCGCTCAAGGACACAGCGTATCGGTCGGCAACCTGATAGAGGTCTACACGAAGAGCGATGACGAAGAGAGAGGCTGCAGGTATCGCGGGATGATCCTCTCTGTCGATGAGGACTACGTCAAGGATACGGTGACAGTGAAGGGTTGGGGATTCTGGGCTCAGTTCGAGTGGGCGATACCGACGCAGTACATCGAAGAGACCGACGTTGAATCTGTGGTCGATGCTATCTTTGATAATATCAAGGCGCAGACGTACTGCGAGACAGCCGGGAGCACCGTCCTGGCATCATCGGCAACCATAGGCGACATAGAGCTTGAGTACCAGTCGGCGGCGGACATCATCAAGAAACTCGCTGAGTTCCAGGCTGATGTCGACTACGGCGTTGATGAGGACGGCACATTCTACTTCGAGGACAAGACGACGACGAAGCGGGGCCACTTCCAGGTGGGGCTCAACGTCGCAGACCTGACAGTATCCGAGACGATGGAGGAGCTCTATAACGACGTGCTCATTAAGACAAAGGGCGCGGTATCTAACGGCTCTTTGATCCTACATGAAGACGATACGACATCTATCGCGAGCTACAAGAAGCGCACGAAGGTGATAGACGCTCCGGAGTTCGCAGACCTCGCGGACAGCGTGACATGGGGTACAGGGCAGGTCGATGACAACAAGGCTCCAGCAAAGGTATACGACTTCACGCCAATAATCTCAGCGCAGAAGCACTTCCCATATCGCGGCACTGTGGAACTGGTCGACCGCGACGGTACCAGTCTGGTCACAGCCGACATCGAGAGCGTGGAGTATTCATACGAGGGCGAGGCCGGATTCTCGCAGAGCCTTGAGATAGGTGACGCCCGGGCGAAGAAGGATGCCGGGCGGATGCTCGCCGAGCTCGACCGTAAGGTGATAGCGCTGAAGGCCAGCGAGATATCATCCACGAAGATAGAACACAGCGCGTACGACGAATTTGCACAGACGGTCCTGAAGGACGCTCATGCCAACGACAAATATAATGTGCTGATGGTAGACGGCAGCGGGTACGGGTCCGGCAGGATGAAGACGGTGGAGTATTATACCAACGCTGATATATGGCGACTGCAAGGCGCGATGGCGAGCACGCTATTCGGGCTTCGGGGAAGATTCAGAGAGGAGTCAGAGCTATCTCTTATCCAGTCCTTAGAGATCCCCGTCGGTAGGGCGGTGGACTTGGTGCGTATCTATTACCATATGGATCAGTGGGGCCGATATAACTTCGCCGACGAAGACGCCCTGCAGGATTGGTACAACATAAGCTGTTCTGATGGCTCGCTCGGCGGCTATATTATCGAGCATGATACTGTTAATGACATCTCCAACCTTGTCGGCAATCCGGTCTTGAGTGAAGCAAACAGGGGGGATCTGCGTCTGCGTCCTCTCAACTGGACGACTGAGTATATCGGCGACAACGCAGAAAGGGCCTACTACCAGCAGCCTGATAACGGCTATGTGCGGTTTCTGGTCTACGCAGACGGCAACACCTCGGACATACCTTTCTACTGCAAGTTCAATTATAACCGCTCATCGAATAATTACGCGCTGTTCTATATCACCATCGGCGCATCCTCAATCGATTTTAACGTACAGCGTTTCGAAGCCGGGGCGTGGGTGTCCACGTCCTCTACGATATCTGACAACCTTTCGTCGGGCGCGTACATCGTCAAGCTGGAGATAGATGCTGATGCCAATCTAGTCAAAGCGCACATATACATAGCCAGCAGCGAGGTGCTAGTCGGCACCTGCCAGGTATCGATGGCAGAGCAATCGGACAAGACTTTCTCTATTACCAAAATGGGGAATAGCGACAATGTCTCCGAAACGAGTGATGCACAGCTCAGGTGGTTCGACTTCCCGCTCGAAGATGGTGGAACGGAGCGGGTGACGCTGAAGGTAAGCAGGGACGGCGGCGCGAACTGGGTCAGTGATACGCCCGCTCACGTCCGGGGCGAGGGGCATGTCGACATCGACCTGAGCGCACAGAGCAGCGTGAACAAGACATTGATGCTGAGGGTCGAGTCCACCTGGCCCGCGGTGATCTATGGACTGGCAATGGCTTGGGGAGGAGATTGATGGCAGGAATGAATGGCAACACGAAAGACAATGGCTGGAACGAGTGGAGCAGGCACGTCTTGAAAGAGCTTGATCGGCTCAATGGCTGCCAGGGGAAGATCGAGAAAGATATCAAGAAGATATCCGTTGATATCGCCACGCTCAAGGTAAAGGCCGGTGTCTGGGGAGCAATCGCGGGGTTGATACCATCTGTTCTGGCATTGATATACTTGCTTACCAAAAAGGGATGATGAGTGATGGCAGCTCGACCGCATAGAGGACAAGCTGAGCGATATCGAGAAGCTGCTAAGAGAGGCGAAGGGTAAATGAAACGGCTCCTGAACTATACGCAGGAGATGGGCGAGTCGGGGCAGTCCGAGTTCAACCGTATGCACCCGATGTTGCAGGCGGTCTATTTCGAGGCCGCCTCGTACTATTACAAGCTGTTCGGCAAGTCCCTGCTGATAACGTCCATTAAGCGGGATAAGGGCGTACACGGTGTATGGCGGGGCATAGACGTAGATGTATGTGATGGCATCATATACGAGGGGGGGCTGCTGACGGCAGAGGCGGAGATGATAGCGATGCATATCAACGACCTGTTCCAGTACGACCCACAGCGGCCCGAGATGTACTGCTGCTTCTACGGCTGGCGGGATAAGAGCGGGAAGCATGATAACCACATTCACTTCCAGGTACACCCGAGGACGGTGCCGATGTGAGTCCCTACTACTCCCACAACGGCATCACGATCTATCACGGTGACTGCCGGGATATACTCCCGTCCCTGTCCGGTATGGATACGGTCATCACCGACCCGCCATATGGTTTGACGTTCATGGGTAAGGATTGGGATCGGGGCGTGCCGGGTGTTCACTTCTGGCAACTGATACTAGCCACCTGCAAACCCGGTGCGATGTGCCTCTCGTTCGGCGGGACTCGCACCTTTCACCGGCTCACTTGCGCAATCGAGGACGCGGGGTTTGAGATTCGGGACTGTCTCATGTGGGTGTACGCGCAGGGCTTCCCGAAATCGCACGATATCAGCAAGGCGATTGACAAGGCGGCGGGTGCGGAGAGAGTAAGGACCGATAGTAAGACACGGAGTGAAACGAGGCCGAGCGTTGTCGGGCAAAGCGGCGAGAAGGCCTATCGTTTCGGGTCGGATGCGGCGACAACCGCCCCCGCAACCCCCGAGGCCGAGACCTGGAACGGATGGGGCACAGCATTAAAACCCGCATGGGAGCCGATAATACTGGCGATGAATCCTTGCGACGGAACCTTTGCTAACAACGCCCTGACGCATGGGGTCGCCGGTCTGAACGTGGACGGGGGGCGGGTGGGGACGGATAAGATTACAGTAAATGGATTCCGGGCCGAGACGGGGCAAACATGGGACGCCGGGGGAATGCTGGCCGCAAACGTCAAGCGGACGCCCACAACGCACGCCGGCCGCTTCCCTGCGAACCTGATACACGACGGGAGCGATGAGGTGGTGGGGCTGTTCCCGGTGACGAGTTCAGGCAAGGACTGTACCCGCCAGAGAGAGCACCATCCACAGTTTCTGCATTCGCTTGGGATGTTAGGTCGAGAAGAAATTAGTTACGGCGACACCGGCTCCGCAGCCCGATTCTTCTACTGCGCCAAAGCGAGCAGGGCAGAGCGGAATGCGGGGTGCGAGGGGATGGTGCAGCGGATGGCACCAGCGCACCAAATGAATAAGGAACACATTGGCTCCGATGGGTCACGGCGCACAATGAACTTGCCGACGCAGAACCATCACCCCACCGTCAAGCCGCTCGCCCTCATGCAGTATCTATGCCGCCTCACAAAAACACCCACGGGCGGCACCGTACTCGACCCGTTCGCCGGTTCAGGCTCGACCCTGATAGCGGCGCAGAACGAGGGCAGGTCAGCGATTGGTATAGAGATGAACGAGGCATATTGCGAGATAGCAGCGAACCGGCTACAGGCACAGAAGCAGGAGGTGCTTGCAGTATGAGCAAAGAGATAGACAACTGGATCCACGGCCGGATGGTCATAGAGACAGGCGGCGCGGATGATAAGGTCCTCGTGCAGGGGCCTATCCAGCCGGACGGGTACAGGCGGTCTATCATGATCGGTATGACGCCCGATGAGATGAAGTACCTGAACTACGAGATACCCCGCCTCGGCCCTCAACGGAACGCCATTGTCCGCGGTGCTGCAAGGGCCCTGAAGATGCTGGGCGTTGTAGGAGGTACGGCCCTGACGATAGCGGGCGGCGCGATGCTGCTGGGTACAGCCTGGCAGGTAGCGATACCGGCTGCCGTTCTAACCGCAACCGGCTCCGCACTGGCAGCGGGCGTACAGAAGACGAATAAAGAGATCAATAAGCAGGCTGGCACTGACCAGGTATCGAACTGGAAAATCCTCGCCGGGATCATCCTTGAAATTCTGAAGTTGATTGTAGCGTTAACACGAAAGGATAAGAAATGAGCGCAAGCGATTACACAAAGGCAGAGGTAGTGAGTTTCGGACAGGCGATCGGTAATCTCGTCAACGCCGTCCGTGGTGATGGCGTAGGTGCTGACGATCTCGACGAGCTTATTTCCGTGGTCACGTCCGGCGCACAGACCGTCAACGAGATGAAGGACGTACCTGCCGCGGCAGCCCTGCATACTATCGGAGCCGCCTCCGATGTGGTCGGGGATAAGTTCCTCGAGGATGCCATCGCGGCAGAGGCGCTGCCCGAGTAACACGTGAGGACAGGGGGCGGCACTACAGGCGGGGACGTTTCGACTAACTGCATGATTGAAATAACATCAGGCCGCCCCCGTTACTAGACAGACAGAAAGGTAGGTAGGAAGATGTTTATTAAATTCGTAATGCCCCACCTCGATGAAGACAGGGGTTCGGATACTTCGACTTTCGAGGGAATAGGCTATCACACTAAGCAGCCAAGAGACCGAATAGATCCCGGAGTCAGGGAGATATCTCCTCATCCGGCAAAGGGCGATGACCTCAGCGAGATAAGGATAATAACCCTTGAGAGAAAGGGAGAGGAATCCTTGCGGTTCTTGGTAGACCTGAGACAGGTGCAAGCAGAGAAACTGTTTGTATGGGTGATGAACGACAGAGGCGAAACAGTGGAGAAGTTTTACGGATAGCTCACCTACCACGCGTAGGAGGAGTACAGGGGCCGTCATGCACGAAGATGGCGGCCCTCGCATTATCACGAAGGGAGGTGATCAGCATGGATGAACGTGTCGAAGTCGGAAGATACGGCGAACCCATGCCCGGCTGGAAGGGGTGGGTCTGTACGCCGGAATGGATTCTCTTTGAGTCTGAGACCGGCGAGGTGCATGTCTATCGCAGAGAAGAGTCCGGTGCCGTAACGGGCGCACCGGCGATACTCCTCTAACCCGCAGGCCGGGGCAGGCGGCCCACGGCCTTTGACTGAGGCGCACACTGTTCGCTCCTGGTGCGTCCGTCAGGCTCGGGCGAGTGTTGGCTTACCATTGACAGCCGAAGCGCTCAGGCTTGAAGTATCCGGCCTATCTCATCGCCCCACGTATTGAGCGCCAGTCGTTTCTCAGCATCATAGTCGTACTGATCGTATATCCTGCGAGTCGTACCCCGTGGGGTATGGTTCAGAATATCCCCGACACGAGCGCCGAATCCGAGCCGGGCAATATGAGTTGCAGCTGTCCGACGCAGGTCGTGTGGAGTCCACTTCTCAAGCGTAGAATGCCTCCTTATCCCTGCGGCCGCCTGACTGAGGGTGTTTGTACCAACAGGTACACCCCTGCCATTCGAGGGGAATACATACTCACTCCTGCCCTGTGACGGCTGCTCTGAGAGTATCGACAGCGCGAGAGGTGACAGCGGGACTCTGTGAGCATGTCCGTTCTTGGCTCGCTGGCCGGGGATAGTCCACCAGTCGCCCTCTATCTCGCCCCACTTCATACCGGCGACCTCTCCCGGCCTCTGCCCTGTGAGCAATATCAGCCTCAGTGCGTCCCTTGAGGCAGGGCTGGCGAAGACTTCAGCATCTTCCCATACCGTTCTTATCTCACTCTCTGGCAGATACCGGTCTCTCGGAGTCTCGACTGCGACGCGGCCAAGTCCAGCGGCCGGGGATGCATCCACGAGCCCGGCCCGCATGGCGAACGAATAGATTCTGCTCATCGAAGCAATCATCTTGTTCGCACTGGACGGAGCGCCCCTGTCCCTGATCTCGTAAGCACGCCTAAGGATAGAGTGCCGGGTGACATCGGCGGCAGGGACGTTGCCGAACGCTGGCAGCAGTTCCTTGCGGATACGACGCTCCTCTTCGGCATAGGACTTCATCCTGCTGGCATGGTCTCGGATGTATATATCGGCCAGCCGTCTGAAGGTCAGCACGTCTCTTACTGCTCGCCGGGCCTCCATGGGATCGCCGCCGTTGACTACTTCTCCGAGCATCTGAAGTGCCTTGCGCCGAGCCGTTGCCGGGCCGAGGGGCCCGTGCCTGCCGAGAGACATGCGCCGCTGCTTCCCCCTGTCCGTGCGATAGTTAAGGATATATGTCTTGGTTCCTCCCGCCATGACCCTGAGCCCGAGGCCCTTGAGGTCGCTGTCCCAGTGGATCTTAACCCCCGAATCAGGAGCAGCGACACTATCGGCAAACTGCGCTGTAATCTTGACTGACATGAATAGGACCCCTTCCTGATAGCACGCTTACCAGCAAACTTCAGCGGTCGCCCCGGAGCCGAGCGCTGAATCATGTCCGACGAATTCTTCATCACCGAAAAAGAGTCCATTGAGCCCGCCGTCTCTGACCTTCCATACCTGAAGGTATACGCCTTCGCCAGCCCCGCTCGCTGATACGGCAAGGCACCCGCCGTCAGGGCAGGTGAAGCTCGTATCCCCGAAGCACGTACCGCCCTCCCCGTCATTAATGATTATCGTTACCTCTGCCCCGCTGGGGTGTGCCGTGACATCTGCGCGGTAGCTGGTATCACCGCAGGACGACAGAAGCCCCGCGAGAAATACGATCCCGATTATCCGTCTCATACCTACCTCCCTGTTAACGCCCGTTGTTCTGTAATATACAATATCACTATATCAGCAGTATGTCAACAGGGATTATTACAAAAGTGAAGCCCCTCCACTTTGGACTACGACCTATCCGGTGCTATCTGAGCCACCAGAACAGGTCGAGTATGAAAAGGAACGGTATCATGGCGTCACCTCCTTTCGGGTTATATCCTCACGCTGGATGATTACCACGTAACCGGCAGGGAATCTTCCATGCTCGCCTTGCAGACCTTCTCCCACGCCGGCGCTATGCTCTCCCTGATCCTGCTGCGCTCTGCTGTGAGTGCGTCGCATATCGCCCTGAGCCGTTGCATTTCGCTGCTCGATAGTCTATCCGCGAGAACCTGCCCGAGCTGCCGTAGCTCCTGTTCCTGATGCTGTAGACGCTCATATGTAGTCATGTCCGGCCTCCTCGTGTTGGGTACGACAGGGATAGTGCAAGGCTCGTGCCTGACTATTTTCGTCTGCGCCCTAGTACATGTAATAATTTACTTGACAGGTATCCCGGGGTTGTGATTTAATGCCGCACATGGAAGCATCAAATGAAATAAACGTCAGCAACATGAGGGTCGCGGAGCTACGGAAGTTCCTTGGCCTGACCATGGCCGAGTTCGCCGAGATACTTGGGTACAACCAAAGCTATATCTCGCAGATAGAAAGCGGCAAGCGTGACGTGACAGGGCAGATGATAACGCGGCTGTGGGAGAAGTTCCATATCAAGGCCGCGAGTCTGTTTGAGGGAGATTATGAGGCAGCCGCGTCCCAATAATAACATAGCGACCCATAGAGGCGCGAGGGCAAGCGGCAGTCTGATATAGATTCGTTTGCTGACCTGTGCGGCAATCGGCAGGTCGGCGCTTTACAACAGGGGCAACACCATAGCCATAGCGGCAGTTTTCGAAATGCGTGTAAACGCCGGTGGCGAGGTGCGGCCCGGAACGAAAGGACGGAGGCGGGTGGGTAGTCACATTGTGTTGAAGCAAAACTCAGTCAGACTGTTAAGTAGCCCGCCCGCCTCTGCTGATCCCCGGCCGGCACCGGCCATCACTTTACCCCTATCGACAGCAGGTCCTCTCAGGTCTCAGGTGCCGGCCATTATGTTTTGTCCTGCCCCGGGTAACTCGTCCGTATCCTCATCCCCGCAGATAAGAGCGGTAGTAGTCCCGGGGCGGGCTTTTCGACAGGAGGGCGCATGGTTCCTATCTATGAGAAGTATCACCTCAAGACGGGCGAGGTCACAGAGCGCGTTGGCATGCTGGATCGATTCGCCAGGCAACGAAACAAGGCTCTCAGGCTGTCACGGGAGCCGTACCGATGGAGGAGGGCTGGTCATGAAGAAGCTCGGAAGTAAGGTCGCGTGGGCGCTAATCATCTTCTCGTTCCTGTACTGGGGCGCACAACTGCTAAGGGCGGTTTGATATGTACCCGCTCGGATTCCACGGCTGGACACAGAAGCGGCGCATCCTCTGGCTGCTCCGTGAAGCGAACCGATCAGGCGACGGATACGCCTATCTCGACCAGCTCATAGAACTATGCGGGTACACGTTCCGCAATAGAGTCAGCGAACTACGCAATCAGGAGGGGTACGAGATCCAGTGCATACACGACCGGATAGCGGGATGGAAGTATCACCTGAACGACACGAAGCAGATGAGGATGGTGATATGAACCCGCGCAAGATGCTCACCGCCGCAGAGGTAGAACAGCTGTACGGCATCAAACAGAAGACGCTGAGCAACTGGCGATATCTCGGCAAAGGCCCGAGGTGGAGCAAGCCCGAGGGCAGCGGCATCTACTACAGCGTCGCCGATATCGAAGCATGGTTCGCGAAAGGGACAAAGGGGAGCGAGGGCTCGGGAAGGAGCACGGGCTGATGAGCCTCTACGGTGATCCCGGCGAGGTCGCTATGCGAGGCCGCTCCCCTGAATAATCATGGAACTACACTGGAGCAATCTTAACACCCTGATGAAGTGCGGCGTCCTGTGGGAGTTTATCGACACCTGCGGGCCGCGGCCGCCGCGCTCTGCGATGATCGTCGGGTCCTCTCTGCACGATACGACTGAGCAAGACCTCGGGTGCAAGATGAAGACGGGGATCCTGCTGCCAGATGATGACGTGATGGACGCGGCCCGGGATGCTGTCATCGCCCGGGTAGACCGCGAGGGTCTGGCCCTGATGGAGGATGAGCGCTTCTTCGGGCGTGCCGTCACTATCGATCAGATGAAGGATCAGGCGGTGGGGCTGGCTGTCCTTCATCACGAGAAGGCGGCACCCCGCATTGAGCCGGTCGCCCTGGAGCGCTCGTGGATTCTCGACTTCGCCGATACCGGACACACGCTCGCCGGCAGGATAGACATCGAGGAGATACGCAGCGTCATAGACACCAAGACTACCAATAAGGCCCCGACGCAGAAGTGGGCTGATACGTCTGACCAGCTGACGATGTATACGATAGCGAAGAGTGTGCTCGACGGCATCCCGCCCGAAGAGATAGGCCTGCGGTTCGACTGCCTGCATAAGCTCAAGACTCCGAAGTACAAACCATTTGAGACGAAGAGGACGCAGGGGGATATAGACGCTCTCCTGCTGAAGATACAGACCGCCCTGAAGGTCATAGAGGCCGGCGTGTTTATGCCGACATCGAGAGAGAACTGGTGGTGCAGCCCTGAGTGGTGCGCGTTTTACGAGGAATGTCCCTACACGGGATAAAAAGGAGGTCCTCATGGCGAGGATAACGAGTCTGGAAGTAGAGAACATGTACCGGATTAAGGCCGTGACGCTGAAGTTCTCGAAGGAGAACGGTGTCTTTATCATCGGCGGTCGCAACGAGCAGGGCAAGAGCTCGACGATCGATTCACTCTGGAGCGTGCTGAAGGGCAAGGGCGCCCTGAAGAAGGAGCCCGTCCACAGCGGCGCAGAGGAAGGTCATACGACGCTGACTCTCGATACCGGCCTGATCGTCACGCGCCGGGTACGGCCTGGCGGGTGGACGGATATCGTGGTCGAGAACGAAGAGGGGGCGACGTTCAAGTCTCCGCAAACGCTTCTGAGCAAGCTCTTCGGCGAGTACCTCGACCCGGTGGAGCTCTCCAGGATGAACGACAAGGAGCTGCAGGGGATGCTCGAGCAGCTCGCGGGGCTAGACTACTCGGCTCTCGACAAGAAGCGCAGCGAGCTCTACGTCGACCGCACCGCCGTCAACAAGGAGCAGAAGAGGCTGCAGGCGACAGCCGAGGGTATGCCGAAGCACGAGGATGCGCCGGAGGTTGAGACCTCCGTGTCGGAGCTCCTGGAGAAGATGAAGGTGGAGCAGGGCAAGACAGCGGACTACGAGCTGGTCACGAATGAGCTCGAGGCCATCAAGGGGAAGGTGGAGGATGAAGAGGTGCGTGCCTCGGAACTGAGGGCCGAGCTCGAACTCATCGGCGTGTCCTTAAAGAACCTTGCCCAGAAGGCGGTCGCGTTCGGCGAGAAGCTCGTGGGGATGCCCGTGGGTAACGAGGAAGAGATCCAGGTGAAGATCGATACTGCAGAAGAGGTCAACAAGAAGGTCCGCGCCAACGCAGACAGGTCCGCGAAGCTCCTCGAGGCACGCGAGTCCAAGAAGGAATCCGAGCAGCTCACCGCGCGGATCGATGATATCGATCGGCAGAAGGCCGCGATGCTCGCAGATGCGAAGCTGCCGGTCGACGGGCTCTCATTCTCCGACGAAGGGGTGCTGTTCAACGGCATACCGATCGAGCAGGAGTCCACGTCCGGCCGCCTGAAGATATTCACCCCGATGCTCATCTCCATGCTCCCTGTCGACGGTGTGCGCCTGCTGTTCATCCGTGACGGTAATGTCCTCGACGACGACAACCTGAAGCTCATCGCCGACATGGCAGAGCAGGAGAACGTGCAGATCATCATGGAGCGCGTTACGACCGATCCGTCCAAGGCCTCCGTCATCATCGAGGATGGCATGGTCGCAGAGGAGGGGACGGCATGACAGCGACGACGGCTCTGACGCTCAAAGGTAAGTATGACAAGGTCAGTGGTCTGATAGCGAGCATGGCACCTGAGCTCGAGAAGGCGCTTCCTCAGCACATCACCGCTGACAGGATGGCCCGGATAGCGCTGACATCGTTCCGCAAGAACCCGAAGCTCCTGGACTGCACCCCGGCCAGCCTGATGGGAACGCTCATGGAGGCGTCTCAGCTCGGCCTGGCTCTCGACGGCGTGACCGGCGAAGCCTACCCGGTGCCGTTCAATGGCCAGTGTACGCTCATCCTCGGGTACAAGGGCCTCATCAAGCTCGCCTACAACTCCGGGGTGATAAAGAGCATCTACGCTCGAGTGGTCCACAGGGAGGATCACTTCAAGTACGTCCTCGGCACGAATGAAACGATCACCCACAAGCCCTCGGTGCTTCAGGACCCCGGCCCGACGGTCGCATTCTATTCGGTTGCCGTCATGGTAAGCGGCGGCGTGAAGATAGAGGTCATGCACAAGCACGAGGTCGACAAGATACGCAACGCCAGCAGAGGGAAGGATCTGGCGCCGTGGAGCGATTACTACGATGAGATGGGAAAGAAGACGGTACTCAGGCGCAACTGCAAGACGCTCCCGGCCTCGACGGAGCTACAGCGTGCTGTCGCCCTCGATGAGATGGCAGAGGCCGGAGTGCCTCAGAATCTTCGCGCAGGCGTCGACTTCACTGTTGAGGACGAAGACAGCGGCGGGCCTGAGACGGGCCGCGTCGAGATGAATGACTTGAAAAAGCCCGCTGAGCAGCAGGCGCAGTCCGGGGGTAACGCCGGTCCTACCGATCGCCCCTCCAGTCGAGAGCCCGGCGCCCCGGACATTATTGCAGAGCTCGACAAGATACTGGCGAAGAGCGAGGTCACAGGCGACGACTACGGCTATGCCTTCGAGCTCGCGGATCCCGACAAGCAGTTCGCCCTCGACGATGAGATGAACGAGTTTATCCGCCGCGGTGACTGGTACGCCGCTGTCAGGTGGATAAAGCGGCAGGCGGAGGCGCAGAAGTGATGCACAGGTTAAATCTGTGGGCTGAGGGCCGAGCATGGTGCGCGGCTTTTAAGCAGGCTTGGTTAGCAGCAAGGGTGATGGAGGAACAGTCTAGAATCATAGACGAAATCAGGAGGCGAGCGATGAAGGACGAGAAGCGGTACGAGTGGGTGGACGTGACGGGGGAGTGCGAGGCGGCATTAAGACGTAACGGATGTGTGGTCATTATATACAGGGGCGATGTAGTTGCTATATCGAGCATGGAGGGGTGTAGGAGTATTTGGGATTGGATACGTGTTGTTCCCCTCAGCACTGATGCTACTTGCTTCCGCATCGACCGCCGGGTCGAGGTGGAGCAGCCGAAGCCCGAGCCGTTCATATTCTGGTACACACCCGAGAACGTTAGTGGTCTGGACTGCAAGAACATGAGCGACGAATCGGTGCTGGTTCATAGCGTGAACAAGTGGAACGAGGTCATAGCCGCACACGAGGCGGGGGTGGACTGGCTGAAGATAAAGGCCGGAGTCGAGACTTGCCCGGCTTGTGCTAAATACCGCACGGAGCGGGGTTGCGGCAACTGCCCGCTCGGGTACGTGACGAACTGTTGCAACTACCATTACGGTTTGTATGGAACCATGACCGGAACCGGTCGCACCGCCGCTAACGCCCGCGCCGTCCGCGACTACATCCAGAGCAGGCTCGACGCGATCCGCAAGCCCAAGCCGTGGGTGCCGCAGGTCGGGGATAGAGTGCGGGAGAGAAGCGGAGCACAAGGCGTAATCGTCTATATAGCCGAGTCGGGGGTTGACCCGATTGTTGTTCGACTGGACAAGATAGATGTATATGCCACCTTCGAGTATAAAGCCTCCGACCTCACCCTGATCGAGGCGGCACCGAAGTGACCAACTGCCGCGCAGCACAGCTTGAGGTCCTCGATGTCGTCAGTGATGCGTTCGAGACTATCGCTATCGAGGCCGACGACGTTCTCAAGGACGATGTGATCGCCGAGGCGAACCGGCGGCTCAAAGAGGACGGGCATCCGTTCGAGTTCTATTCGAGCGGATACCGTGTCTACGTGAAGGAATTGAAGTGACGCCCCGGTCCGGCACAGGAGCGCCGCTTCGGCCCGCAGCCCTGTGGTTCAACCCGGGCCGGGGCTTAGGAGTGAGATGAGGTTGGACGTAATCCATCACGGCGATTCGCTTGAGGTTCTTCGGGGCCTACCCGACGAATGCGCCCAGTGCTGCATCACCTCGCCGCCTTATTGGGGCTTGAGGGATTACGGGTGCGCGGGCCAGCTCGGCCTTGAACCGACACCGGAGCAGTACGTGGCGAAGATGGTGGCGATATTTGCCGAGGTCAGGCGGGTTCTGAGGCCGGACGGGACTCTGTGGCTGAATTTGGGAGATTCGTATGCGGCAACGATCAAGGGGAGCGGGGGCATTACAAATAGCACATTAAATGCCAAACGCGACGAGACGGGCAACCTGGCAAAAAACAGAAAATCTCAGCCAGCCATGCCCGGTGGAAACAGGCTATTTGATTTAGAGTTGTGCAACCTCAAACCCAAAGACCTCATCGGCATCCCGTGGCGTGTCGCGTTCGCACTACAGCAGGACGGGTGGTATCTGCGCTCGGACATAATATGGTCGAAGCCGAACCCGATGCCCGAGTCGGTCACAGACAGGCCCACGAAGGCGCACGAGTACGTGTTCCTGATGAGCAAAAGCAGTCGGTACTACTACGATCAGGAGGCGGTGCTTGATGCGGCAACCACACCGGAACACATCGCGTCCCGCTGGATAAGCGGGACGAATCGGCCTAGGTTCGACGATGCACAGATGGGAACCGTCCCAAGCGGCGGCGTGGCATTAATTGCAAAGGGTAAGCGCAACCGCCGCACGGTCTGGACTATCCCGACTCATCCATACCCTGAAGCCCATTTCGCCGTGTTCCCCGAGACGCTTGTGGAGCCGTGCCTGATGGCGGGTAGCGCAGAGGGCGATACCGTCCTCGACCCGTTTATGGGTTCAGGCACAGTCGCCAAGGTGGCACTGCGGGCAAGGCGGCACTACATCGGGATAGAACTAAACGAGGACTATATCAGACTAGCAGAGAAGCGGCTCGCACCCCTGAAAGCGCAGGAGGTGCTTGCGTTATGAGCATCTATCTCGGCGCCGATCTGGGCTTCACTACGAGCAAGACGGGAATCGCCGTGCTCGATGAATCGACCCTCGTACACTTCTTCTCTCAGAAATTAAAGGGTGAGCCTGGTCAGAAGATCCAGCAGTTCAGGAACATGCTCTCGGGGGTGGTAGAGGACGTGCGGAACGACCGCTATGGTTGCGGCTGTACGGAAATCGGCATGCTCGTATACGAGGAGCCCTACGCCCGTAATGTCAAGACCTACCGGGGCGTAGGCTGGCTCGTAAGCCAGATAATGCTCCTCGGCGAGGACATGCTTTTCCCGTACTGCGGCGTGCCTAACACAACGTTGAAAAAAACGATCTATGGAACGGGCGCGGCGAAGAAGCTCGACATGATCGACTCTGCTTGTAGGCTCGCCGGCCTACCGAATCCAGGATTCAAGACAGAGAAGGAAGCGGAGGATGAGCAGGATAAATATGATGCCATCCTCTGTGCCTATTACGCGAAATTCGTAAAGGAGAACCAATGAGCCTTCCAGAAGGATACGAACATTTGAAGCCGTGGAAGCGGTTTATAGCACGGCCCGAGCCGGTACAGTTCTCGGCCCTGATGGCTGAGGGTATGAAGGTGCGAGAAGTCTATATGCTGATGGTGCTGCAGTCTCTCTACGAGGCCGGGTGCCTGCGCAGGCCGGATGGCGCCGTGGCGAACCTGCGCCGGAAGCTTATCAACGAGAGTAGGGGGCAGGACGGATGAGCGACAACTTTACAAGAGAACAATACCTCTCGATTTTCGAAGAGGCTATCGAGCGAATAATGCAGGCTTTGAATGATGCCGAGTCGAAACATTTAAGCTTCCCTGACGATCTGATTCATGGAGCCGGTATCCTGACCGAAGAAGTCGGCGAGGCCATGCGGGAGGCGATTAACTTCGAGTATCACGGGCAGAGGCCCCGTTCCATCCTCGACAATTATATCTATGAGCTCGCGCAAGCCGGAGCGATGGCTGTCAGGTCTCTCGCCAAAGCAATAGAGATTCGGGAGGGGATGGAGGGATGAAACACGAAGAGCCCTTCTGTAGAAACTGCGTCAGCTATCACATGCGAGAGGGCGATACTCATACTGGATGGTGCGGCATAGTCAGGCCGAATAAGGAGTACCCGCCGGATCACTGTTGCGACTATCACATCTTCAAGACTGAGAAGAACGCGATCACCAGGGAGGTCATTCATGACGTATCGGGATAAGGCATTCCACTTCTGCGGAGCCTTCACCGCGACGGTCATCGGTATGGCTATTCTCGGCAACTGGGGCATCAGCCTGGCAACTGTCGGGAGCATCCTGCTCGAAGTCTACCAGTGGAAGCGAGAGCCGTACTACATCGGCAAGGAAGCGGACACGGCCGTGGATCTGATCGTTGATGTCGTGGGGATCGTGACCGCCGCATTGATTGTGAGAGCGATATGACCCGCATCCTCCTGATACTGCTGCTGCTGCACTGCTGCCCGCGTCCATGTCCGGCTCAGACCCTACCCGTATCATGGCAGACAGACCCTCCCACGCTGACCTGGGATAACCCCGACTCCATCACCTGTCTGGTCTACGAGCAGCACAGCGATAGGTGGTGGCGGCAGGCGGCTCGGACCAGGGGCGATTCGTACCCGGTGCCGTTCGGCAGACGGACACACCTACAGGTCTGGATGTGCAGCGACCGCTCACTCTGTCGTGAATGCGTGCCGCAGACATCAGCCCTATTCCTGGACTGGTCGCAGGGTGTAGAGGTGACGATGCTCAAGGTGCGCGGCGACTCTGTAGACGTGCTCGCGGTCTATCTGCCATACGGGCCGTGGAATCTACAATGGATGTCGATACGCCCCGATACGGTAGAGGCGTGGTTCGAGTACGACTTTGTGATGGACGGGTTTGTGGACATATCAGATTTCAGTTATTTCAGTCAGGGGTACAAGTCGATATACGATCTGTCTGACCTGTCAATATTCGGTGCGATGTATGAGAAGCAGGCGTTAATTAGGTACGAGGGG